>Ga0180442_101123_pt1 | contig 17183 bp, 13 predicted proteins | sample ChrtobMetP5_16mM_FD_119746 | JGI IMG/M metagenome (GOLD analysis project Ga0180442, IMG submission 119746) | Chrysochromulina tobin associated microbial communities from unialgal haptophyte culture, Seattle, Washington, USA - P5_16mM MetaG | ecosystem: Host-associated > Algae > Haptophytes >... | reverse complement strand
CAGCCCGCACGCTGCACCGCCGCGCTCGCTACGACACTCATCAGGCGCACGAAGCCATCGGGTCGAGGGCGCTCGCAATCGGAGGCCCCTGCGCGCAACACCTGGAGCACCGGCTGCACGCGCAGATCGTCGAGCGAGGCCGCACTTTGGGGGGCGCGTGCAACGGCCGCTGCTCCCGCCTCACCGCTCACGAAGCCGCTGCCGCCCTCGCGCAGCTTGAAGGTGCGCGTAGACCGCTCAAATGTGAGCGAGCTCCCCGGCGGCAGAAGGTGCGGCTTGTTGGGCACGAGCGGCTTGCCGCTTGTCTTGGTGCCCTGCGCCAAGCCAAGATCCGCCACCACCACAGAGCCCGAAGCGCTCACCGTGAGGGTTGCGTGCTCGCGCGAGATGGAGCCGTGCGTGAGCACGATCAACGCCACTTGGAAGGCGCTTACGCCGTGGACTTCCTCCTCGATGTGATCAAGGACGGCGAGCTCGTGGACACGAACGAGCTCTCCGCCTCCAAGCGCGTGTACAAGGTCGGCCGACAGGCGGGCGTCGCTGACATGTTCTTGAGCAAGGGCCGCGGACCCGGGTTTGCCGCGAAATCACCGAGGGTTATGAAGAGTCACATAATCCCATTATGAAGCCGTTACGAAGCGCCGCTTCGTAACGGCTTCATAACGCGGCCAAATCGCCGAGCGTTACGAAGCAGAGCCTTCATAACGGCTTCCTAACGCTGCGTTATGAAGCCGTGGGCTTCATACTAGCTGCATTATGAATAACTTCCACATAATGAAGTTCATTTTGGACTTCATAACGGGACAGTGTGAGCTTTCGTACTCGCCGAAGTGCCCTACAGAAGAGGCGATGTCCGCGGACGGGGCAATTCATCGATGAGCTTCTGGGCGCGCTTCGGTGGCGGCGACAGCGAGGAGGACACGCCCTACCAGAGCTCGGCAGCTCAGGCGTCTTTCCTGGACGGGGTACGCGGGGCGGTCGGCCTGCAGCCGACACGCCGAGAGGAGGTGATCGACGCCACCTGCCCAACGCTCACCTTCAAGCAGCGGCTCTGGGGCTTTGGCATCTGCTTTGGCATCGGGTGCATCGTCTCGCTCGGATCGATGATGTTTTGGCACAAGCTGCTGCAGGGTAACCCGGGGCCCTTTGCCATCAACTACACGCTCGGAAACCTCATTTCTGTGGCCTCCACGTTTTTCCTCATGGGCCCCCATCGGCAACTCAAGCGGATGTCGCACCCCACGCGCGCGGGCGTCGCCCTCGTCTTCGTCCTGTCCGCCGCCGCGACGCTCGTGTGCGCCTTCCTGCTGCCGAGCATGACCCAGCTTTCGGATAACGTGATTGCGGTGATCATCGTCGCGTGCATTGTCGTGCAATTCTCGGCTTTCTTCTGGTACGCCCTCTCGTACATTCCGTACGGCCGCCGCATGTGCAAGGCGTGCTTCTCGAGCGCCATGCAGGAGGGCGTGTGAACCCCAACAGGCGAACGAACGAGACAGAGCAGCGGGCCTATGACGATGAGCGGCGTATTAGGCGGCCTCTCAGGCCGCGTGCGGTCGCTCCAGCTAGTGTGATAATACTCCTGTTCGTATGTAGGAAGCCGGTCACGCCGTTGGACAGCACCCATGAGCACCTGGACCGCACTTGTCAGCTTCGAGCTGCGTGCTCGTTTTTGTGATCGAGAGTGGATTCCACTGCAACCGCGCGGTTGCCCTGTGAGAATCCTTCCGCGAACGTGGGGTCGGCGTCGGTGTAGAGATGCTTCGTGCCTATGCAGTGCGTCACCTAGCCCTCTGCTCGCGGCCATCGCTGACGCTCATCAACGCAGCCATGGAGGCGCGCGCTGACGCCTTCGTAAGAAGCTGGGTCAGCGGAGTCAAGCTCGGACCGGAAGCTTACCCAGAGTCTCCCGTCTCAGTGGCAGATCTGTACGCCACTCACCTTGCCATCGCAAAGCACCCGCTCGTGGAGAGTGAGCTGGGAGGGATCGGCGGCTACAAGATCGGTGCCCCTGGCGGCGCGGGCGAGGTAGCTATCTCCGCGCCGCTCTTCAAAAGGTTTCTCGTGGAGGCGCCAGGAAGAGGCCTCAGCGCAAGCTTCATTGGCTTGTGTCAGATTGAACCCGAGATCGGCGTAGTGATGGGCGCCGACCTGCCACCGCGCGACCGGCCTTATAGCGTTGAGGACGCATGGGCCGCGGTGGATAGCGTCGTCCTCATCATCGAGTGCTGCGGCCAGCGCAGCACACCGGAAGCAGCCGAGGCGGTCACGTCGGCGCTCGGCAAATACGCGGACACGCTCAGCTCCGGCGGCATCGTGCTAGGGCCGCGGCTGCCGGCGGCGCAGGTGGGCATCGAAGGCGTCAAGTGCGCGGTCGAACTCTTCGTCAACGACGAGAAGGTCGCAACAGGCTCCGGGAAGGCTGCGCCTCAAGGAGGGCCGGCCGAGTCGCTCGCATGGGTCGTCAACCACCTCAACAGCCGCCCAGGTGGCCTGTACCTTAAGGCGGGCGAGCTCGTGGCGACGGGGCAGATGTGCAACACCAAGCTGATCAAGCCAGGCGATCGCGTGAGGGCCGAGTACGCGCAGCTCGGAGAGGTCGAGATGGTGGTTGAGCCGTGAGAGTGCCCTGACAACCCTGAGGTCAAACGTATTAAGTGTCGTCGTCGACGACGACGTCGTGAGTGAGAGTACTTGATGTTCGCACGCGCGTGCACACTCTGCGGTGTCGTACGGTAAAATGTCGCCGGCTTTCCTCGCATATCGCCATGCCGATATCGCTCGGCGTCGGGCGGTGGTCGGACGCGCCGCCGCCGCGGGCGGCGCGGCGGGCGGGACCGCGGGACGCGACGCGGCGGGGCGCGGCCAAACGGGCCGCGCCCCCCAACCCGGGTGCCGCGCGCGGTGCGCCGTGTTGTATGACGCCCGTGACCGGTGTGTCACGGTCGGTCGCCCTGGGGCCTGGGCCCCGCACACCGACTCATGGGGCTGGGCCCGGCTGCTTAGGCTAAACAGCCGCTGAAAACGAAAACTCGAATCCAGAGCTCAACATGCGCCGGCGCACCTGTGCCTGCCACCAGCGCGCCTCCTGATGCTTGAAGTGCTGCTCGGTGAGCTCGACGCTGCCACTCGGATAGAAGTGATCAAGAGAGGCCACGCGCACGCGGCTCGCCACGCCCTCGAATCGCATGGCGCCGAGAGCCCTCAAGCCCGGAGCGCCGCTGCCCTCGCCGCCGTCGCGCGGGGCGACACACCGCGCGCTCCTGCTGTCAACGTTGCTGCCGTAGCTGCAGCTGGGGGCGGGCGCAGCACCGCCCGCACCACCCGCACACGCTGCTGGCACACCCGCACCGCCTGCATACGCTGCTCGCCGGTGCCAGGATGTGGGATCCCCGCGCGCGGATTGGGTCGCTCCGGCGCATGACGGCGCAACGGGTGCAGCGGGCGTCAGAAGACGCAACGTGACGCGGAGATGAGGTGGCAGCTGTTGCACCTCCGCGACGGCGGGCTCGGCTGCGGAGCCGATGGCGGCGAATGTGTCGATGAAGCAGACACCGAAATCGTCTTGGCTTCCGCTGCATCGTCGGCCCCTCTGCACGGCCGGCGCAGGTCCAGCGCTTAAGTTTCCTATGGTTGCGAGTGTCGTGGCCGTTACGTTGATCACCGGCGGCAATGCTACGCGCGGCGGCAAGGCTACGCCCGGCGGCGAAGCTACGGCGACCAAAAAGTCCGAAAACGACACCTGCCGATCGTGTGACGCGTCGAGGCGTCGTACCTCTGGAATGAGTCCCTCAATCGCGCTGGCGGCGTCTGCAGGCACAGGCGTCGCGTACGGCTGATGCACTTCCCTTTGATGCCTTCGAATGATGGTCCTGCCAACGGAAGCGCCCACTCTTGCACCCTTGTGCACATCCGCTGCCTTCCTCTTTAGCGCTTTCTGATACTCGAGGTCGACCTTGCGCCGCCGGTTTGGGATGAAACTTTGGTGGCTAGCTTGAAATTCTGCCGCCTCGGAGGCCAGTTTGGACTCCTTAGCGCTGGAAATGGCTTCACGTATCGCGCGCGCCCTAGCCACCGCATCCTCGGAGATGGCTTCGCTCATCTCGCGCACCCCGGCCGCTGCCTCCTCGGCGAGCACCTTCGCAGTCTTTGACGGCGCCCGTGGCTTGGTCCGACCTACCACGCGCCGGCGCCGTGGAAGCTGCGGCATAGGTTGTACAGCTGCGTCGTCAGACGGCACGGCACCCATGCTCTCGGCTGCGGCTGAGCTTGTAGCGGCTGAGCTTGTAGCAGCGGCAGTGGCTGCCAAGTCCTCCTGATGTGCATCTTTCCGCTGAGTCACACGGGGCTGCATGTGGTGTATCTCAGACGAGTCGGGCCGAGTGAAGTATTCAGGCAGCGCCTCGTCCGCATCGGCCTCGAGCTCGAGCAGACGGCTCGAAGGAGACGCACTGCGAGCATCCGCCATTTCACGCAAAGGCGGGGGTGCGAAGACAAGCGTCGTCGTCCGCATGTGTGCCCCCGCTCGCCGTTTCATCAAACATCTTCAAACTTTGTGACGCGCGATGTGTAAATTCCCGACCCAATCAAATAAACTTCGCGCGGCCTTGTTTTACTGCTCAGAACGGCACGTGCCCTGATCCAAATGCCCCCCTCGGACTTAGAAGATATTTGTGAGCAAAAATGCGGAATGCATGCGCCAAAGGCCAAACGTCCCTAATGTTCCTTTTTGGGCCCGAGGACTGACGTCCCGCTTCGGGCCTTGCCTCTTTCAGCCGCGTGCGTGAGCGCGCGGGGCTCTCCTCGCTCCGCGCTCTTCCTACAGCCTGATGGCCTCTGAAAGCTTTGGCGACCTCGGAGGTAGCGGCGAGATCTTCACCGAGTCTTACCTTGCCTACCTTAGTACTCCGAAGAGGGTCGTGAACGAGTCGTCGCCGCTTAATTCGTCGTCTGATAGCATATCCAAGCGGCGGCCGATCACTATACGCATGCAGAACGCGGCGCTCCACATTCTCGATGGCATCGAGGGTAGGGTCCGTGAAAGGCCATACGATAGCGAAGAGGCCCGCATGGCGTTCCGAATCCATCTGTGGTTGCTCATTCCTGTGCGGCTGGCGACACTGCTCATAGTGCTCCTCACTTTCGTCGAGCGGCCCGTTTGGTCGTATCATATCGCCAACTTCACCAGCCATCCGGAATGGTACCCCCGCTTCGGACTGCCAATTATTCCGCGGTGGTCTGCCACGCTCACCGAGACGATCTGCCTGCTCTTGCTCGTCGTCAACGTGCTGCTGCAGCTCTGGGCTCAAGGGCGCACGCAGTACTTTGAAAGTGGGTCGCAGACGGCCTTCTGCGGCGTACTCGCAGTCGCATCCCTCGACTTGCTCGTCGACTTATTCACCGAAATCGGCAGCTTCCGACTGGCCGTGTACGTGCGCATCGCGCTGCTCGTGATGCAATCGAACGCAATGCTCATGCAGCTTCGATGCATCCGCTCAACAGTGCGATCGCTTCTCGGCGTGTGGCTCACGTTCGCGCTCTTCATCACCTTCGCAACATGGACCGCGAAGATGCTTGTTGTCGACTCCGTCGGCGGCGGAATCGACGAGTACGGCGTCACCAAGACCTTCCCAGACGTGACGGAGACGACTTGGAAGCTCTTCGTCATGATCACCACGTGCAACTACCCCGACGTGATGATGCCTGCGTACCAGACGAGCCGCTTCACTTTCTTCTTCTTCGGCGCGGTCCTTATCTTCGGCAACTGGTTCCTGCTGAACCTGATCCTGGCGATCGTGAACGCCGCGTACACGACACAGAAGGCACAGGAGGAGGAGGCGCTCCAGGAGCTGCGCCGCTCCAGTCTCGAAAAAGCCTTCGACCTCATGGACGAGGATGGCGACGGCATCATCTCGCGCGAAGAAATCGAGCAGGCGAGCTGCCGCTGAGGACCTCTGAGTGCCTCTGAGTGCCTCTGAGTGCCTCTGAGTGCCCATGATTGCCCAGGATTGCCCCTGAGTACCATCTCGTGCGCCGAGATCGAGCAGGCTTTCCTCTGATTACCTCTGATGGCCACTGATGACATCTGATGACCTCTGATGACCTCTGATGACCTCTGATGACCTCGAGCAGGCTTTCCTCGCTCTCTCGCATTACGACATCTCGCTGATGAGCGTCGAACGCCAGGCAATGCTCTTCGACGCCGTCGACAATTACGGCAACGGCAGCCTCGACCGCGCCGCGTTCCAGCAGCTGTGCACGATGCTACGAATGGGCTCGCAGGGAGCCCCTCCGCGGCGTACGTGGCTCCAGATCATCGCGCCCGACTTTGTCTCCTCTTCGATCTGGCAGGCGGTCGACGCCTTCGTGCGCTCCCGCGCGTTCGAACTCGTCATCGACGCCGTGCTCGTCTGCAACGCAGTGCTCCTCCTGGTGCTCGAATTCGTGCCCGATCCAAAGCACGACCTCGATGCGTGGAACAGCTGGTCGACGATCATGGGGCTCGTCTTCACCTGGATCTTTGTGATCGAGATGCTCCTGAAGCTCGCGAGTCTCGGCTTCATAGTGTACGCTCGCTCGCTCATGAACCTCTTCGATGCAGTCGTGACCGTCGCCGGCGTCGTCCTGACGGTCCTCATCATCTGGCCCAACGGGTACGACGACCCGATCTACTTGCGCTACGCCCTCCTGCTTCGGTTTGTGCGCTTCTTCCGCGTCTTCTACCTGATCCCGGCGGTGGCATTCATCTTCTCAACCTTCGTGCGCATTATCCCGAATGCGACCGTGCTTATCGCCGTGCTGCTCTCGGGCATGTACGTCATCGCGGCGCTCGGCATGCAATTCTTCGGTGGGCTGATCAACCGCGACCCGAGCCGCGAACAGGGCGCGTTGCTGACCGCGGATAAAGACTGGCCCAACTACTACTGGCCCAACAACTTCAACGACATGATGAGCGGCATGGTCGTGTGCTTCGAGCTGCTCGTGGTGAACAACTGGCACGTAGTCACCGAGGGCTTCACCTGCGTCGCGGGGAACTGGGCGCGCTGGTTCTTCATCATCAACTACCTGTTCATGCACAATCTGATCTTGAACTTGCTCATTGCCTTCGCCATCGAGGCGTACAACGCAGCCATGAAGGAGAGCCGAACAGCTCGGCTCGCGGAGATCGAGCAGGGCTACTATGGCGACGATGGGCCGAGTGTGCACCACGCTGTGCACGGCAATCCTCAACAGATACACACGCCCGAGCTGTTGTCCCAGGCAGATGGCGTCCTCGTAGCCGCGCGGCTCGAGTACCGGGAGGACGTCGACAAGCTCGAGCTCCAGAGGCTTGAGATCGAGTACGCAATCAAGCTTGTGCAGCTCAAGGAGGAGCATGCCCGAAAGGTCGCCGCAGTCGCGTCCAACACTCTCCGAAAATCGGTCGAATTCGGCCGCCTACTCTCAGAAGAAACAAGACAACAAGGACGGCAGCAAGGTCGGCAGCAAGGTGACTCTTTTCGCTAAGGTGGCAGGAGCTTTTTTGCCCTTCAAAAATATAATACACATGTTCTTATAAACAACTCGGTCGTTCGCCGCGCCGCACGTGCGTGAACGTGAGTCGGCGACTACCGCTGACTTTTTCCGTCACACCGCGCTACGCGCGCCCCCGTGGGCGTTCACACAACACATCGTCAGCACTAACGTGCTCTCGTCCTGCACCTCCTAGAGGGATCGGCATCCTCGCGCAGTCCCCCACGGCGCGACCAGAGGGGAAGGAGGGCGACGCACGCGTCGGACCCCCCCCTACACACTAGCCACCCACAGGGTACGAACGCGGCACGGCTCCAAAGCCGGCAGTTTCAGTCCTCCACCTCCTCACACTCAGTATCTCAGCAGCCGCTCCGGTTGAGGGCGGGCGGGTGGGCGGGGGGCAACCAATGGGCGCTTGGGCGGCTGCTGTGCACCCACCTTCGGACCCGCGGGGCCCCGACCACCCGACGGGCGGGCGCTGACCGCGCCCGCCCCTCGGCCGGTCCCCCCCGCTCAGACGCGCGGCACACGCGACGGTCCGACCCGAATCGACAGCTGGAGCTGGCGCCGCCGCGGCGATTCCACACCTAACTATGCATGCATGCGCGGACCCGTTCCGCGCCTGCCACCCCCGGGGGGGGAGACTCACGCCCCCCCATCAGGGCCCCCGCTTCCGCGCTGAGACGAGCGCGACCTCCGCCGTGCGACGGCGGACGCGCCCCCATCTCGACTTCACACATCGCGGGAAACGCCTCGCCGCGCACATGCGGCTCGTCGACGCATGCGAGATACTCGGCATACACGCATCCGCATCGCGCGACGACGCCCAACGTGCTTATCGTAAGCAGGCGCTACTCCATCATCCAGACAGGAGCAGCGCTCCGGACGCCACAAGCCGCTTCCAGACCATCGGCGAGGCCTGGGAACGGGTGCAGCTCTTCCACGATCATCCGATGCGCTGGGGCGCACACGCTGACCCGCCAGAGCAGGCCGCTGACGCGGGGCCCAGCACGCGTCATACGTCTGGACCCGACCACGCAAGCTGGGAAGAGCTCTTCAAAGCTTGGTTCGGTGGCGTCGGCGGCACACAGTGGCAGGAGGCCGACTTCCAGCCTCCACCGCAACACACAGCGAGCTGTCAGTGCGCCCGCTGCGCGGCTGAGAGACGGCGGGACGAGCTCTTCGCGCGGCGGGCAAAGGAGCGCGAGGCGCGCCGACGTGCGTACGAGCAGATGATGGACGACGCGAGGCAGCGCTCGCTTGATGAGGCCGCACGCACTGCCGAGCGCGTGCGGCTCGACACAGCCAAGAAGAAGCAGCAGGCGGACGAGCAGCAGCGCAGGAGCGCCGCACGGCGGACGAAGGCGATCGCGGCACTCGAGGGCTTGCTTGCCACGGCCCTGGACGTGCATCACGCGACGCTTGAGGAGCTGCTAGACGCCTTCACGGCACTCAAGGCCGCCGTGGAGGGCTGTCGGAAGGCAGGGCTGGCGGACGACGAGCCGGCGGCCACCATGGAGAGTGGCAAGACGGCCGCCACCGGGGAGAGTGGCCGAGCCAGCCTGCTCGCGCGGGCAGAGAGGCAGCTCGACGTGGTTGGGGAGGCAGCAGCGCGTGCGGCCGACGCAAAAGCAGAAGCGGAAGCGGCGGCGGCGGCGGAAGATGACGAAGACGATGCTATTGCTCGGCGCAGGGCGAGCGGTGGGACGAGGAAACAGCGTCGCGAGGCGGCGCGCAATGCTTCGGTCAAGGCCCTGATGGACCTGCGTGCCGCAAAGACGGCAGCGGAGCTTGAAGACGCAATCACGGCGGCGGAGACAGCGCTCGAGACAGCGCTCGAGCGCAGCACTCTACGGAAGAATCTCCCTGAGTTTGAGGATCATCTGTGCGAGGCGAGGGCGCGCCTCGCGCGCTTGCATAAGCTCACTGAGGTTACGGAGGCCAGCACGGAGGTTACGGAGGCCAGCACGGAGGTAACGGAGCCGCCTGGGTCGCCGTCGGTGCCGTCCATGCCGTCGAAGGTGACGCAACAGCGCCCACCGCCTCCGCATCCGCCTGTGAAGGATAGTGGAACGGATCCAGCTGTGAAGGGTCGTGAAATCTGTGCATCCCCGAGCTGTACGCTGTCTCCGATGCCGTCGCCACCAGTCGATGCCAGCACCGCGTCCGAATTCGCGTCCGCAGGCTACAGCTATCTGGACGAGATCTCGACGCTCGCACTCACTGGTACCGGCGCCGGAGCAACCGGCGCCGGAGCAAGTGCCACCACATCCGGCGCGATGCGCAGCGTCCGGGTGACCCTCGGCCAGCGCACACTCGCCATTTATTCAGAGGTCTCCGAAACTGGCGCTGAGACCCTCTATGCCATTGACGCGGACTGCCCGCATCAAGGGGCGGCGCTCGAGGCCGGCGACATCGAGGAGGTCAATGGCGCGGCGTGCGTCGTGTGCCCACGCCACGGCTGGTGCTTCGACCTCAAGACGGGCTGGTGCGATGACCTGTACGACTACGGCGTCCGCGCTTTTGAAGTCCGCCGGCGGATCGATGGGCGGATCGAAGTGGCGGATCGGCCCAACTCACAGCCTGTGGATCTTGGTGATCGGATATGATTTTATTAAGGCATATCAAGTCTCTCTCTAAACCTGCGCAAAACCCACTAAAAGTAGAGTCGTCGTAGAGCAATTGACGTATACGGTATAGAGCGGGTGGCGTGAAGGAGCCTTTTGGACTTCGCTCGCTGACTCTTTTCCCCGAAAAGTTGGTCGCGTCGGGAAAGAGGCGCTGCACCGGTTCTGATCCCGACTTCCCGGTGATTTTTCTATTTTTTCGGAACCTCCGTGTTCACGTTCACACCGCAGAATCAAATGAACACGACCCTGCCCGTCTTCCTCGGCCAGGGTGACGGCACCTCATCGCCCGAGCTTCTGACACTCTTTAGTGTGATCCTCCTTTTTGCTGCCCTGCCCTGGCTGCACGTCCTTGCAATCGACGGGCTGACGCCGACGCTCACTGCGTGGTATTCCATGTGGACGGCTTCGGCTTACGGCAGCAACACTTGGAAGCTGCTTTGTGAGGGCTTGTATGTGGAGACAGCGAGACAGCCGAGCGTGCCCACGCTCCTCGCTACTGCGGACCGCGGCGTGGTATTACAGAGGCGAACGGTGCAAGCGACAACCTCCATTGGACCCAACTGCAAGCGACTCGAGCAGGAGGTGCGGGAGCGGTACGGCGATCAGGAGCTCGCGGACAAGGTGGTGCTCATCCTCAAGATGGCGCTCGGGCTGTTCGCATACGGCCAGCCCTCCGTCGACGTGGAGATGTTTTGTTTGGAGGCATCGCTGCGTTTCGGAGTACCGGCGCCGTACGTGAGCATCGGCCCTCGGGTACTCACCGCGTCGTTCGGGTCGCACCCGCCCCACCTGCTCGAATGCGGCCGTGATATCGTGTGCAGCTACCTCGCCGATCTGCACACGCTCGCAGTCATGATCACCCGCGGCGAGGCCAACGACGCGCCCACCGCCCTCTATGTGTGCGATCAGCTCCTGAAGCGTCCACGACCCTACGGGTGGCTGATTCAGCTTGTGGCTTTCGAGTGCATCGCGATCCTCGCCGTCCCCGTCGTCCTCCCCGGCTCGTACCAGGACATGCCCGGCGCGGCGCTTATCTGCGCGTCGCTGCTGCTGACGATGCAGCTCGGCAAGGTGCTGGGGATAGCCCACCTGGAGATCATGTACATCAGCTTCGCGGTGGGCGCTGCCGCTCCGCTTGTGTGGTATTACGTGTCAAACTCAGGCCAGCCCCTGTGCCACATCGGGCCGCAGTACATCGGACCCTTGATCATTCACCTGCCCGGCTGCCAGTTCATATGGGCCGCGCTCGAGCTCGCGCAGGGCTCCATGGTCCACGGCACCGCGCGATTGGTCAACGCCATGTTCCAGGTGATGCTGATGGCCATCTTCATCACACTTGGCTGGCAGATCTTTGGTCGCGACTGGGCCCGTGGCAGCGCCTCGATCATCCCGATGCCCGGCCAATCGAGCACGGGGCCGATCGCGTCGCTGCCTCCCTCGCTCTGGTGCCCCGTGCCATCCTCCATCCCGTGGTACGTGAGCCAGGGCATCTGGGCGCTGCCTCTCGTGCTCTTCCTCAACGTCCACCTCAACATTCGGCTGCGGGAGTCGCTCGCTCCCATCGCCTGCACCCTCGTCGGCACACTCACCAACGGCTTCTTGCGCGACGGCTGCACGGCGGAGACATGCTCAATGCCCGTCGATCTGAGGAACGTGCTTGTCGCCTTCGTCACAGCCAGTGCAGCGGAGGTAGCCCGAGCCCACAACCCGATTCCACAACTCGAGTGCCGTCTGCATGCCTGTTCGCCCCCGATGGTCACTGATTGCATCCGACTGCCATCCGACTGCCATCCGATTCCACAGGTGGCTCACTTCCACACGGGCCTCTCGTCCTTCATCTGCATCGTGCCCGCGCTCTACATCTTCGCACCCGGCTCTCCCGCGATGCTCGCTCTCATAGGGCAACTCCATCGCGCTGCAGGGGAGGCTTCCTATTCCTCCACTAGTGCGTACGCGGCCAATGTGGCGACGCTGTGGGAGACGATCACCATGGCTGCAGTCACGTACATGCTCGGCGTCCTCCTCGCCTCACAAGTGAGAGCCCCCCTCCTCGCCCATGATTGCCACTGTAGTCCCTGATGACCGCCTAATGACCGCCTAATGACCGCCGATGGCCACCGATGGCCACCCGCACTCACTGACACATGCTCGGCGCCCTCGCGCAGCTGTGGAGAGGCGCGATCCGCCGACGTGCCAAGTGGGCTCTCGTGCGGCCGGCTGGCGCCGACCTCATTGTGCAGCCGCTCGGCGCTCCCTTCCATGCACGAGTAGCTGGGTCAGTACCGACTTTGGCCTCGGACAGCGGTGCGGTACCACCGGTCAGGAGTGACGGCTCCATTTCAGATCCGTTGCTCAAGTGACTGGTGGCTCGGCCGAGTATCCATAGGGCGTAGGTGGGCCGAGTCGAAGGTGGGTGGTTGTAGCCTGTTACAGCTGTGTAGCAGGTAGGAGTGGTACTGGTCTGGTAGTGCGTAGTGGTTCTGGTAGAGGCCCGGGGCGCGGTCGCTGGTCCGGTCGGCGGGCGCGCCGTGTAGCCTAGTACGGTGTCGATAGTTCCATAGTATCGTTTCCAGAATCCATCGCATGAATCCACGGTACGCCCCGACAATTACGCTTTATGGACGCGGTGTCACGCCCCCGCCCGACGTGCGCGGGATCATTGACGCGTGCACCTGGGCCCAACTTTGGTGTGTTTTCTTACCCGAGGAGTCTCAAACACAATGCGGTGGCTCGCGCCCCTCCTCGAATCCGATCTCTATCGACCGGAACGTGAGGCTGATTCGTGGCGGCGCCGGAGGCTCAAGGGGCAGGGCGTGCTGCCAATGGGCCTGCGTCTCGCCGCACATGACGAGCGCGCTGCCCGGTGGCAGCATCACGCGCATCTTCTCCTCGTCAGAGGCTCCGCGCCTTCGCAGGTCAAACGGCCTCGAGCCTCCAGTGCTCACCGCTACCACGAGCTTCGAGGGGCCGTGGGCACGCACTTCGTCGCTATGCCAAGGGATGTGGCCATCGTCCGGGGTGTAGTTGTTCAGGAGGCAACCCGTGCATTTCGTCCCGTGACTCTCAGCGATCACTTCGTTCACTCGCCGGAAAAGCTCTGTCAGGAATGGCGGTGCTGCGTGAGGGTGGCAGACGAGGCCGACAAATGAGAAGATGGCGCCCGGCTCGCCGACGTAGGCGGTCAGGCGACCTTGTGGGCCGAAATCGTCGCTCTCTCGCTTCCAGCCGTCCCACTCCGACAGTCGCTCGAAGAGCGCCATTTGCTCCATAGCACTGAGAAGGCCAGGCAGCAAGTAGACGAGGCTGCCCGGCTCATCCACCAGCACCTGTGGCTGCGCTCCCATTCGTCGATTGATGGCTCCCAAGCGTCGATTGATGGCTCCCAAGATGCTGGCCGTAGGCAATTGGTGCCGCTTGTTGGCTTTGCGCCGTAGCAGTAACACGAGCAGCGCCACGCTGGCCGTGGCAGTGACCGCGAGAGAGAGACCGAGGCGCGCCCTCATCATGAAATAGGCTGTGAACGAGACACGAGAACTCCAAGTAGGGATGTGGGGCCTTAAATAAACATGAAAAATAGTAGACCACTCCCCCTTGGGTCAAGGTGACGGTGGAAGTGAGCGGAGTGGACGAGGAAGCAGTGACCAGTGGAGTCCTGCTGCCTGCTGCGTGCTAACCTGCTAACCGACCTTTCCACAGACAAAATCGTTAGCTCCTCATCACCTCGACGCAGCGGAATCGACGCGGGGCAGTTTGATAGCGCCCTCACTGCCGCCATCCTTGCTGCTGCCGTCCTCGTCGCCGTCCTTATCGTAATCCTTGCGGCCATCCTCGCTACTCCTGCTGCTCTCGACTGCCTCCCGCTCGCGCTTGCCGATCGGGACCTGCGGTAACGAGTCGGAGACCTCGCGCGGCGCATCATCCGTTGAAAGATGCGGCAGCAGACTCGCAGCCAGGCGTGCACACCGCTCTGCCTCGGCCGTGCACTCGGCCGCCTCCGCCGCCTCCGCCGCCGCCGCTTCCTCTGCAGCCTCCCTCGCTTGCACAGCTGCCTTGTCGGGCTCGCGCTTGTACCTTACTCGTGCCTCAGCATAGCCAAAATGTTGTTCAAACAAGTGCTGTTTGGCCAAATTCACGCATCGCATCGCCATCGTTGCGAGCTCGCTGCAATCTGCATTCCTGTCCGGGTGTATCTTCGTGCTCAGCGTCCGCCACGCCTTTCGCACCTCCTCCTGTGAAGGCTTCCGGCAGCGATAATTAATCCCGAGCGTCTCGAAGGCGCAAAGATGTTGAGCTCGCTTCTCAGCGAGTGCCCAACAGTCGATGATGCGCTGCATCTCTCTTTCGGTCGCCGCGCTCATGCTCGCCGATGCGCCATTTCATCAGACCGTTTCTTGTCCGTACACGAACGTCTGTGAACGTTCACACACACACGAGCACAGAAAACAGTCCAGTAACGTTCTCACTTCAAAGTGCTGAGTGAACAGATTCTGATCCCCATACAAACGTATCACCCCATATTATCTCAGACGACACGGCTGTGCGCCTGTGCCCGCGGATTTCCCGCGCAGACCCCCACAACTCATGGCTAAACAACTTCCTTGAGTTCTTTTGCGACCTTAGTAGTGCTCCCAGGCGCCCTGCGCATCAACAAACCAATGCCGGCGAGGATGCAAAGCAAGGAGCAAGCCCAACCTGCGGCATGAGGGAAGCGATCGTCAGGCGGATGCACTCGACGCGGCGCCATAGCGGGCGCATCAGGAACTCTTTGCGCTAGCATGGCCCCACGCACCACCTATGCTATCCGAAGGGATGCCTTCATTCAGCGCAAGGAGTCCAATGACGACGCCGCTCACTATTGTCCCGATGACTGCGTAGGTGCACACGACGACCGCCCGACCCTCCTTCATGCCCCGGTTTTGGCAGAAGATGCCCGCGGAAGAGAAGGCGATGCTGCATGCGACGCCCAGTGCGGCCAACACTGGACGTTCGAGCAGCTCGGAGAGGAGCATGCCTGTGCGAGCGGATGCAGCTGAGAGGCCGAAGAGCATGCCTCCCTGCAGCCCAGCGACTACCTCAATGCGATGCATGATGGGTCGGCGACCCGCTGCAATCGCCTCGCCCAGGCCGGTGTCCGCAAGCACCTGCAGCTTCGATCCGCTCGACGCACGAGAGGCATGCCGGAGAGACCCTTCGAGCACAGCAAACGTAAATGCCATGACGGCGAGGAGGAAGCAGCCCATGGCCGCATTCGGCATGATGCTCTTGCTCTGGCTGGCGGTCAAACCGACACCAATCGTGCCGATCACTGCCATGGCAACGCCGATGCGTTCGATCGTTCGCAAGATCTCTTTGAGATAAAAGTGGGAGAAGAGCGCGAGGATGGCCATGCCACACCCTCCAACAGGTTGTATGACGGACACGGGCGCCATCGACAGAGCTATCAGGGTTATCAGTGCCCCGCCGACGTCGGCGAGCAAGCCAAGGCGCCAGAGATGGCTGGACGTGTACAGCAGCAGCACCTTTGGATCCATCGACATCTGGGGTAGGTCTGTTGTCGCCTGCTTCTGCAGCACCTTGCCTATGTTGTTGCTTGCAGAGCCGATGACGGCCAGTGCAATCGCCGTGGATAGGCCACTGGGGCCGCTGCTGCTAGCTCCTGTCATCGCCGGCGTCGACACCGCGGATAACGAGCAAAATCAGACCGTTCTTCCAAAAAGCACTCTTTGCACACGCGGGCCAGGGGAGGGTCAAGTTTTCTACAAGTAATATGCCCGATACGGCGCCTCACGAAACGCACGATCCCCCGGTGCCCCAAGGACAGTTACCCAGGCCGACTCCACGTTCCTCCTCATCAAAAGAGCCCGCGGTTTTAAAACGCCGCCGTGGGCATCGAAGACACTGGTAGCCCCCCTCACCCAAGACGCCTTGAACACAACGCGAAAGTTGCACGCTCGCCCCGGCGCGGCGTTATGCTTTTCTGTCGGTTGCTGTGCAGCGCAATTCAGAATTCGCCATACATTCATAATCAATTTAGTAACTTGTCGAAACCCACCCAATGAACCCACCAACAACACACACGGATTTACACCCGCCGAAACCCACGCGTCTGAAAGTGACGTTGACGTGCCCAGGACACCATTTCTTTCGTGCAGTGGTGGGTGCTAGACCTGACCTCAGAAACGCTCCACAGTCTCCCTCGCACCTCGGGGTACGCATAGATGCGCTCGACACCGTCGCGTCACGACGATGTCGAGTGCACAGGTAGCTTCCGTCGCTGCCGCCGCCGCCACTGCCGCATTGCCGTACGCGCGCACCTCGCACGCCTGCTTCTTCTCTGGCGCGGGAACGACTTTCTGCTTCCAATGCTCGACCTCTGCATGCAGGCGCACGCGCGAGCGCGGCGGAGCGCTTCCTCGCGCAACTCAGGACGCCGCCAGAGCTCTCGTCGCCCGGTTTCATCACCTCGAGCTGCCTGAACCACTTCATCGCGCTCTGGTAGCGCACGTCGCTGACCACCGCGTCCGGATACGCCGCCCCGATGCACGTGTGCATAACGTCGAGCCTGAAATGCTGCTGCGGATTCTCGTCTTCGTAGCGCCTGAGCATGAAGAGGTGCTCGGCGGGCGTCGCCCTGCGCTGGTGCGTCGCTCGATGCTGCGCAGTCGCATCGGCTGGTCCCTCGGCCGGCATGACCGCGACGGCATCCACGACCACTTCTGCTGGCGAAACGTTTCGTGCAGCACTTGGCACGGCGGAAAGGGGGGGTCGTCGACCCAGGCGGAGCGGAGTGCGCTGGTTGAGGCCGTCGGAGACTCGTCGTCGTCGGCCATCAGGCTTTGGCGTGCGCGCGCGCGCAGGCGGCATCGCACGGCGTGTATGGCGGAGCGATTTTCCTTCCTGGGAATCTGCTCTGTGTCACACATCCAGGAAATCTCACCTCCTTAGCGGCGCCCCGCTTGCTGGCCTGTTGCCAGTAGTCATGTAAGCGCGCCCCCCCGGGGACGCGCCTGCATGAGCGCCGCTGTACTGTGTGGTCCTGTT
>Ga0180442_101118_pt1 | contig 17205 bp, 5 predicted proteins | sample ChrtobMetP5_16mM_FD_119746 | JGI IMG/M metagenome (GOLD analysis project Ga0180442, IMG submission 119746) | Chrysochromulina tobin associated microbial communities from unialgal haptophyte culture, Seattle, Washington, USA - P5_16mM MetaG | ecosystem: Host-associated > Algae > Haptophytes >... | reverse complement strand
CTCGATGGTGGTCCTTGTCTTTGTGCGTGTGCGCAGTGGCGCCAGTGCACAGCTCAGTGGAGCATACTAACAGTGAAACCAGTACGTCTTAGCACAACAGCATGTCAACTACTGGCTCTTCAACATGTGTGGGGCGGGACGAGATGCGCGCGTAGCAACTGTGTTTTATCTTGAAGTTAAATTAATCATTTATCTTGAAGTCGGATGCGCCACCCTCGACCCTGGTTCCACCTGTACGTGAGCTACGTCGCCTGGACCCTGCGCGCACCCACAACGGCGAGGAAACTATATGACGCTCAGGGCGACGTGTTGATAAACTGGCTGTCGAAATGCAGAGGAGGCACCATGCCGCCAACTCTCGGCCGCAGTCGCGCCGTGATGGGCGCCCTTCACGCGTCTGTCCCCACGACCCGAGCCTGCTAAGTGATGAGCGCCGCGCATTTGGCCAATGCCGTTATCGACCCTGGCCACCGAAGAGCGAGCTACTGCTGCGTCTGCCTCTCACGCTCTTCCCGCTCGAGGCGCTCACGGATCGCATCTGCAGGCGAGATGCGCTTGTACGTTAGCCCCTCGCCCTTACCGCTGCCGCCGCCTTTGCCGCCTTTGCCGCCGCCGCCGCGCTTTCCGCCAACGTCTCCGTCGCCGCCTCTGCCGCCTTTGCCGTCGGCGCCTTTGCCGCCTTTGCTACCTGCAAAGCGATCACTGGCACCGCCGTCGCCGGCTTTCACGCCTCCGAATCGATCGCTGCCATCGCTGCCGCCCGCCGTGCTGACCGCGAACTGCTTGATCTTCTCGAGCTCGGCACGACGCGCCGCCTCACGCTCGGCGGCCGCCTCGGCCTCACGCTCCTGCTGCGTCTTTCGGCCCGAGGGCTGCGGCGGCGGCGGCTGCGAGAGCTGCTTGTCCCTCGGCCCTTGCCGGCTTGAACCCTTGGCAGCCAACGAAGGCGAGGCAGCGGGCGGGCGCGAGTCATGATGCGTCGCCGGCGATTGAGTCGACGGCGGCTGCTCGTGCGGCGGCCGCGCCTCATTGCGCGTGTCGCTGCCTTTGCCACCGTGGGCGCTGTCGCTGCCCTTGCCGCCGTGGGCGCTGTCGCTGCCCTTGCCACCGCGGGAGCTGTCGCCTCCTTTGCCGCCGCCGCCGCTGCTGCCGCCTCCGCCGAAGCGATCGCCACCGCCTTTGCCGCCGCCACCACCACCACCTCCGCCACCACCACCTCCTCCGCCTCCGCCACCACCGCCGCCGCGAGGAGTCTTCGCGAACGAGGGCGTCGACGCGACGAGCCCGGAATCTTCCTCGTCGTCGTCGCCCCACCTCGACGAAGCCTTCGAAGACTGCAAGAGGATGGGCGGCACAGGTGGAGCAGCAGCGGGATCTGGCAGTGGCGGCGGCGGCGGGTTGAGATCGGTTTGGCTGGTGGGCTTCTTGCTGGTGGTTGAGTCAGCCGTCTCGACCACCTCTGCAGGCACGTGGGGTGGCACCGCTGACTCTAATGTCGTGGCACCGGTACCGGTGCCGGTGGCAGGCACGGCCTCGTCCGCCGCGGCCGCTTCCGAATCGTGGCGAATGCGCCGACACTCCTCGAGTCGCGAGATCGAAGCCTCGACGAGCGTGAGCTGCTGCTTGAACGCGGCGAGCGGAGTACAAGTAGCAGTGAGCTGCATGGATCGAGTCGTGGACAAAGTTTCGCGCCCACGACCGCGCGGCGCGGCGGGTTGAAATCCCGCGTTTTCATCCACATCCCGCAACTCGTTCCTTGAGTGCATGCATGCTTCGTCGCCGTCAAACGATCTCGGGCTCGTGTCTTTTTAAAAGAGACGCGTCCACATGTTCAGACGTTGAAGTTGGAGCATGGAGGCCGCAATGGAATGGCCGATGGGGTGCATCGATAATGCTCCGGCGGTGGGCTCAACCAGCTTTGAAGGCCCAAACAGTTGGCGCGCCCTTCTCATCGACACGTCAACCAATCGCTCGATCGGCAGCACAACCCAAAACTGCTCCTTTTTCAGCGTTAATCATCATATCAACTCAACCTGCGCAGGCTTTCGCTGGGCTTTCGCTGCGCCGCAGGAGCTCTGCTGCCGGTGCGGCGGCGGTACCACCTTAGGTACCACCCTTATCTCGCGGGGTCGAGAGGATGATGGCAGCCTTGCGTCGAGCCGTGCGGGCCTCACCGTGGGCCTCGTCCTGGCCGGTTCGGCGCTCTTGCTGTGCATCGTGCTCGCCGTCTGGTATGTCCGGGGGTACCGTGGCCCAAGTAGCGTCGGAGGCCCTACCCCAATTTTAGGTGGCCCGTCTTTCGTCGACGTTACCAAGTCCGACGAGGACGGCCTCGACGTTGACGGGACGGAAGGCAACGACTTAGCCAACGACCTTCACGGCAACGTCGAGCAGCGCGGTGCGAGGATCTTCCCCCTCAATCTGAATCAGCTCAACTTGAGCCGCGGGCTCATGCATCCCAATCCACCGACGCCACGCGGCCAGCTCATCTTGAGCTCGCTCACTGGGCCGACGGGAAGTGTGCTCTCGCCGGCCACGCCACGCACGATCGCCAGTCGTATCACGCGCGTGCGCAACTCTGTGCGGCGGAGCGCCAGCACTACAACGGCGTCCAAGCCATTCATCGTCGATCAAGTGTGCCCGAAGCCGCCATTTACCGTCGAATTGCCGACGCCATCGGGCTCGGGAGCCCTGCTATCCCCGGAACTGCAATCGGAAATGCAATGGTCGCGGGGTCGTGACCACAGCGACAAGCAAGATGGCGAACAAGATGACATGCATGATGACTGCTCTTCTCTCTCGTCAAGTGCGTCCTCGACGCCCTCCATGTACTCCACCGTCAGCATCAAAGCGCGTCATGGAAGCTTCTCCCCGTGCGGCGCGCACAGCCTGCACCCGCGCACAGCGAAGGCTCGGAAGTCCACTCCGGAGGCATCAGCCATCGGCCAATTCACATTAGACGAGTTACTCGTCAGTGGATGTGGACAGTGGCCTGGCATCGACGAGCTCCTCACCGCCCAGTTGAACGAGTCGCCCCAGGACCGGATGCGCAGACTCGAATGGATTCGGCACTTTGTGAGTCAGGCCAAGCCGCAGAAGGCCTACGAGCTGGGTTGGGATGGCAAACGCTTCTTGACGGCGGACCTCGGCGCATCCTGGGGCGACCAATGCAGGGGAAAGTACCCATGGAGCGATTTGAGCGTGGTGGCTGAGCTGGGCATCGAACGAGCATTGGCCATGGAGGCACGCATGCATCCACGCGCTCGAGCCATCAACGCGCTCTTCCAGGGCGACGACGATCACGACATGCATGATGACTGCTCATCTCTCTCGTCAAGTGCGTCCTCGACGCCCTCCATGTACTCCACCGTCAGCATCAAAGCGCGCCATGGAAGCTTCTCCCCGTGCGGCGCGCACAGCCACAGGCGCATGGCATCAAAGGCTAAGACAGCCACTTCGAATCGAAGGCTCCTTAGCCTGAAGGCATCCATTGGGCAGTTCGATTTGGAAGAGTCGACACGCTCACCCCCGCAAGAATCGCGGGAGCCCAGCCTGCAGCCCGGCTGGAGCCCAGCCCTCGCCAATAAGGCGGACAGCGGCATCATCCCCAGGCCAAGCACACCAGGTACAGCCGCATTCGCCAAGGACGAGGATAAGGCCGAGAAGGTGGACGAGGCCGTATCAGGTACGCCATCACGCGCTCCCGCATCGACACCCGCAAGCGGGCGCAAGCTCATGGCTAAGTCACGTCCGTTCTGGGAGCTCCGGGCAGAGAAAGACGCCCGAAAGCCAGACAAGAGGGGCCGGATGAAGCTTTCGCCAAGGAGCGAGGCGATACTGGTGGCTGATGATGATGTTGATGACGTCCAAGACGTCGAGACAGTTGAGCGGCGCAGCAAGAGCTTCGACGTCGCACGCAAGTGGACTTTGAGCATGGAGGCCAAGGTCTACGACGAGGAAAGTGAGGACAGTGAAGAGAAGGAGAGGAGCATCGTGCCTACGCGCGCGCCGCGACGCGAGGCAACGTTGGAGCAGTTCATGAATCGCCTCGAGGCGAGGAGGAGGTCTTTTGTCGTCGTGGACTCTCCACATTTGATGGATTTGTAGCTGAGTCACGGTTCACTTCGACGGTTCACTCTGGCGACAAACTGGCGACGCGGTTCACTGGTACGTGTTAGCCGCGGTAGTCGGTAGACCGGCCAAACCGTAGGTGGTCAAGTGCTCGAGAGTCGAGTGGCAAGTGCGCACACACTGGAACACAGCAGTTATGAGTTAACAGTTTTTTATTACCTGGTATGTCAGTGGGTTTTTACCACTGACACACAGCAGAGAGCAGTGCCGCGGTCGTGCACAATACCTGTCACCGGTCACCGCACGCGGCACGGCTGACCCGTACTCGGCACGCGTCTGCGCGGCGTGCCCTTTTCAGTGCTGGGCTCCCAGATTTTCGTCGGTATAGGGTATACGTGACTCGTGAGTAGCTCTACACTGTTTTACAGATTTACACATTACACGGTTTTCACCTGAGGGTGGCTGCGTGCAAAAACACACGAGTCACGCCGGGTGTGAAGCTGGGAAATGATTATCTTCCGTGATGGAAGCAGAGGTATGTGACAAGGTATGTGACTTTGTGTGATCTCATAGGTTTCTGTGATACATCTGTGAAATCCGAAGGTGCGAAATCGAATCGAATCACGGGCCGACCCCTCAAAGTCAAAACTCAAATAACCCTAACCGGCTAAGTCAATAACGTTACCGCGTTATTGACCCGCACCAATTTGGCGAAAGTAACTTTAGTCGTTTCTTACGGTTCGAGCACGTTATCCATATATAATATAAGGGCCCTCGAAAAGATAAACATAAAAAGTAACACAAAAAAGTAACGCGCCAGCGAGACCCAGGTCCCAGGCGGTCGAGCGTGGCCTCTGCGGACCGCCGTGTAACTACAATGGCGGGGAGGGCGGAGGCGTGACTGTATCCCGTGCGTGCACATGTAACATGTATCGCTGTATCGTCGACGAGACTCTCGACGAGATCGGAGATGAGAGATGTAGTTCATCACGCATGTTTACAATCAAGAACCTTCCTAGCAAACGTAGTAATCAAACACGACGTTGTCCACACGCCACGTATCGCCATCCCTTCGCGTCGGTTGGTTGATCGTAGGCGAACACATTCCTAGACGGGTGGCCGTCACACCGACGAGTTTGATCGGATCGATGATCGAGCCATCCGCGTCGCGGTCCCCGACCTCACACAATGTCGCCCGTGCACGATCTACTTGACCTCCGGCCTCTGGCCTTGCGAGACGCTCCCAAATGAGGCCCACACGTGGGAGCTCGACGCTTCACTGATGGAGAAGGCGAAGCCGTTGCCGCCCCTGCGCGGTGCGGAACGGGGGCTAGCTCCAGAGGAGCTCGTCGGTGACAGCAGCTCGTTGTAACGTGCCGAGGCTGAGGTTGAGGGCAAAGCCATCGCGGCTTGGCTGAGCGCAGCCTTTTGGCGCTCAGCCTCGGCGACCTTGCGAGCTTTCTCAAGGCGCCTGCGGCGTTTCCTCGCGCGCCCATATGTAACGGCGTCGTTGGCCATGCCGATGATGCGCGGCGCGAGCGCGAGCAGGATGGCGAGCGCGCTTGCCAAGTAGTAAGCCGGCGTGTTCCACGTGTTCTGGATGGTCCCTTTGAGATCCTCCCAGCTCAGGGAAGTGGGCCCTCGATACGGGAGGAAGGAGAAGACGAATGCGAGGATCTCGATGGCGATGATGGAGCCCCACATAAAAAGATGCTCCAGAAAGTGCCATGAGTGCATCTCGATCGCGAGGCGCAGGTTGACGTTGATGCACACGAGCACCATGGCCGCGATCGAGATGGTCGCCAGGCCCACGTCGCCATTCAAGGGCGACGCGAGCGAGAGGCCCGGGTAGCCGAACGCGAGCGCGGGCACGAAGACGCAGAGCACCGCGGTCCAGATGGCCTCGAGCATCCACAGCACGAAGCCGGTGTGCGTGTAGTAGATGCGCAGCACTCCGGGCGTGTAACGGTCGGGCGAGCGAGCCGACTTCTCCTTGCTCAGGTCCTGGTCGAAGACGCAGAAGAGGATGATCGGGAACGAGGTGAGGACGATGTTGTACAGCTCAATGTACGGCTGCACGAAGATGCGCTCGCCGCTCGCAAGCGCCACCATCGTGTACGCGTACATGGCCAGCACGTTGGAGATGTTCTTGTAGAACATGTAGTAGCAGAAGAACGACGTCCGACGGTACACGAAGCGGCCGTGCACGAGCAGCAACGAGCGCAGGAAGCGGAACTGGCCGATGGCGAAGTCCGAGTTGTTGACAGCCTGTCGCCCCTCCTTGCCGATGATGCCTACACCCACGTGGCCTGCCTTGATCATGGCGACGTCGTTGGCGCCGTCGCCGATTGCGAGGCAGCACGAGGAGGGCACCGACTCGCGGATCATGTTGAGCATCTGCGCCTTTTGATCCTTGCGAGCGCGGCATGCGACCACCGAGCGCGATCCGTGGCCAACCGCCGCGAGCACCTCCTTACACAGTAGCCCGCAGTACTCTATCGCCTTCTCGTCGAGGACGAGGCACAGCTCCGGCTTGTCGCCGCCCGCCGCGCCCGGGCCACCGCCACCGCCGCCGCTCTTCATGAGGGTGTGGCGCTCATGCAGCGCCGCACGCACAAGCTGAAGGTCGGGGTAACGGCTGTCGAGGAGCTCTGTCTGGTGCTCGAGGGCGAGGAGGAACTGATTGCGCTGCTCATCCTTCTTTTCTGGCTCCAGCAGCTTGCCCCACCAGAAGCACACCTCCTGTACCAAGTTCTTGCGCCCAGCCATTCGACTACCACGGTCGTTGGGTGCAAAGTTCTGACTGCCCTGCGAGTTGCGCCCCGTGGCGAAGGTGGACGAGATGTCGCCCGCCTGCGCGCGCTCGAGGACCTTGGAGGCGGCGAGCAGCTCCGAAGTCTTCACGTCGTTGAGCACGGGGAAGGTCTCGGTGGTGATCTCGAGCAGGTTGCACCCTGCGGGCAGGATGTTGCATGCGGTGGCGATGTTCTTGGCCGTGCCCACCTTGTCGCCGGTGAGCATCCAGATCTTGATGCCGGCGGCGCGCAGGTCAGCCAAGATTTCGGGCACGCCGTCCTGCAGCTTATCCTCGAGAGCGGTTGCTCCCTGCAGCGTATACTCCTTCTCGAGGCTCGCCTGCAGATCGCTGATCGCGTTTGGCTGGCCGAGCTTGAGCTTGCGCACCTGCTCCGGGTCCTGGTTGGCCGCTTGGTACTGGGCGTGCCATGCCTCGAAATCGGGCAGCTCACGCTTGACAAAGACGAGCGTGCGCAGCGCGATGTCGGCCCACTCGTACAGGAGCGCGTCGAGGGCGGCGCGGCTCTCGGGATCAGAGCCCTGGGAGCCCTGGGCGAGCAGAGAACCGTCCCCGTCAGCGAGGAGCACGGAGTCGGCGCCCTTTGTGTAGAGCCGAACGGGCGCGCCGCCGCCGAGGGAAGCGACGAGCGCTTCGGGCAGACGCACGATGACGGACATGCGCTTGCGGCTCGACTCGTACGGAAACACCTCGAGCACCTCCACCTGATGCGAGATGCCAGTGCGCTTCTCGAGGATGGTGAGCAGCCCTTTGTCAGAATCGCGCGCTGTGTACTCGAACCCAAAGTATTCGGCGGCCGCGACGAAGGCCTGCTCGTCGGGCGACGACGCCGAGAGCTCCAGCTTTCCATGGACGTACTCGAGCAGCACCGAGTGGTTCACGGCCAGGTTCAGCGCGAGCTCGCGGCTGAGCCAGCCCGGCGGGCCGTCCTGGTCGAGCGCCTGCAGCAGGCTCGGCTGCCCCTCGGCCTCTTCGAAGTTGCAATACGTGGAAGTGTGCTCCTTACACCCCACGAAGGCGGGAAAGGGGCCGCGCCAAATCTTGGGCGCCGCAGCGGGCGTCAGCAACGGGCGTGACGGCGTCGGCGTCGCCGGCGTCGGCTGCAGGCCATCAAAGGTAGGCACCAGATCGAGCCTGGGTGAGATCGGCTCGGGCGATAGGGAACCTACTTCAGGAGGAGAGGGCGGCGGCGAGTGCGCTGCTGGGATCGGCGCTGCAGCGGCGCGCATTGCGGCGATCGATTTGGAGATCGCGGTCTCGCCGACGCCGTACGCATTTCCCTTGGGCGTGAAGACGTAGGAGCGCCGGAACTCCATGTGATTGGAGGTGAGTGTGCCCGTCTTGTCCGAGAAGATGTGCGAGACCTGGCCGAGCTCGTCGATCAAGCTCATCTGGCGCACCTGGCACGGCTCGTCACCGGCAGCGTCATACGCCTCGAGGTCGTTGATGAGGAAGTAGCGGCAAAAGGTCTGGTAGAACATCATCGACACGTAGAGCGAGATGGGCACGAACTGGTAGCAGATGAGGAAGAAGCGCGCCACCTGAAGGAAGAAGCCACTCGCCGCGTCCTCGTCGTCCTTCAGGTACCAGAGGACGCCGTGGGTATTCCCGTTGGTTTTCTCGAGGATGACGTACGTGGCGCCGCCAAAGGTGCACATGAAGACGAGCCAGGCGACGACGCCCATGATGTCCACATTCACCATCTTCGCGATCGTGCCCATCTTCGCCTTCGGCCCGTCGCTCAGCCCCAAGACGGACTTGAGGCAGCTCACCAGCTTTTGGCTCACGGTCTGCGGCTGGCCCACGAGTAGCGAGGCGGGCGTGAAGTTGATCTTGGTGTGCACTCCGGCCGCGATAACGAGGCCCAGCACGTAGTCTGTGTTGCGCAGCTGGCAGCCGCGAAGCAGGAAGTTGTCCTGGCTCAGCAGCACGGGAGACTCGCCATCAAGGCAAAGCTGCGCCGTGATGTCGTTTACCTTGTCGTTCGGTTCCTCACAGCGCACTGTGCCGCGCAGCAGCTTGCGCAGCTTGGCCGGCTCGCAGCTCGGCTCGTCCTTGAGCAGCGTGGCGAGCAGCTTGGGCGCGAGCCGCAGCTTCGTGTCCGTCTCGCCGTCGAGTGGCTTCGTGTTCACCCAGCACTGGCCAGGCGCGCTTGGATCCGAGCCACGCAGCAGCAGCAGGTCGGCCGGGAAGCTCTCTCGCGCGCGCACGCGCACCACGTCGCCCACGCGCACGTGCTTCCATGCCTTGGGCTCAAAGGCATCGCGCGCGCCCAGGTCGGTCGACTCCTCGATCGCAGCGAGTACCTCAACGACCTCATTGTTCGACGCGGCATCCGCGCGGTGGCGCGCAAGGTCCTCTTTCGCCTTGAAGTACAGCTCACACAAGCAGATGAAGGTGAGCGTGAGCCACGAGGAGGGCTGGCGGTTGGTGAGCGATGCGGGGCTCATCTGCATCAGACCGACGAGGAAGAAATAGAAGTTGGCAAACTTGTTCCACGGGTAGATGAGCTCGAGTACGCCAACCGTAGGGAATGTGTACCACGTGTAGAGCGCCGTTGTGATCGTGTTGCCGACAGCGCCCGGGTTGGATCGAAGAATGTTCACGGTGCGTAGAAGATTATCTTTCTGCGGAGCAGAACCGATCGCGCGCAACGGCAGCCCCTGCAAGGACACGTCGCCATGGGAAACAGGCACTTCGTGCCCTGCTGAGTCGATCTGGATACCGACACCCATTCTGTACAAGTCGTTCGGAGCGGCACTCCTTCCTCCAATCAAGCTCTCCGACAAATCCGAGAGTCCGATAACAGAAGGGGCTTGACGACCTTCACGAACACGGAGAATGGCCCTTGCACCTGATGTACGTGCACGGCGTGGATGCGTTTGTTGAAGCGGAGAATTTTTGACGCAGACGGCAACTCGGCGCGCACGAAACACCCCGCTGTGCGAACCGAGACGGGAGGGGCGTGAACCTCCCTGAATTCACGTGAACCTGGGTACAATTGTTCCCAACCGCTGAAGACTCTTTTTGGCTGGACTCTCAGGACCATAATGCCGAAGACGAACGTGCCGGTGGACCCCCACCTGCTCATCCACACGCCGCGCTGGACATCGCCACCGCGCGAGCATGTCGGGCACATCGAACCGCCTGAGCCAGCCGGTGCGGCAGTCGTCATCACCTCGCACGGCGTGCTGCACCAAGTGGCCGACGAGGAGCTTATGCTCCCGGATGAGGTGCGCGAGTCGCTCCAGGACCCAGACGGCTTAGCACAGGTGGGCCGACTGCGGCTTGCAGACGTGCAACAGCAGGCACAAAGCAAGATTGGCTGGCTGCTTGGCTACGTGTCCCCTCGCTCGCGCGGCGCGACCGTCGACCCGACCGCCACGGGACACTGGGTAAAGACGAGCCGTGGCTACGAGTGGGCGGCGACCAGCTCGCAGCCGTACCCGCTGCCCCCGCCGATAGCGGCACACGGCGCACCCGTCGACCCGACCGCCACGGGACACTGGGTAAAGACGAGCCGTGGCTACGAGTGGGCGGCGAGCAGCTCGCAGCCGTACCCGCTGCCCCCGCCGATAGCGGCACACGGCGTCTCGCCGTTCATGCCTGAGATTGCAGGGACGAAGCGCTCTCCCGAACGTGAGCGCGATCGACCGGCGACCGCTCGCTCATCGGCTGCGTCACCCTGGGAGGATTTTCCCAAGCTGCAGCAGGTGTCGGCACGCGCCGTCCGTCCGGACGACAGGCCGGTGCAGCTTGCTCCCGTTTCGGTGACACATCCGGCTGCGGCGGCCGCTGCCGCTGCCGCCGCGAAAAGGAACGCGGCATTGGCTGCCGCCGCCGCCGCGCCTACTACCGCTGCCGCGCCTGCCTCTGCCGCCGCTCCTGCCACCGCCGCCGCTCCCGTCGGGCCGGCCACCGCCCTCGCCGCCGCGCTCCGCATGCATGCGCCCTCGCCGCCGCCACGTGTCGCCGAGGTGGAGCCCAACCGCATGCATGCGCCCTCGCCGCCACGTGTCGCCGAGGTGGAGCCCAAGCCACCGCAACTGGAGGCGATGCTGCTTGGGATGCCACGCCCTGCCGTCGAGCAGCAGCCGCAGCAGCAGCCGCAGCAGCCGCAGCAGCCGCAGCCGCAGCCGCAGCCGCAGCCGCAGCAGCAGCAGCAGCAGCAGCAGCAGCAACAGCATCAGCAGCAGCAGCAGCAGCAGCAGTCTTCACCACCGAGAGTGCCACAAGCGCAGTCTCAGCTGCCCACGTTCCTTCCGCAAGCGCAAGCTCAGCTGCCGCCTGCGTCGTCGACGGCGAGGGCGATGGCGGTGCCGCCTCCAAGAGCCGCCTCGTACGCGGCCACCTCCAAGGGCGCCAAGGCGCTGCGCCCACCGCAGCGCCCGACGATGACGGAGCCGCCGCAGGTATGTCAAGGGTGCTCTGACTGCCGGCGCTCGCTCGAGCGCTCAGTGCGAGCGGTCGGCGAGGCGGCAGCGGAGCGGCTGCAGCGAGAGCCTCTGTGGGTGGTCGTGCTTGCACTCGTGGCGCTCGCGGCACTGACGGCGCTCTTCGCGCGACCTGTGGGGAATTCTATCCACCCGCCGACCTCACTGCCGCTCTCTTCCAACCTTCCGTTGAAGCGCTGGTCTCCGCCGACGCCGCCAATTGGGCCGCCGCCTGGGATGCCACCGCCGCCCGGCCTGCTGGCTGGCCTGCTGCATAGGTTTCGCCACCAGCCGCCGCCCCCTCCCTCGCCGCCGCCCTCGCCCTCAACGCCGCCGCCCTCGCCGCCCCCCTCTCCTTGGCCGCCGCCAACACCTTCGCGGCCGCCGCCGCCGCGGCCCTCTCTCCCGCCGCCGCCGCCATCGCCACCACCGCCGCCCTTGCCCAGCCCGCCGCCGCCGCCAGCGACGCCGCCATCACCGCCGCCGCCAGCGCCGTCGCCGCCGCCACCGCCGCCGTCGCCGCCGCCCCCGCCGCCGTCGTCGCCTCCTTTGACGCCTCCGCCTTTGGCCCCCGCCCCTCCAAACGGCTACTCGCCCCCGCCACCGTCGCTACCTCCATCGCCACCGTCGCCGCCGAAGCCGCCGTCTCCACCGCCGCCAGCGCGTCCTCCCCCCTGTCGACCACCACCGCCGCCATCACCACTGCCGCCCGGGCCGCCACCACCGCCGCCGCTGCCCTCGCCCTCGCCTGCCCCGCTGCCGCCACCCTCGCTACCGCCGACGCCGTCATCACCGCCGCCGCCCAGGATGCCACCGCCGCCACTGTCGCCACCGCCCTTAACGCCACCGCCGCCCTTGCCCTCGCCACCGCCGCCGCCGCCATCATCGCCGCCGCCCTCGCCGCCACCGCCACCGCCTCCACCACCGCCCTCGTCACCGCCGCCGCCGCCTCCCTCGCCACCGCCGCCGCCGCCGCCCTCGCCCTCGCCGCCGCCGCCGCCGCCGCCCTCGCCCTCGCCGCCGCCGTCCTTACCGCCCACGCTAGGGGCAGCTCTGGCTGGCGCCCACGACCACGCCGGCATGATGATGGACGCGCTCACGGCAGCGTTCACAGCAGCGGCACGCGCGTTGGGCGGTACCGGCGGCCTCACCGCCCTCGCCGCCCTCGCCCTCGCCTTCGGCTGCCTCACTCTCCTATGCAAAGAGGCCCTCGGCTGCCTCTCATCTTACGTCCTCCGCGCCCAAAGCGCGCACTTGAAGCTCGGCCTGGACGCGCCCAGCTCGGCGCCACGTCCATTCGGGCCTCCGTCGTCAGCCCCCTACGGCGGCGTGCCCGCAGCAGGGCCGAAGCTGCCGCCGCCGCCGCCCAACACGACGCCGCCAGTCGAGGGTGAGCGCGCCCGCCTGCTGCGCGGCTATCTCGACAGCGCGAGTGAGCCGGCGCCTGAGGACACTCAAACGGATCTCCCAAAGGGCGGCGGCGGCGCCCAGCTCGGCGCCCAGCTCGGCGCCCAGCTCGGCGCCAACCCCGGCTCGGCGCCCAGCTCGGCGCGCCGTCACCCCCCGAACCTGCGCGTGACGCCACCGATGCTGCAGCTGCCTCCGCCGGGCGCCTACCAGGACACCTCGTCGTCCTCGCGCCCGCCTCTCCAGCCACGTGGCATCCCACCCAAACTCGAGCTCCCACCGCCCGGCGCGTACCTGGACACGTACAACGCGCCGCCGGTGCCGCGCGGCCGCGCGGTCGCGCCGCTGCCGCTCGCGGCCCGCGGACTCGGCGTACTAGCAGAGGATGCCTTTGCTCAGCCGGCTCTCGCTCCTCGCATGCCCAACTCGGCGCGCAGCGGCTGCCTCACCGCCCGCGACTCGTCGTGCAGCGGGTTCTTGACGGCGCGTGACTCGGCACGCGAGAGCGAGCGCGCCGAGCTGAGCGCGCGCACGCCCTCCGGTCGCGCTGTACCGAGCACTCCCTTGACGCGCGCCGAGTGGGACGAGGAGGACAGTGACGAAACCGGCGCGGAGCACGCGCCCGATCTGCGGAGCGAGGCGCGAGATCTCGAGCGAGATCTCGAGCGAGATCTCGATCTGCCCGAGGACGCGTCACCCGACTTGGCGTCGGGGAAAGCGCCCGGCGCGGCGCCCGCGGAGCCCGATCTCCTCGAGCGAGATCGCCTCAACGACGCTGACGACGGGCTGCTCACTGTGCGCTGCAAGATTGTCAAGAATGGCCAGTTCAGCGCGCCGCTGAGCGCACGCCGACGCCCCGGCCAGAGTGGAGCCCAGGGCGGCGCGAGGCGTGCGCCGCCGCCCAGAGGCCCTGCCGGCAGCAGCAGGGCAGGCGCCGGCGCGGGCGCCGCCGCGGTGCCAGCCTCACGCTGCTCCCACCAAGGGACCCTCTCCTGTGCAGGCTTGCCCATCCTCTCTCACCCTCACGGGGCTCCGGGCAGCGCGCGCACTTCGACCATTGGCAGCGCGCGAGCCTCGACGACGGCGGCGAGGCTGCGCGAGAGAGAGGAGCGCGAGGCCGAGCGGGCGGAGATGCGCGCCCTCCGAGCGGCCCAAGCCCGCCGCCGTCTCGCCGAGGCCGAGGCGGCGCTCGCGGTCGCTGGATGGGCTCCCAAGCCTCCGACCCGCGCGCCGCCGGTGCCTCGTCGCGCGTCGGGGGCGGCTCCAGCGTCGTTCGCGCGCCGCACTCCTGTCGAACGCCCCGAGGAGCTCGAGGAAGCACGTGAGACGATGGCGGCATTGCGCGCCAAGCGGCGGCGGCTGACCAAGGAGCTCGAGGCTCTCGAGGCCGCTACGGGCTCCGTTGCACTCACTTTTGGTCGGCAACGGCATGCGCGCACGCGGCTGGTGACGATCCGTCTCGTCGACGAGCGTCTCGCGGCTGAGGGGCGTTCCTTCGACCATCGCGAGGTGGTCAGGCTCGCGGCGGCCGCTGACCTGAAGCATGCGGAGGTGCTTGTGTGGCCGGGGGGGCTGCGCGTCGTCTTCTCGGAGGAGACGGTCGCCATTCCGCCCGACGCGGCAGCCTCCACTGCCACCTCCGCTGCCGACGGTGGCGACGACCCGTCGGCGAGCGTCGTCACGAGCGTCGCGGCCGCCGTGAGCCGGCTCAAGGCGGAGCTCTCGGAGCTGCACGGCCAGCAGATGGGCTTCTTCCTCGCCCTGCTGGACGCGCGCCTGGGCTTCGATAGTGCCACGGGCGCCTCGGTGCAGCGGCAGGCGGAGCGCGAGCACGTGCACCATCAGGTACCACTGCCCTTGTCGGCGCCGCGCGCCGGGCTGCGCAACGTGACGGCCAGCTTTGCCTACGCCAACGGCTCCACTGCCGCCGAGGATGCCACGTCACCGGATGGCGGCGAGGCGTCGCCCGAGGCATGGAGCGCGTATGCGGCGACGCCGGGCGGCGCCGTGAGCGGCTCCGTGTACTCGGCCCTCGCCCGCATCTTCAGGGAGAGTGTCGAGGAAGGGCAGGTGGTACAGGCCGAGCTCATGGAAGAGCAGCAGGAGCTCGAGGAGCACGCGCTTCTAGACGAGCGCGCGCTTCGAGACGAGCACGCGCTTCTAGACGAGCACGCGCTTGGAGAGGAGCACGAGCAGGAGCTGCCGCTACGTGATCGGCTGCGCAGCGTGTACGCGTGAGCTACGTGTCTCCTACTCGAGCTACGTGTCTCCTACTCGAGCTACGTGTCTCCTACTCGAGCTACGTGTCTCCTACTCGAGCTACGTGTCTCCTACTCGAGCTACGTGTCTCCTACTCGAGCTACGTGTACGCGTGAGCCCCATGCGCACGCGCCGCGAGCGCGGAGGAGTCTCCAGCCTCGGCCCTTAACGGCCCTTGCGCGGCTCGCGTAGGAGAAGGCGCGGCCGCCAAACCCGGGATACTTAGCCCGCGCCCCGGCGAAGCCAGATACAAGAACGTACGTGCGGGTTTAGCCCGAATTCCCGCGAATCGCGCGGTCTCTCCGGCCTCCCGCAGGCGACTCGAGGTCCGACCTACCGGTCTCGCTCGCCCATGTACCCACTAGCGCCACAGCCCGGGACAAGTTCGGCCGTTCTCCATCGAGTGTTGGATATCGTTCGAATCACCACGAATGGTTATGGCTTATGCGACGACCGAAATCCGCGTAAATCGATTGAGATAGGCGCCGTATGGACCGTATTAAGTGTGTCGCTCTGTCGCACCACGCGCACGCGACGGGATCGGGATAACGTCGCACGCGCATATCACCAATCACGCGTGAACCCGAATCCCACATAGCGAAATGTCACATACTGAGTGAAGATACTGAACTGCTCACGCTTAAAACAGAGTGCAACTGACCTTCGTGTTTGCAGTTTACATTCATGCTGCGATTCTCTAGTAATTCTCATAGCTAAACTTGGTACTATAAGCGCTCGAGACGCATCCGGATCAGCATCAGCATCAGAGGGCCCGGCCCGGCGCCGCCCCCGCGCGCTTCCCCGCGGACCACACGGGCAACGGCGGCTCGACCTGCTGCTACCGCGCGAGGCCTTCCGAAAGTCGCCCATCGCCGTGGGATGAGCGAGCCGCTCCCGGCATGGGGACTGGCACGAGGACGCAGACGCGCGGGCCCTTGGGCACGCCCATGCTGTGGGCGGGCCCTTTGCCTGCGCCGACGCGCCCGCCCATGGCCGACTTGGCCATCGCCTTATGCTTCAGCGGGTCGTGTCGGTCACAGCAGACGACCGCATCGTCGGGATGATGCCGCCGGCAGCAGAAGCCGTCAAACTCCTCGCCACAGCATTCGATGCATGCAAACGAGGACGAGGGCCGCCGCTTTGCCTGCGGGGCCGTTGGCGGCCGGTAGGCGATCGCGCCCTTGGCGTCGGCGCCAAATACGGGCAACGGGCGAGCATCGGTGCTCGGGTCCCTGGGCGCTTGACTGGCAGCGCGTGTGGTGACGCTCGCGCCCGCCTGACTGCGCGCCGAAGTCGGCCGCGTCGGTGGCTCCGCGACTGGCGTCCGGCTCGCTGCGCGCGCCGATGTCGGCCGCGGCGGCGCACTCGACGGAGGCACGTGATGCGCCATCGTGCCCGAGGGCGACACGCGCGGCAGGGCGCCAAAGGTGTGGCCAGGGCCGCTCATGCGCGGCGTGAGGCGTGAGGCGTACGTGATCATGGACGCCACTGGAGGTGCCAGTTGCTTCATTGCGGGTGTTGCCCGATCGGTGCTGAGCGACGCGTCGCTGTTGCTCGTCTTGAGCACACCCTTGGACGCTGGCGGAGGCGCCAAGGCAAACGAGCTCGACTTCTTCTTCGGTACGCCGATCGTTCTCGGGCTCGCGAGCGTCGAGGCATCCTTGCTCGCCGCAGGCGGAGTGCGAGGCGTGGAGGCGCCGCGCTTCTGGCTGCTCCTGAGTTTGCTATCTGGCGTCGGACTGCACTCGTGGCACTGCCCCATGCCCATATCGGATGCCTGGACACGTTTGGCGAGCAAATGCGAGCGCGTCTGCTCTGCCAGCTGGGCGAGGCTCAGCCTTGGGTGCTGAGACCCATCAAAGTTTTCGTCGACATCGTCTGCAGCGCAAGCAAGTCCGTGGTCGATGTCCTTCAGCGTGGGCATAGCGTCGTATTCCTCGAGCGCGCGCGTGAAGCGCCCGAGAAACGACTCTGCTGCGAGCGAGGGCGCACGAGCCGCACTCATGACGTCCGACGGTTTGCGACAAAACATTCTTGCTCTCCGTGTGAAGGAAGAAGATCACCGAGATGAAGATGCGCCTTATCAAGGACGCGCTGAAGGCGACCGGGCGGGGCTAAGCGTTCAGCGGCCCGGCCCGGCGGCTGATCGAGTATGGCTGTGATAATAGGGGGTCCAGGGGTCCCCGAGCTAGTGTTAACCGCATCCGTATGTACGCCGGT
>Ga0180442_101110_pt1 | contig 17266 bp, 10 predicted proteins | sample ChrtobMetP5_16mM_FD_119746 | JGI IMG/M metagenome (GOLD analysis project Ga0180442, IMG submission 119746) | Chrysochromulina tobin associated microbial communities from unialgal haptophyte culture, Seattle, Washington, USA - P5_16mM MetaG | ecosystem: Host-associated > Algae > Haptophytes >... | reverse complement strand
TCCAAGACCGGGTCAGCCTCGGCGCCGTCATCGACAGACATGGGCGCGACTGCCGCCGCAGCGGCGAGCTCGTTCATGCAGCCCAAACCGGTGTTTGGACGGCGTGAAGGGAAGCGCCGGCAGGAGTAGGACAGAAAACCATGTTGGTGCGATTTCGATCAAAAAAAGGGTTTCAAAGTTTGGTCTGACACCCCTAGTCTTGGATCTCGCGAACTAACAATTCTATTGCACCAATGCCGGCGGGCCGCGGGCGCGCGCGCGGGCGCACACGGGCGCAACCCAGCGCGCACGAGCAATTTGCTCTGACGCTGACACGGTCCACTCAGAGACCCACCGGGGAACGACACCCAAAGCCTGCGCCTACGGGCAGTTCGTACACACGCCGCTAACACACCTACCGTGCCTGGGGGCGTGCCTTAACGTGCCAAGCTGCCAACTAATGCCAGCCAGCCTCCGGCCGAGAACAACGAAAACAGAAGACGGCGTGGGTGGACTCCCGGGCGGGGCATTGGTTGGTTCGCCAGCGAGCAGCCGGTGAGCGTCAGGACCGCTCAGCCTATTCGTCCCCGTCTCGGCACCCTCGTCACTGATGCAACGCAATGCGTTCGGGCATCGCCAAGCTCCAATTCTTGAACACCTCGTGCTCCCACGCGAAGCGATGCGTGTACCCGTACCTCGGGTCGCGCTGCGCTTCGGTCACTGTCTCCTGTACAAGCGAGTCAAAGTCTGCGACGAGGGCGGGGACGAAGGGGGTGAGGCGAGAGCCGCGGTGCTCACGCGCGCGCCGCCGCGCACGGCTCGGCAGTGTCGGAGTGCGCGCATGCGCGCGCACAGTGAAATTTGCTCGACGACATCGAGAAGCCATACAAGTTGACTTTCTGGCAGCGTGCCAGCGCGATGCGTGCCATGTGCCAGCCCGACGAGGGACGCGCCTGACGCCCCTGCGGCTCCAGCGGCGAAACCCACGGCGCGAGGTATGCCCAATACGCCTCCCACGAGGTCTGCAGCCACGCGAGGTCGAAGACGTACGCCTCGTACTGCGGCCACTGCTCCTTGTACGTGGCGTGCCCTTCGACCCAGCTCATGTACTTTTCAAAGCCGAGGCCCTGAGACTCGAAGAGTTCAATGGTCATGCCGTGCACCAGTGGCGAGCCGACGCGTGGCAAAATCCCCAGGTTGCGCAGGTGCGGGAATGAGTTGACCATGTCGAGCGTCGTCCGCCTGCCCACGTCCGCCTCAAACCCGATGGTAGGCCCACGATTCATGCGCCACACGCACTCGTTCGCGTCGATGGCCGCGCCGTAGCCCTTGCCGAGCAGGCTGCCCGCATTCGAGACGAGAGCACACGAGGAGCACATGTGCTGCGTAGGCGCCTCCTCGGGCAGCGATGCGAGCAGCTTCTTACGTTTGGTGCCGTTGAAGAAGGCATACGCGTGGTGGTACGACGGTCGGGCGCAGGCGCGCTCGCCGGCCGCCTTGGACCCCTTGCGACCTTTGACGAGACCGGCCTCGAAGAGAGAGCGCACGGTCAGGAAACTGCTCGGCGCGCCCGGCTGGTCGCACGCGACGCCGTGCCAGCCAGGCTGACATTCGCAGTAGCCGTGCACGCACCAGCCGTGCTCCTCGCAACCAGCCGCGCACGTCGCTCCTTGACGAACCTCGCGATCGCACCGCAGCCCGACGAAGCGCGAGCTCTCGCTGTTGGCGCACTCGCACCACTGATTGCCACCCAACGGCGAGCAGCGGCCGCGCCCCGAGCATACGAGTGACTCACCGCCGCCCTTTTCTGGTACCGGCTCACACGCTCGTGTGCAGGCCGCCGCCGTGTCTGGCGGCGACGGCGAGGTCCGCGACGGCGCCGGCGGCGTCGATAGCGGCGTCAGCGGCGCACTCGATGGCAGCGGCGTCGGCGGACGCGGCGGCGGCGGCAACGAGGGCGGCGGCAGCGATCGGGCGGCATGGCCCTGTGCCATCGGCTGCGCGGCCGCCGCCGCTCCGCCGGCGCGACGCTGGCAGGCTCGGCATGCGACCGGACACTCCGTAATCATGTACGGCGCATTGAGTTCGCACTCGCCGTACGAAGCCCAGATGGCGCACTCGGGCACCGTGTCCGCGCATGTCTCTGGCCGTGGCGGCGTGGCAAGGCGCGTCGTCTGCTGCGCCCAAGCCGCCGCGCCACCGCCGGCGCCTGCACCCCCGTCTCCACTGTTCGTGCGGCGGCGCGGTGCCTCTGACGTGCCGCTCGACGGGCCATATACACGCTCGGAATTGTATGCGTCGCTGTGCGCGTTCGACTCGCGGCATATCTTCAGCTGATCCATCAGTTGCGGCTGGCGCGTGCAGTAGGTTGTCCCACGCACATACATGGTCTTGGAGACGTCGAGTGTGGAAGCGGCATAGCAGCGCCAGAGCTTGGTGTTGCCACTCTGCTGCACGTCCAAGCGTGCGTAGAGCTGTTCCAGCGATGCGTGTGGACAGTTCTGCATGCACCAGGCATCAAGATGGGCCTCGCAGCCGGCTGCCGGCGTGTATGCGACGACCGCGCTCATCGCCGCGAACGCGGGCGCTACTTCGTGCATTTGCGCGATCTGTGGGAAATTTCGGTAAAGTTGTCAAGTTGTCAAGCTGTCAAGTCAAGGTGTCTGGCTTCTAAAGTGGTACCCGTGCCATGATTCAGTCAGAGAGTCACGTCAGTTAAAAGTATGACAAAGTTATGTCGCGGCCACACCCGCCGCGCACAGCCGCACACTACTACACGTCTACACCGTCCGCGTCTTCGACAAGGGTCAAGGCGGCGGGTGTGGCCGCGAACCCATGATTTCAGTCTCCCTCTTCTCTCCTGACGCCTTCCTTTCCTTTCTTGACACGGACTGTGCCAACGCGGTGCTAGTGCGCATGACCAGAGGCGCAAACCGCAAGAGCACGATGCAGGGGCCAGGCGCACGTGGGCGCTGTGATCAGCTAGTATTTGACCTTGGCCTTGCCGCCTCTGTTGGCACCTGGCACGCTGCTGCCCTCGCCGCTGCCCTGCACCTGGGCCGCGCTGCTAAGCGGCGGCGCGCTCGCATCGGCGCACGCAGCAGGTGTCGCTGTGGCCGGCGCGGTGGGCGGCGCGCGGGCGGGAGCGCTGTGGTGGGCGGGAGCGCTGTGGTAGGCTGGGGCGGGGACGGGCTGCACACTGGCTGCAGGCACGGCGGGTGGCAGGCCGGTCTGCAGGCCAAAGAAGCTCGCCATCATCCTCTGCGCCGCTTCCGCTCCATCGGGTGTGCCCTCAAGGAAGGAGTCGGCGACGCGGTTGGCCGTCGCGAGCACTTCCGGGTCAGAGAGGAAGGCGCTCATCACGCTCAAATCGAAGCCGCCCATCGAGGCGCTACCGCTACCGCCCATGCTGGCCGCCGCCCCGGGGAGCAGCGCTAGCGTGGAGGTGCCGCCGTCAGTCACCACAGCGCTCGCCGCGGGAGCGCCCGCAAGACCACCGCTTGCGACTGCCACGGCCCGGGATGCTGCCGCCACGGCCGCCGAGCCCGCGGCCCCAACGGCAGCGTCGGTCGTGCTGCCTCGGGAGCGCACGAGACGCTCTTCACAGCGCACGAGACGCTCCCGCGCTGTGAAGAGCAGGGCCCACGGCTCAGTGGGCTCACGCGGCGGGCCGGAGGCGAGCCCGTGCACCGCCGCAAGCGCGCGCGCATACTCTTGGCACGCCTGCGGCCACCGCGCCACGCCCTCGAGGGCCAGGGCGAGGTGCGCGTGGCACCGCGCCTTTGCGCCAGGCTCAGAGGCCAGTGCCGTGGCCGTCTCCGCATCGGCGAGCGCAGCCTCGTGCTGCCCGGCAGCCATGAGCGCCAGGGCGCGAAGTTCGAGGAGGTCGACGAGGCAGTCGCCACCCTCACCACCCTCGAGGCTGTCGATGGCGCGCGTGGCCTCAACAAGCGACCTTGCGCAGTCGCCCTCTGCAAGCAGTGCGCGGGTCGCTTGCAGCATTGTGTCGGTGCCAGCAGCAGGCGGCGGATGGGCGACGGCACTCGTCGCAGCAGCAGCACCAGCACTCATCGCAGGACTGGTAGCCGCAGCCGCAGCCGCAGCCGCAGCCGCAGCCGCAGGCATGGGGGTGCCGTATTTAGCTGTGAATTGAGCTGCCGCCTCCTGCAGCCGCCTTTCATACTCGGCATCGCCCACTGCGCTGCCCGCAAAGTAGCCGCGCTGCTTCAGAGCATCGACGAAGCGCTCGAAATTCGTGTTCGACGTCGCCGCCGGCGTTGCCGACGGCGAAGCTAATGACGGAGGTGCCTCGGCCGCCGCCATCGCCAGTCCGGCGGTGAAGGTCTCGAGCAGTGACGGCGGCGAGGACTCGGAAGCAGCACACACTGACTGTCCAAAGGACTCGCGCAAGCACTGATGCGCAATCTCGAGGCTCTCGTCCTCTGGACTGCGCGCGGCCAGCGCTGCAAGGTGCGCGAGGAGGGAGGCTTTCAAAGTCTCCGCCGCCATCGGCGCTCTCCTCCACGGCTGCTGCTCGCCGAACCCGAGTTGGGAAAGAAAAGCGATACATGTACATGTAAACTGAGCATCGTGTCGTCAAGATCGCACGAAGTTTACCATACCGAATTTTCAGCAGGGAGGCCATTTTTCCCACAACTGCATTTTGTGCCTCCGCTTCATTCTTGGCTCTTGCGAGATCTTCCTCCAAGCACCATGGCTGCTGCGCTCACGATCGCCCTCTCCGCGCCAATGGCCTTCAACGCTCCGCTTGCGCCGATGCAGCAGGTGCGAGGGCACGGCGTATGCATTCTGCGGCCGCATGCGGCGGCGGCGAGGGACTGGATTGGCACCCCTGGCTCGGCTCTGCACTCGCAGCAAGTTGCAGTCACTCGATGGCTCTGCTCGCCGTGGGGACGCCTTCACGCCGCCTGACGGCATGTGGCGCGCCGTGGCGATATGGGATGGCGGCGTCTGCGGCAGCACCGCCGAGGAAAGCATGCTTACACGTCGCGTGCCTCCATGTGCCCTTCCTCCCGCAGGCGACGCGCAGTGCGAGTGTCTCGATGGTGATCGCCAACCCATCGAAGGCGCTGCCGTTCCTGGAGGCGCCCGCTTGCCAGTCGAGCGGCCTGGCCGGCGCGGAGACGGGCTTCGACCCGCTCTACCTCTCCAACTTCATGGACATCAAGTGGCTTCGGGAGGCCGAGCTGAAGCACGGCCGCATCTGCATGCTCGCATCGACGGGCTACGTCATGCAGGAGTTCTTCTCGCTGCCCAGCTACCCTGGCTACTCGCCCAACCCCGTCGAGGCGTTCAGCTCCGTGCCGGCCGAAGGCCTGGCGCAGATCGTCATCTTCATGGGCTGGCTGGAGATCATTGGCAACAAGGGCAAGTACTCTATGTCCGAGATGTTCGCCGATCCCGCGCGCGCGCCGGGCAACTTGGGCTTTGATCCGCTCAAGTTTGGCGCCAACGCCGCGACACGCGAGCGCCTTGAGATGGCCGAGCTCAAGAACGGCCGCCTTGCCATGCTCGCCTTCAGCGGCATGATCCACCAAACCTTTGTCACCGGAAAGCCGCTGTTCGCCTCGCTCAGCGAGATCTTCTCCCCTCCGTAAAAGTAGCGCCCGAGTGATTCGATGTCGACCGGCGCGTACCGCCGCTCTTGGGGCCCGCAGCGGCGCAGGAGCCGGGGAGGGAGGCTGGTGACGTGCGCTGTAGCCCGCGTACCCATGTGGACAAACTATTCGATAATCAGATGTTAATCACGCAATACTTGTTTTCTTGTTGATCTTAGTTTGGTCAAAGACCTTCACTTATCATAAAAATATTACTTTTTAGAGAAAAATGCGCCCGCCGGGAATCGAACCCGGGGCCTCCGCGTGGGAGGCGGAGATTTTACCACTAAACCACGAGCGCTCGTGTAAGCACAAAAGAGCCATTTTACTCGAATATATACCCTTCTTTTACTGAAATACGAACTGATACGACCCGACCATCGCAAAGGCTTTGCAGAAGCTGTGCTCCCCACCAGAAATCGGCACCAAATCTAAGTGAATGGTAGAGCTTCTTTTAGATAGGAATTCCGTCCCTTCACGCCAAATTTCAAGATGCCCGATGGGCTCGGCGACGTCGCCGAGCGCGACCCCGAACTCGATGCGCTCCTCAAAGAGCAGGCCGAGTTCCTCGCCATGGGTGGGAAGGCAGGCGCTGCCAAGGCTGTTCGCGTGAGCCGCTTGGGGCTTTTGCAAGGCAGTTCCGCGGTGCCACGCGCTCGCCAAGAACCAACAAGAGGATTCGATGAGCGGTTACCCGTGCTCAATCCAGACGTGGCACCGCCACCAAAGCTGGCGCCGCAGGCGAAGAAAGACGACCCCCCAGCTGCGTTGATAGCCCCGCCGGTGATGACCGAGATTCGTGAGCGCGAGCCCAGCGTCGGTCTGACGCTGCTTGAGCGGCGACCTTCACGCTTTACAAGGCAACAGCAACAGCAACAGCAACAGCAACAGCAACAGCAACAGCCGCCGCCGCAGCCGCCGCAGTCCTTCCCGCAGGTTGTGCATCGCTCCCAGCTTGGTGCGGCAGAGGCTGCGCAGCTGCGTAGCACCCACGCCATGCTTCGTGCGCAGCCGGCTAACGCCAGCATCAGGCCTCACCGAGGCGTCACCCTCGGCGACGGTGCGGCCGACGACATCCACTCACGAAATACGGCCACGCTAAGCGGGATGAGTGCGGATGAGATCCGTGCTGCACAGCAGCAGCTGCGCGCACAGCTGGACCCGGACCTCGTCGCGCGCATCCAGAAGCGCAGCGCGGCTACGAATGGTGCTGCCAGTGGGTCGTCTTTGTTGCCGCCGCCGCCGCCGCAGCCGCCACAGCCGACACGACGGCCACCACCACCGCCGCCGCCGCCACAGCCGCCGCCGCCACAGCCGCCGCCGCCCCAACCGTATGCGGAAGAGCTCGAGCGTTTAAAGCGCGAGTGGATGGGCGAGGCTGAGGCTGAGCCTGTGCCCCTCGACGAGGCGCGTCAGAAGCGTACCGCCGCGGAGGCCTTGGAGGCGGCGACGCGCAAGCTCGGGCTGCACTCGGTGCGCTTCGACTTAGGTGGACGGCAGATCGATCCGTCGAGCGCCGACACGATCGACGTGAGCGAGGGGCTCCACCACCACGGCGAGGCGCCCGCGGCGCCCGGGTACACGCTTGCGGAGCTCTCACGCCTCGCGCGCTCCACGGTGCCGGCGCAACGCTCACAGGCACTGCTCACGCTGGCCGGCGTGCTCGGGCACGCCGCCTTCGCGCAGCGACCTCGAGTATCAGCTGCCGCACCGACCACCGGATCTGCCGTGAACGTTCACACCGGATCTGCCGACGTCACCATGGCCGCCGCCACCGGAGCCACCCTCGAGCACGCGCTGGTCGCCAACGGCGTAGCTGTGGTGCGCTGGTGCCGCGACGCCGACACAGCGGTGCTGCTGCGCGTTGCCCTCGACGATGGGAGCACGTCGTGCGTGCACGCAGCGCTTCGGGCGGCCGACGCGCTCGCCGAGGCCTCCCAAGGCAGCCTGCCTCTCGGTTCCCTGTTGGCCGACGCGACGCGTGTGGCGCTCAGCCACCGCGGGGGCGAGGCGCTCGGGTTTGCAAGTGCGGCGAGTAGGGCGCCGGGCGATAGGGCGCCGGGCGATAGGGACGCGGCCAGCGGTGAGGGGGCGGCGGAGACCGATACGGAGACCGATGCGGCGCTGTGCCGGCGCTCGCTCATCGAAGGATGGGTGCGCATGGGCATCTGTGGGAGGCTGCGCTACCTGCTAGACAGTGGCGACCTCGCCCCGGCAGGCGAGGCAGACGCCTTGGCGTTGCTGTGCCGCTGTGCGCACACCTCTCTCAGCTGCGCGAGCGACGTCGCACGGACACCCCACCTCCTCGCCTCCCTACGCACGCTTCTTCAGGCTCGCAGCCCGGCGCGCCCCACGCTCCGGCTCGTGCTCACGCTCTTGCAGCTGCTGTGCGCGGCCTCGCGCGGCCTCGCAAGCCTCGTGCTGCAGGCGGGCACCCTCCACTGCTGCCACGCGACGCTCGCCGGTGCCTTTCGCGTTGACATTGTCAGCGGTACGATCGCGGCTCCTCGGCAACCCCTTCCCGCCGGCGATCCGACCGCCGCCGCGACCTCTCCAGCTGCCCTCCTCAGCACCTCTCTCGGCGCCGACGACCTGGCAGCTGCCGTGATCGGGCTGTGGCGCTGCTGCGCCGCCTACTCTCTCAGCGAGCCGCCGCTCGACTCCTACTTTCCTCTGTTCTCGCAAGCGACCAGCGCGCCCTGCGGCGTGATGAGCACAGCCATCTTTTCTCTCCTCGAGACTCTGTGCTACTTGCCGCAGGACGCTCGGCTCGTGCGCGTGGACGCGGCGCCGCAAGGCTCGACAGCTGGCGAGCCAGCCGACGGCGCCTCGGCTGAGGGTGTGCACGATGAGGGTGTGCAGGTGGAGGGTGTGAAGGAGGAGGATGAGGAGGCGGAGGCCGAGGAGGCGGCGGAGAGGGCGGCGGAGGAGGCGGCGGAGGAGGCCGATGTGGCTGCGGCCGCCTCCACTCCGGAGGGCGCGACCATCGTCCACAAGCTCGAGGCCTCCCTCCCATCCGCGCACGCGGCTGCGCCGGCGACACGACCCACGACGAGCGCCTCCAAGAGCGTTGTGGTGAGCGCTCAAGATGGCGTCGCATTGGATGCGCCGCCCCTGGGCGTCGTGGTGAGCGCTCAAGATGGCGGCCTCTCTGGGCGCTGGCGCTTTCTCTCGGCCTACGTGCCGTCGGCCCTCACGGCGCTTCGTGCTGCGGACGCGTCCATCGAGGGCCTTGTTGCGAATGCCGCGGGCGAGGGCCATGGCGGCAGTATGGGCTGCGACAGGGTCGAGCCGCCGACGCGCGTGCTCGCCATCGTGGACGCCGCGCGCCAGGCCGCCGCGAGCGCGCAGATGGTCGCCTCGTACGTCGCGGCGTTGCAAGCACTGCAGCCCGACGTGCACCTTCCGCTGCTGCTGCCATGGTGCGAGCAGCTCTCCGATCGACTGGCGGCCTCGCTGCAGCGCGGTGGCGTCTGCATGTGGGCGCTGGCAACTCTTCGACGCGCGACGACCACTTGCCCTTCGAGCCGTTTGGAGGTGGGCGCCGCGGTCGACTACCTGCTTGGCCTCGTCCGCCTCCTCTGGCAGTTGAGCCGGACGCACCGGGGCTTGCTCGCGCGCTGGGCCAAGGTTGACGGTGCCAGCTTGACCGTAGTCGCGGCAACGCTCTGGGATGTGTGCCAAGGCCTTCCAGAAGCCATAGGGAGCATCAAGCCAACGCTGCACGATCCGCGCGCCGACCAAGAGTCCCGCGGCGAGGCCACAGTCGAGAGCTATGCCACGAGCGTCCATGCGGCCTCAGTCTCGATGGCAGCGACCGCGCCGACCGGTCGCGCCCTTTTGGGCGCCTCTGGGCGCCTCGGCCATCTGACAGTCGTCCTCATCGACGCCATCGACGCGGCTTCGACTCGGCTCCCCTCCGTGCCTCTGAACCCCGCGTCGCCATCGGCGTCGCCGGATGCTGCCACTAGCCGTGGCGCGGCCCGCCTTATCAGTCTCGCCTTGTGCGCCGCGACATGGATGCGGCCAGGGGACGAGGTCGCCTGCCGCACGCTGGTGACCAATGTGTCCATGAGCACGCGCTGGCTTCGTCGTCTGATCGACGAGGAGCACGCGCAGACGATGCACGCCGATCCAAGCGCGCCGTCGGACGCGGATGCTGATGCGCACCAAATTCGTGCAGCGATGCTGCCGACGTTCTCTCGGATGCTCGAACTGGGCCCCGCTGAGGAGACCCAAGCGCGCGCGCGCGCCACCCCGAGCCCCACCGAGCTCGCCGCGCTCAGCGTCTCCTCTTCCGCGTCGCCGCTGCCGCTGCCGCCCGACTGGCTCTGGGGCCCGTGCCATCAGTTTGGCATCGACGCGGGCGACAAGATGCCTGAGGCCCGTGTGCTCTCGCAGCTGGGCACTTCGCTCCGGCTGCTGCGCCTGCTGCTCGCTCATCCGCCGCTCTGCTGGGCGGCACCTTCGCGACTGCTGTGCCGCGGCCTCGCCACGTTCAATCTGCCCGGCACACCGTGGCGCGACACCGCCGTAGCTCGAGCGCTCGACGCCATCTTTGACGGCCTCACCGCCCCTGGGCGAGGCGGTGGGGAGGGGGGGCGAGGCGGTGGGGGGCGAGGCGGTGGGGAGGGTTCGTATCAGAGCTCGAATGGCGGTCGCGGGCCGCAGCGCTGCTGTCTGCTCGGCGACGAGCGGCGCGTCGACGTGGCCGAGCTGCTACGCAGCGTCCTCGAGACCTTTACCGCGGAGTCGTACGGTGATCCAACGTTCAGCAAATGGATTCTGCTCGGCATGCGCACGGAGGAGCCCGAAAGCGTGAAGCTCGCCACGTGGCATGCGCTCGAGGAGCTTGCGCACAAGCTGCCGATGGCGCATCCGGCGCCGGATCGCGTGCAACAGTGGTTCGCGCGTGGGGGCGAAGAGGTGGGCGACGAGGAGCTTGGTTGTGGAGTGAGGGCGGCCTCAGATCCAGCATCCAAGGAGGAGCTTGTGGCCTCAGAGGCGCTTCTCAAAGCATTTGAAGCGAGCCTGCTGCATGGAAAGCTGCGCGAGGCGCCACGCTCGTCTTTCCTTTACTGCCTTGCCCTCCATCACCTCGCAGCAGCCGCCTTTGGCGGTGGCGCAGGCACGATCCACCTCAACCACCTCGTGCAGGGCGCCACTGCCGAGGCGTGTGTGGACCTGTGCCGCGCCACGCGCTCGAGCCTTCGAGGCGGCCTCGCCGCTGTCGAAACAGAAGAGGCAGTCCAGGCCGCCGCGGTGATGCTACGGCGCAGCAGCCTCACGCGTGCTGCTTTGAAGGAGGTGTCCAACGAAATGCCTGCGGCTGCCGTGGCGGCGGTGACGGCGGAGCTGGGAGTCCTCGAGGATGAGGCCCAACTTTGGCTCGAACGGCGCGATGCGCACGAGCGGCAGACGGGCAGGGCCGCGCGAGGAGCGTCGGCGCGAGAGGGGGAGAGCAGTACGGCGCCAGCGGAATCAGCCAAGCCCGTGAATCGCGTCTTTGTCAACAAGCTAACCTCGGCGCTCGACAAGGTTTTGGCCGAGCAAGAGGACGAGGAGAGGGGCAGCCAGAGGGGCACCCTGCTGTGACAGGCCATGAGTCAACCTTTCGCGGGCTTAATGCATGTCACAAGCGGCGCGTCGCGTTGGGCGAGTTCGAGAAGAGAAACCAACTCGCAACTGGGCGAAGAGCGCAACTATGCCGTGGCCCCCGACGCTTCAAAAGCCTCTCCCGCACTGCTTTCTTAGTTGAGGGTGACAGAGCCGTGGCAACCGTGGCAACCGAAAGTAGAGGACTGTACGTAAGCACTCAAGTAGCAAACACGCAATCAATAATTCTGCCGAAGTCGTCTAAAAAATTCGTCATCCCGACGGAGGCGTCGGCGGTTTCGTGAGTTTTTGCGTCGCAGCGAGTCGGCTATCGGCAAGTCCCGCGACACTCATCATGCTCCCCGATTTCACTCCGCTCCCACGAGCAGCGCTTGTGGTCCTCTTGTGGCTTCTGACGCACCTGGCTGCGACGCACAAGGCCATCCGGATCGTCGGTACTGTGATGGACGGCGGCACGCCGCGCTGGCGATCTGCAGTTGGCCTAATCACGCAGCTCGGCGTACTGCCAGTGCTCTTTTTTGTCGCACTCATCTCCAATGGCGACGCGCAGGGCTGGTCAGACCGCAGTGCAGCGTCGCGCGATGGCATGCACTTTATGGGTTGGGCATTTGCTGCCATCTTTCCTTCGCTCATGCTGCTCGACTTTGTGATGTGCGAACTCAGCCCTCTCATCATGGCGCACCACTTGGTTTGCGTGCTGGGTCACGTGTACGCGTGCACGGTGGCAGCGCGGTCGTTTCCAGCCTACTTTGCTGGAGTAGTCGCTCTCGAGGTGGGTAGTGGTGGCACCGGTGTGCATTGCTTGTCGCCGAAGAGCTTTTCGGCAGCAAACATGCTCGTGCTCATGACAATTTCCAACTTGGTGGCCTTGGGTTGCGTCTGGCAGTGGACCTCCTGGAATGACGAACGAGGGTGGATGGAGAGCTGCACTGTCGTATTCACGAGTAGTATGCTCTGCCTTGCGCGCCAGAATGATGCGCAGCAAGTGTGGAGGTCGTCTGGTGTCGATGAGAAAAACATCAAGAAGATCTGATCGCAGGGTCAGGAGACCACACCCGATACTGAGTAGCATGCAGCCGTCGGTGTTGAGGCTGTGCGTGTGTCATGCACACGGATGATTGGTCTCTCCGTTTTTGCGCTTTCGGACAGCATGCATGGCATGCATGTAAGATTTCTCATCACGGACCTCGAAACATCAAACCGAACTTCACCGCGGGCGCGTTGCTTTCAGCATACTGAACGAGCCTGGCGCCGCGTAATGCCGCCGGAGACGGACAAGAAGGTACCTGCAACGGACAAGGGGAACGCATTGATCACTGCCTCGGCATTCCTCGAGGCGGCCACGCCTTCAGTCGAGATGAACAAGGAGATGGTGAGCATGTTAATTGCCTCGACCTTCCTCACGGGCGCCGCACACACCAAACGCATCCAGGCTTCTGAGAAAGCCGGTGGTATCGACGAGCATGTGTTTTTTGTCAGCTACCAGCCGCCCACGCCGCGTACAAAGAGGGTCAGCGTTGAGGGATCGGCAAGTGGAGTCGTTGTGGCTGCCAAGACGCCCACGTGCGCAGTGTGCGACACCCCCATGGCAGAATACTGTTTGCGCATCAAATGGGCTGGGCTTCGAAGCACCCCGTGGGTACATCTGAGCTGCCGCAGGATGCCTACGATCCCGCATGAGGGCTGCTTGGAGCTACACATTCACGTGCGGGGGGTGGAAGCCCTCGAGGCCGCCGACGCCCAGACCGTAGAAGCGTGGCGGCATGGTGTAATGCCACTGCCTGGTGCTCTCACGGAGCGAGCTCGTCGAGAGCAGGTGAGGCTTGCTGAGCTCGAGGCCCGCCGGCTTGAAGCGGAGGAGGTAAGTGCCGAAGGCATGTTCAGCCGCGTGGCAGAGCGGCGCGAGGCGAGGGAACAACGCATGAATTGGCAGCGCGAGCACGACCGTAAGCCCTTATCCGAGCACTCGCAGATGCCGCTCCTGCTCCTGCCACCACGGAGGAGGGCACCTTCTCCCGATCGCCTCCCGTCGCCATCTAGCTTCTTGCTGACGGGTTCGTCACCACGGGCGCGAGAGGCTGTGAGGGAGCGAGCTTGCCGTGAACATGAGAAGCGTGACGCGCAGGCACAGAGGCTCCAGAAGCTCAAGGCCGCGCAGGCGGATCAGCTGCAGGCGGTGCAGGCTGCATGCAGCAGCCGAACGAACTCGGTTGGCGCAGGTCTCGGGTCCCTCAGCTCGACCCTCCCCTCGCCGCGTGCCCACGAGAACCAGCAACGTGCGGCGGATAGTCTCGAGCGCCATGGCGAGGCGATGGCCAAGCACCGCGTGGCGATCCAGGCAGCGGAAGAGCGCGCAGAGCTGGCTTGGCTAGCGCAGCACCTCGGGGCCCTGCCGGCACCACTGCCTCGGCCACGCTATCTAATCATAGAGCCCAGGATTCCACTGACATCGTGTCGGCCGCCTCCATTCCGGCCGCTGCCACAACCTGACCTCAATAGCAGCCGATGCATTACAGAAGCGGAGCTGCTCGCGCTGCCTCTCCGCATCCGAATGGCATTTGAGCGCGAGCCCGACGGGGTCGAGATGCCTTTCCTCGGCGCTTCCGCTTGGAAGCAACCCTCTCGTTTTTAGCAAACTCGACGCGCTACGCGACGGGTCGTTAGAGGTTAGACGCGATCGTGCGGTGGGGGCAGCCATACATGTAAGGGCAACTAAAGGGCAACGCTTAGGCAAGGCTTACCTAGACTCACCTGAGAGAACAGACTGCAACTATCCAGTGTCACCGCCCGCCGTCCTGCCAGGAGCGACCACGATCCAGACGTTCTCTCCTAATTCTCTCCTTCATCTGACATCTCCGAGAATAAACCGAGAGACGTTCCTCGTCCGTTCAGTCGAGTCCTTGCGCCTCAGTCTGCACTTCTGAGCTCTGCCTCTCTGAGCACTGACTTCTGCCCCCGCTTTCGTCGCACGTCGCTTCGTCTATCGTCGGTCAATCGGTCTCGCGTCGCGACGCGTTCAGAAAAATGGACTGGTAAGGCTGGGGGTCGCCCCACGGTCTCACACGGATAGTAATTCGATTAGTCAACCCGCGATTCGGCATCTTCGCGAACGAAACAACAAGACGTACGCTTTTCGTCCTTCGACGACGCACACGGCACCCACGGTTCGCCGTCTGGATCGGACGAACCGAGCGGCGAAACCCGAAACACTCGACTCTTGAGACGACTATAACGCACAAAGGCGTTTAGCTTTAGGACCGAGCGGACGGGCGAGAAAGGCGTCGGCCGAGTGAACCGCGACGAGCGATCCGTCGACGCCACGCCACCCTCCGCACGCGGTCGTACGAACCGGTCCCGCTCCACGTCGGAGCGATCGCATGCAACTCTCGCGCGTGACGCGTCGGCCGCGATCCATTTTCGATAATTTACCGTCTGACAGTGGTGAGGCCGCGCAGTATTGTGATCAGAAACGGTGTCCCACCCAGGTAAATGCACCGAACCACCACCCGACTACCTTCCGCCGCCGTCAAGCAGCGGCGCATCGGGGAAGCCCGCGACGCCATCAGAGCCAACGCTTGCGTGCGTAATTGCGAAGACCTTGTAGGCAGTGCCCATGCCCGGGCTGGCGACCAGCCGGCCCGCGCTGCGCACGAGCTCCTTGCGCGCCTCCCGATCGTCCATACCCTTCAGCAGCGCGTTGATCCGGGCCTCCAGGCCCATAGCGGCCAGAAAGTCTCGCTGCGTGCTCAGCGGCGGGCAGCGCAGGCTCGATCCCGCCGTCTCTCGGGCGACTTGCCTCAGCGTGCCGAAGTCGACGTCGACGGAGAGGTCGACAAGACCAGGCTGGTGGAGCGGGTGGACCGGCGCATGGCGCAGGATGCCGCGCAGGCTGTCCTTGGGAGTCTCGTCAGTCCCGTAATCGATCATGAGCGCCGCGCCCCGCGTGACCGCCATCCGCTTGCATAGCTGCTGCACGAAACTCATGGCGCCCGGGCAGATCTCCGCGCTATCGAGCACCGGCACGACGCCGCCCGTCTGGTCGCGCTCCTGCTGCTCGACGCCTTGCGTCCGCGCCGTTGTCGCCTCCGCATTCGCCTTCGCCTTCGCCTCCGCCGCCGCCTTCGCCTCCGCCACGACGTCGCCGCCTCGACGCGCGCCGAAGAGGATGCTCGCCGGGGTTGGGTTGGCCGACAGGACGAAATCGAATACGCGCGAGTCGGCCTCAAGATCGCGGAGCTCGTCTGTGCGCTCCGCGTGCGGGTCCACCGCTGCTGCCGCCGCGCCGGCCGTGTGCTCGCGCAGCTCAATCATCCTCTCGCGCCAGCCCTGCGGCGTGCGCACGAGCTGGTGTACAGGAAGAGCGTCGAGGAACTCGTGGGCGATCGTGAGCTCAGGCACATCCGGGTCCGCCGGGATGCTCTCGAGCGAAGTGTGCCACCTTATGTCAACGGCACTCGCCCCGCTGGTTGCGGCGATGGTCTGCTGCTGCACCCCACGCAAATGGTTCGAGACCTCGACGAGATCGACGGAGAGGGCAGCGTGGAAACCGGGAAAGACGGCCGTCGAGCGCAGCACATCGGCGAGTAGGGTACCGCGGCCGGGGCCCGCCTCCATGAGCCGTAACTTGCGCGGCTGGCCCAGTCGCTCCCAGCACGCGACGCACCACACGCCGATCAGCTCGCCGAAGACCTGGCTCACCTCAGGCGAAGTGACAAAGTCGCCGCCGCGCCCAAAGACCTCCTCGCGTCGCATGTAATAGCCATGCACCGGATGCGTTAGCGCTACCGTCATAAACTCTTTGATCGTCATCGCACCACGAACACGGATCTGCTTCGCAAGCTTGCCCTGCAGGTCGCCACTCGTGCTGTTGGCGCTGCTGCTTGGGGCCGCAGATGCAGCAGTGCTCAATCGACGAGTTGCAAAGTCGACTGGCAAGGCAGACGACGACAAAAGCGCTCGCATGTACGGTCGCATGGTGGGCACGCGCATTGCCGATCCAAAGAGCTTCTTGGGCTCAACAAGATTTGCCGTTTGTCTTGTTTTCCTGGCAAATTCCTCAAAAGCGTCCCGCCCCAGCAGTACCCCAGCAGACCGGCTCTTAGCTGAAAAACAGGGTCCGGCCCTCGCGTGCATCTCGCGTCATTTTGATGGTGGTCGGACAGATGCACAAAGACCGTCAAAATTCACACCGAGTAATGTAAACTGTACCGCGCAACCTCACAGTGTACTTGAGTGTAAACTCATGCAGCCGACGGGGTGCTTACGCGCATCTCCCATCTGCACGTGCATCTCCCATCTGCACGTGCATCTCTCGTCGAGGGTCTCAGTCAAGTGCGCCAGCGACGAAGTTCTGGAAGCGATTCGAGTACTGAAGAGGATCGACCACCGAAAAGTTCTGCGCGCCCGTCATCTCTCCGGTCTGGGCTGCCTTGTACTGATGCTCGAGCTGCTTCCTGAGACCGTACTCGCACAGGATGTCGATGCATCCAATAAAGTACACCTCCCTGCCCACCTCAGGCTCCTCAGGCTCGTTGGCGCGCACCGCCACCCACCCGCCGCCGCCGCCGCCGCCGCTGGGCGTGTCGCGCGGCGCCCGTCGCTGGTGCTCACGATGCAGCTGCTGCTGCGAGACTGCCTCTACGATTTGGACTGACGCGCCGCGCTGGCGCTCGTCGGTGTCCATGAGTGGTGGTGGTGGAGGAGGAAGCGGTGACAATGGGCCAGAGCCGCAGCCGGCGCCGACGCCGGCGCCGCCGCAGCCGCCGCAGCCGCCGCAGCCGCCGCAGCAGCCGCGGTGGATGCCGATGAATAACGAGTAATCGATCACCTTGAGCGCCTCGAGGAGTGCGCAGTCCTTTCGGACCTGTGTGAGCAGCCGACGTTTCTTATCCGGGCCCAGGTGCAGCTTGCGCCCCGCGCGGATCCAATCGAGATCCTTGAGCACCACATTTGGGTCCTGACGCTCGGCCTCGCTTGTGATACGTCCGCGCGTCGACCCCTTGAGGTCATAGCGCTCGTGGATGGGCTTGTCGATCGGCAAGACGTTGCCCATG
>Ga0180442_101107_pt1 | contig 17284 bp, 11 predicted proteins | sample ChrtobMetP5_16mM_FD_119746 | JGI IMG/M metagenome (GOLD analysis project Ga0180442, IMG submission 119746) | Chrysochromulina tobin associated microbial communities from unialgal haptophyte culture, Seattle, Washington, USA - P5_16mM MetaG | ecosystem: Host-associated > Algae > Haptophytes >... | reverse complement strand
CATCATCGCGAAACTCTGCGAGCCGACCAAGACGACTTCGTCAATGGGGGTCATCAGTGGTCTCAGTGGCCATCAATGGCCATCAGGATAGGTACCTGCGAGCCGACCGAGACGACGCTCTTGTCCTCGACCTTACCACCACTATGCTTCTGCAGCTTAACCCCATAGAGCTTCCAAGGCGGCGGCTGCTGCTCGTCGGCCGGCGCAGACTCCTTGTTCATGGGCCAGCCCGCCTGTACCTGATGAGGAAGATCATCAGAGGTCATCAGAGGTCATCAGAGACATCAAGTCGCCGAGTTCGTACCTCGATCGTGAGCATCTGCTCGTCTATCGGGAACTTGCGTAACGAGGCCTCGCGCATGTTGAAGACTCCTGATGAGAGAGGTATCGTAGGTCAATCAGAGGTCAACAGAAGTCAATCAGAGGTCAACAGAAGTCAATCAGAGGTCAATCAGAGGCCTCGCGCAGGTTAACGCACCCTGAAAGATTGATCTCCATTTCACCGTCGGCTCGTCCACCGTCCATTTGGAGAGATCGTAGCTGATGAGGGAGGTCATCATTGGTCATCAGGGAGGCTATCAGTGGTCATCAGAGGCAACTCGGCTACGTACAACTCCTCCTTGGTCTTGGGCTCCTTCGCGCGGTTCTTGAAGGTGATGCGCGGCGTGAAGAGCTCGCTGTTCTCGCTGCCGTCGTGCTGCAGGATTACGAACTTGTTGTAGGTGCATTTTTTTTCTACGATCCGGTCGCCCAGCTTATAACCCGCCGCCAGCATCTCATACAGGATGGGCGAGCGGTCCTCCCACGAGGCCTCGAACTTGATGAGCGCCTCAAAGGTCTGACTTTTCGCAAAGTCGTGGGGGTTCAGGTTTTGGATGGCGCAGCGGATTTGGATCCGATGGCGCTTGAGGTCCGCGATGCGCTCGGCAATCTCCGCTGCCTCCTTCTCCGCCTTCTTTGTGGCCGGGGGCTTCTTGGCTTCTGCCTTTGCGGCCTCCATGTCGGCCTTCTTCTTGGCCTCCTTCTGTGCCTTCTTCTTGGCCTCCGCGGCCTCGTCGGCCTTCTTCGCAGCCTCCGCGGCCTGCTTGTCGCCCGCATCGAGCCCCTTCTTCCAGTCTTCGAGTCGCCTCAGCTCCTCCTCCTCTTCGGGGGTGAGATGGCTCATCGGGGACGAGCTTGGCGTACTCGAAGGCGCGGTGTCCTCGGACGGAATACCTTCCTCCGCCAATTTCATCGCGGCTACCAACTGGCTGCGGCGAAGAGCAACGGTGACGCCAAGCTCAGTCCAGGCAAGAGCGTCGAGTTCTTGAAGGACACGCCCATTCACGCCCGCCGCCTTGGCTGCCTTCGCGATCTTTGGGTCGATGCCCTTGAGCCATTTCTCCACCTTGTCCTTCGACCAGTCGTTGAGTGGATTCCGCTTTGCGCTCTCGTGGGCCACATGCACGTCTTGCGACGGCAAACTGCCAGCAACCGAGGAGGGAGTCGCTTCGATCGCTTCGATCGCTGGAGCACCGCCAGACGTGGGAATCAGAGGCGATTGGGACTCCCGAGGGATTCTAGTAGATGACTCGTCCATTGGGGAGCGTCGCTCTGCCAGCGGCGAGGAGGGAGTCATGCGCGCTGGAGCCGACCCTGTGCGCACAGGGTTCCTCAGATTTTGAGCGGAATTCCTCCGATCGTCCAGGTGACCCAGGGTGGACGGCGGCGGCGAGGAAGGAGTCGTGCGTGCACGGCCATTTCTAGAGGACTCGGCCATGTGCGTCCGTGTGTCAAATTCGCGAATTTTTTGGCAGCGCCCAAAAATATCACGGGACACGGTTCAAAAACACACCCAGTCCGCCAGTCGGAACGGACAATTGTACTTGTACATGTACCGGTCTTACTTGGTTGGTGGGTTTGGATGGATGGTGGTGAGGTTCGTCTGTGAGGTCCGTGTGCCTTTGTGCGCCCGCGTGTCAATTGCCGCGTGTCCCGTGTGTCCCGGCTCCCCCCGGTGTCTTTTGACCGGTCTTACTTTGGCGCGTAAGCCGAGGCGTAAAACACAACCAGGATTTTCAGTCCATCAATCAGTCGCACCCCGGTCCTACACGACGAGCTGCAACACGAGCATTGCCTGCATTGTTGTCCTTCACGACGACATGTATTGATCATGGATTTGAGATTGCGTTCTACGTACTGTCATATTGGTGGAGTCGAGGACTTGCTTTTTTTTGTTTTTTTTTCAGCATGTGTTGGTGTGAATACAGAATGTATGAAAGTCCAAGTTACGGCGGCCCACTCCGGCTCCCATGTTCCTCGCGTCCTGCCTCGCGGCGCTCCACACTGATGGCCGACTGCTGCCCATCAGCAACTCTCGTGCCTTGGTCTTCTCATGTGCGGCCCGAGCTAGCGAGGCCATGCAAGTAGCAACAACTCCTTCGGCATCGCTCGCCACACCCGCCGACGAAGGCGCGCGCTATCTCAGTGCCATCCGCGCGGTGCCGCCGCCGTCATCCGCCGCCTTCGATCTGGCGGAGCGCGTGAGCACAGGAACGATCGCGGATGCACCGTGGCGCCACGCCTTCCGTGCGCTCGCTACCAACGCCGCCTTCCTCAAGGAGGGCTTTGGCAAGGCGGCATTCAAGCTCGACGAGCTCTGGCCGTTTGCCATCGGCTCGTTCACCATGGAGGACGTCGAGCGCGACGTGCAGCGGCTTCCGCCGCAATTCGTCGCGAGCGGCGTGCGCCACCAGGGCGGCATCTACAATAAGCCCTTCCAGCCGGGCTTCACATTTGCCGACGTGGACGCAAGGATGGATGAGGCGACGGTCGTGATGCTCAACGCGGGCTTCTGTGTGCCAAAGCTCGCGGCGATCTCGCGCGCCATGCTCGAGGTGACGAGCCTGCCCATCTGGATGAACGTGTACCTCTCCAAACCCGGGCTGTCCACCTCAACCCAGCTGCACACCGATCAGCAGGACGTGCTGCTCGTCCAGACGACCGGCCGCAAGCGCTGGCGCGTGTACCGGCCTCCCCCACCAGAGAGGGCCCCGGCGATGGACCCGTTCGCACGCGGCAAGGGCACGGACCTGATGACGGCCGATCCGGATGCCCTCGTACTCGATACCATCATGGAGCCCGGACAGGTGCTCTACATTCCGGCCGGCTGGCCACACACGACTGACACCCTTTTAGAGCCCGTCGAGGATGCCCGACACGGCGCCATCGCAGCCCAGCAGCCGTCGGTGCACCTGACCGTTGGCGTCGACACGCACCTTTGGAGCCTCTCGTACGCGCATGCACGCCAGCTCGCGCTCGTGCGCGCCGGCCAGCCCGCTACTCTCGCGGGCGGTGCGCCCGTCACGGCGCTGGCGTTGCCCGAGTGGTCGATGCTGCATGCATCTCTACCGGTCGGCTTCCTCGCGGCGACCGAGCTCGCTCTGCTGTGCGGCACGGCCAATGCTGACCAGGCGCCGGCTGCGGCAGGCGCGTCCGCGGCTGGCACGGGCGCTGCGCATGCTGGTAGCGCGGCGGCATCGCCGCCCACGACGACGCTGCTCCCTCTCGAGGTTGTCGAAGCGCAGCTACAGGGGGCCATCAGTCGCCAGCTCGCCGAACGCATGCTCGTCGCTGAGCCTGCGCGGTGGGTTGACAAGGACGCCGCCTCGCTCGCGCGCGAGCTGCAACTGCCCGCCACAGCGCTCCGCTTCATGCAGCACCACCGCGACGTGCTCAGCGTGCAGAGTCGCATGTACATGCGCGCCGCGTCTGAGCGGCCGCGATCTCCGCGCGAGATCGAGCGCTTCATCGAGCTGCTGATGAACGAGATGGACATTCTCGATGGCATCTCCGCCAATCTCATCCGATGGTCCCGTCGGCAGCCTGAGCAAGCTCTGCTCATCGCGCCGCCGAGCGCCGAGATCGCAAGTGCGGCCGGCGGCGGCGCGAAGCCGAAGGCGGGCTTTGGCGGCGCGGCTGCTGCACCGGCGAGCGCCGGGAAGGGTGCGAAGAAGAAGCGATAGGCTTTGCTTGCGATCGGATCAGCGTGTCCCAATTTCACATTACAAGGTATTAGCGCATACTCCAGCCAGCATCGATCCCATCTGTCATCGGGTCATCTCACATGTATGTGGAACGGAATGTGGTTTCGTTTTAACCTCCTGGGACCGTCGCGCCCGTCGCCGCGCGTCTCAGAAAATAAATACACCGTTTTGCCGTTTACGGCGCGCCGCCACACAACCTTACACCGATTGCCAAGTGGCTAATGATAGCCTCCACGCACAACCTTACACAGGATACGCGGGTCGTTGCAGATACAGTCGAGTTACAGTACACACGTGACACGACACCCGCCGTCGCGAAGTCGGAGCACTACACACACACACCCGGACACCCTCGCGCGCAGCCGCTTCGCGGCTCCGCTAAACATACGGTTCCCCCGCTGTGACATACAATAGCCACTCGACGGGCCCACATCAGTATTCAGTTCAAGAAAAGCCTGCCTCCAGGGCTCCAGGAAAGCTCCAGGAAAGCTCCTCCAGGAAGCCTTCATGGCCCGAACTTGAAGCGCCCGCCCTCGAGCAAGGAAGGGATTCACATGATCCTACATGATCCAACCCACATGCTCCGCAGCAAGGCTTGACAGCGACCGAAGCTGCCGCTTTGGAGTGTGGCTGCCCACGATGGCGCTGTCCAGCATCTGGATCCCCAGCACGTGGCTGCCAATCACCTCCGGCGACGAGGCAACGCCCTCACCTCCTCAAGCCAGCGGCGGCTTTGTCAACCGAAGATACTCGACGACGTGTTGCGCTGCCGCGACAGGTTGGCAATATGGGCCGACTCATCGCTCGGATCTGCGAAATGCAGATTCGAGCGGTCCATGTTGTTCAATGCAGTGGCCGGACGCAGGCCGTGGCTCGGTCTCCATTGGGTCTGCGGCGAATCGGCACGATCATCAGAGGAGCCCCTCCCGAAGGACCCCCTGTCCATGCTGCCGCCGCCGCCTCCGTATCCGCCACCGTAGCCACCAGTGGAGCTCGACCGCGCTTCGAGCGCGAACCCCGCGGAATTGGGGCGGTTGGCGCCATAACCGCTGCCACCTTGGTGGCTATACCCGCCGCCGTCGTACCCGCCGCCGCCGCCGCCGCCGCCGCCGCCGCCGCCGCCGCCGCCGCCGCCGCCGCCGAAATCCTGTGTCCGAACAGGCGAGCCGCCACCGCCACGGTCGTGAGTCCCCGTAAAGTAGCCATCATCACTGACCATGTTGTCCTCGACGTAGTTTTTGGGCATCCCGAGCGTCAGCGGCGTGACCTGATCTCCAAAGGGGCCTCTCAGGCCTTGACCCAGCGCAAGTGCCGATTCGACCTGTAGGATCCACACGATCATATCCTCCTTGTTGTGATAGTTCAGGGGCGGCAGCCGATCGCGCCCGACGCCATCGCACAAGTCCAACGCCCGGCTCTTGAGGGAAGCCTTATTGCACCGATCCAGCTGGCCAAAGTTGTACAGTGGGTAAACCTTGCCCTCGAATGTCACCTCTGCCGGCAGCGCGTGGTGGAACCTGTCTATCGACATCTGTCTGAGTCACACTCGCGACGCCCGCTTTCAGGGGCGAGGCTTGCCGCGAGAGCTTCAGAAGACCTCTTTCTCGAGTCGTTTCATTCTGCAAGTCGGGGAAGTTTGGAAACCGAAAAAGGAATTACGAAAAAACAAGAAGATGAGGATGCCGAGCGCTCATCACGACAGAGACGGCGAATTCGTGCGGCCGCCCCCGGGTCAGCCCCTTCGGAACGAGTTATTTCCGCAAGGTTTTTTGCGTGAAAGCACCAGCGCCAGGCCCAGCTCTGTGTGAAACGGCTGTGAGCCGGAGCGTGCTCCGCACTCTCGGATCCATGAAGGCACCAACTCACAGTGAAAAGGTCGTGCCTACGCCAGACGAGGTGCTCTGATGGCTCTACTGACGTTCTACGCGGTTAGCGTGGCAGCGTTCACCATGCCCGGAACTTGCATGCGCGCTGCTGCTGGTCTGCGTTCCAGTGGCCATCCGGTTGCACAGCTCGTTCGCATCCCACGCAATGAGGACGATCCTGGCGACGAGGAGGATGATTACAAGGATGTCATTTTGCAGGTGTCGCAAGTGGCCACGCCTGATGGCCAGCCGCTGTCAGCCACCGGGAGGAGCGTGGCTTCGGTGCAATTCATGATCACCAAGGCGATGCGGCTGCAGCTGCTCTCCCTCGGCTACAGCAGGGAGGAGGTCGATCGCATGGAGCCGCCACGAGCACGTACCATCATAGACGCTGGCATCGCCTCGTCCAAGCGGCCGCAGAAGAAGCCGAAGGCGAAGCGCGATCGCTTCGAGCTGCAGTTCACGTGCAACGTGTGCAACGCGCCCAATAGCCATAGCATCTCTTGGCACGCCTACACCAAGGGGACAGTGATCGCGACGTGCCCAGGCTGCCAGTCATCCCACTTGATCGCCGACCATCTCTCTTGGATCGAGGATGAGTTTCAGACGCTGGAGCAGTACATGGCATCCCGAGGAACGCCCGTCCGGCGACTGGTCACAGATGGTGCGGGTGCGCAGGCTGCGAGCGCAGCGGCCATGGAGTTCGTCGAGGTGGAGGCACTGAGCGCGACAAATGGAACAGCGCCCGGGACGGCGCCATCCGTCGCGGACCTTCGGCGGCCGTGGGCAGGCACTCGAGGCGACGTGGAACGCATCGACGGGATCAGCGACGACCAGGCAAGGCGCATCAGGGATGCGGTGCGTGAGAGGAAGAGACGAAACAGAATCGGGCAGCCAGCGGAGGGCGAGTGACGCATGATCGGCTACACTCCCACTCAGCCTCCACCAGCTACAGGTGCTCCCAGGTGGTGGGGATTGTGGTATTGGCATCATTGGCGGCACGCGGCCGAAGAGTTGTAAAATTGTCACGAGGCGCCCGCGCCCGCACCGTCACGCGTCCCGTCAGCCGACGCGGCGCGCGCGCGGCGCTGTATGCGTTAGCGGTTAGGTACTTTCTGTAGTTACCCGCTGAGGTTCCGCCGCCGATTGCGGATGTCAACATTCACAGGTCGCAGCCCTACACGCAAAGAGACTATAGTTCCGACGGGAGGGATTGTTGAAATGAGCACAAGCTTCCAATCGCTTCAGTGATGACATCATGAAACCAACTTACATTCCACACTGTGAACGATGTGTCACTTGAAAATGCGTTTCACATCTTGCCGGCAACGCCGCCGCGAACGGAAGCGCGCCGTAGCGGGCGACGCCCGATCTGACGCACGAGCTCCTCCTCGCCCGGCGCGTCACGAGGAGGAGAGGCTGTCGTGGCGGCCCACAGCGTGTAGGTGACCAGCTGCGCTGAGCCGCCGGCGAGCTGCAACGGCATCTTGGCCCCCCCAAAGCTAAGGTCGCACTCCGCCCGTCCAAAAAAGGAAGCGTCCACCCCTTGTGGCCACTCGCCGACCCCATTGAAGCCCGGCACGGCGCCCCATCCTTGGAAGAAGTCTGGTTCGATGGGTTTCGTCGAGGTGACGTCCGATCGCATCTGGAGGGCGAGCTGGCGCACGGGTGCACCACCTCGCTCCAAGGACAACGCCGTCGAGAGGACGAGGAGGGCACGCGTGCGCGCGGGCGGCGCGCCGCTCGCGTTGACGAGGTGGATGACAATCAGCTCCTCATCCATAGCCTCGACCAGCTCGCCAACGGTTGGAGGCCGGGCGGCCACGCCTTGCAGCGGCGGCAGCTCGAGTGAGGAGGTGCTCCACACCTGATCGAGCTCGAGCGAGGAGGTGGCAATCATAGGTAATCATAGGCAATCCTAGGCAGCTCGAGTGAGGAGGTGCTCCACACCTGATCGACCACGTAGCGCGTCACATTCCAGGGGCGGCCGCTGCCGCCGCCGCCGTAGCCATAGGTGCTCTCGTCCTTTGCGTTCCCGAAGAGAGGCTCGGCCCACTGTGACAAGCGCCGATTGATGGAGCTGATCATGGCCCACTCGTCCGTTCCGATGGGGGCGCACGCGCCCACACCCTCCCACCACAGCGCCTGTGCACCCCAGATGACCGAAGCGTACGCTGCGAAGCGTGTGAATGAGTCGGACGTGGTGTCGCACGCGCTCAGCGTCACCGCCATTGTCATCGCGTTGGAAGTGTTCACGGCCGCCGCACGCAGCTCGGCGAGGCGTGAGAGCACCGTGTTCGCCACCGCGGCCGGTTGAGCGCCCGCCATGGCGCCCGCCATGGCGCCCGCCATCCGCAGTGGCAGAGAGACGGCCGCAAGAGGCGCGCCGAGCCCTGCGAGGGCAACGGCCGCGCCGACAGTCGGCACCGCGGGCACGAGAGGTAGGAACATGTATCCGACCGCGCGCAGCGCCGCCGCGGCGTCTCCAATGGCAAGCGGCTCTGAAGCGCCGTCGCCGAGCACCGCCCCTCCAAAGTTTGGGTGGCAGCCAAAGTCGGCGACGCTCTGTTTGATCGCGGCTTTGGGCATCGTCGCGGCGACCTTGGGCCTCTGCGTGCTGGGCAAGAGGAGGACTCCAAAGGCGGCGGACAGCGGCAGCGACGCGCTGAGCACGGCGGGATCTGCAGCGAGTGACGCCACATTAAAGCCCGCCTGCGCCCACGCCTCCGCCTCGCGGAAGTCCGCAAAGGCACGCGAGGCCTCCCAGAAAGAGCCGCCGATGAGGAAGTTGGACTGCCAGCCGGCCCAGCCACCTGGCACAGCATGGCGCTCGGCTGCGCCGTTGTAGTTGAAGTCCGCGACTCGGGGCGACATCTGCGGGCACTGCCAGGTCGCATCCGGTGGCCTCAGCGAGATTGCGCGAGGATTCTGGTGCCACTGCCGGACGGCGCGCACTCGATCGGTGCAGCCTGCAATCCGCACGAGCGCGCCGCCTCCGGCCTCAAGCCCCAAGGACAGGCTGTGCTCAGCCGGACGCCACACATGACGCGACGCGACGTTTGCCGACCAGCCCTCGGCATGGCCCTCGATGATGGTCGGGGTACATTCGGGGTGGAGGACCAGCGTCACGGTGCGCGGGCCGAGCGTGGGCGCCGTCGTGGCGTTAAGAGTCTCGGTGCGCAAATCCACCACCATCAGGTAGCCATCGCCATCGTCGCCGCTGACGTTCAGCAGGGACGCGCCCACGAGCAGCTGGTCATCCATGGCGACCACGGGCAGCGTAGGTGCGGGATGCGTCGAATGGTCGCCAATGTTGCCGTACTCGAGAATGTCGGCCGCACCCGGCTCGCCACCCGGGCTCACAAACGGAACCGACGGGCGTCGAATCGCCCCCACGTGTTGAGCAGCCATAAGGAGCTGACCCCACACCGAGAGGTCGGCATTACTCCTCTTGACGGTCTCGTAGATGGCACCCGGCGTGCCGGGGCCCGAGGTCTGATCGGGCGACGGCAGGGTCCAGATGCCGTTGCCCCAGCAGTAGTAATACAAGCCGCGGGAGCCGTACGCGACGGCGCCGTACGCCTGCACGCGCGCGAGCGAGGGGGAGTACAAGACGGGGTTCTGGCCGCCGTCGCCCACGTTGAACAGTCCCCAGGGGGAGAGGCGGAATCGCTCGGTCACCATCGCGTTATCCGCCAGCAGAGCGAGCTGCTCGTTGGTCGCACGGGTCGCGTTGGTCGTCGCCCCCGAGATCATGTAATTCTCGGGAGTGTACATCGGCTGGAGCTGAGCGTACAGCGTGTCGGGACCCTGAGCGCCCGTGTTGGTAATCGGGAGCAGCTGCGGCCAGTGCTCACGCAGGAAATCCACTACCTCCAGCGTCGCTCGATTGTTCGTCACCACGTCGTCGCGAACCATGACTGTATGCAAGTGATCGTCCAGCGAATGGTTTCGCAGCCGCTCCATCGCCCATTTGAGCTCCGGCACCGTGAACTGGCTGTACTTCCGCTTGACCGGGCCGTCTCCGAATGGGTAGTCGGTCAGCCCGCCCATGTTGTCCGCCCCGCCGTAAAACATGTCCTGGAACCGGAGAGAGTTGTTGAAAAACCCCACGTCGTAACCGATCTTGAGACCCAGCTCTTTGAACAGCGGCAAATGGTTCATGATGCACCCGAACGCATCGTCGTAGGAGGCGGGATTGGGGATGGTCCCATTCGCCTGGCAGCCCGACGCTATATTGCCGGTGTCCAAGTAGTTGAAGTGCGCCGCCACATACTGATGAATGACGTTCAGGGTGGGCGGCCACCAGGCGCCGATGAGGAACTTGTCTTGCAGCGGGCTCTGCCAGTGATCCCAGGGCGACCTGCACGGGAGCTGATACGCCATGAGCGGCGTCCGGGATGTGCACAGAAAGTTGGAGTGCTCCGTGGGCAGCGAAGGCGCAGTGGGCCATACTCGGGCAGACATTGCCGTTCACGTTCACGTTTAATTGCCCGCTCGGCAAGACGCACAACCAGGCGCGTGAAACAACACCGCCACATCCACGATACAATGCACAAAATATGCTTAGAACGACGCTTTACTCTCCTGGGCATCGACGCCCGCATTTTCCCGTCATGGCGCGCATTCTGGCGCGGACTGTGGGCGGCGTCGGCGCCCTCGGCGCCGCGGTGTACGCTCTTTCGCCGGCAGACGCGAATGGCAAGCGCTCGATGGCACTTGGGCTCGCTCGCCTCGACGATGCCGTACGTCCGGCCCTCGCTTCCGTGCTGCCTGCGGAGGCATTCATTTGCTTGTACTCGGCCTCGCGCACACCCTTCATCCATGCACTCAGCGCCGCGCCCATCAGCAGCGCACCTGCGTCGCCATCGGCGTGCGTACGTGCGATGGGCCTCTCCTTCCGCAATGATCTGGGCAACGCCGCTGGACTGGACAAGGACGGCTCGCTTCTCGACTTCAACTACTCTCTGGGCGCCGGCTTCGCGGTCGTCGGTACAGTGCTCAGCGAGCCTCACACGGGCAACGTGTTCAGCTTCTTCGGCGGGCTCTGGAAGGGCAACGTGTGGACGCCGCTCCCGCTCTCGGGCGCTGCGCTCAACTCTCTAGGCCTGCCGTCCAAGGGTGTCGACGTGGCGCTCGAGAACATCGCATCCTTCCGCAGCCGCAATGGCGTGCCACCGCAGAGCCCGGACCGCCGGGCGAGCGGCGGCGCCAAGGGTGCGACCAGCAGCTCCGCCGCCATGCCCTCGGCCGCTGCTTTCCCGATCGGAGTTTCGATCATGGGCCACCCCGCGCACGCCACCGACCCAGCGAAGAAGCAGCAGGGCGTCCTCGAGTGCGTGCGGCGTTCCATCCCGCTCGCGGACTTCATTGAGATTAATGAGTCGTGCCCGAACGTGCACCACGGCGGCGGCGGCGAGCATGCGACGGAGGAGCTGCGCGCGCGCCTGAAGGGTGTCGTGGCGGTGCGCGATCAGCTCGACACGGAGCTCGGGCGACGCGTGCCCATTCTGGTCAAGATGGGGGACCTCGGCGACCCGAAGGCGACGGTCAAGTTCCTGGCGGGCCTGGGCATCGACGGCGTCGTGGCGCTCAACACCCAAAGGAACTATGCTGCATTTGAGCTTCCTAATTTGGATCGGGCGATTCTCGAGCACTACACGCACCGATACGGCGGCGGCCTGAGCGGCCCCCCGATTGCGCAAGTCTCGATCTCACAGGTGAAGGCGGCGCAGGCGGCCGTGCGAGAGCTGCGGCTGGACGGCGCCTTCACCGTGATCCACGTGGGTGGGCTGCAGAGCGCCGAGGACATGCAGCGCAGCCGCGCCACCGGTGTCGAGCTACGCCAATGGTACACAGGGCTGATGCACGGGCTAGCGCAGCCGGAGCCGTACTCGCTGTACGCGCGGGTGACGGCGTTGAAGTAACTCGTAGCACGGGTGCGGGCGAGCAGCCTTGCCATCGGTGTGAATTCACAGGCGCGAGCAGCCTTGTCATCGCGTCGCCAACCCTTAGGTCAGCACAGAGCACAGCGTGCTTCAGCGGGCATCTGGCAGCTGGCAGCAGACTTGCATTGAAGATAAGATGCGGTGCGGGCGCCCCTCTGCGTTCTCTGTGCCGCGGTGTGGGCCCGGTTACCCGGTTGCTCTGTCTTCACACAGCTCAGACGCCGCTGGTCGGATGCGACCTTGGGCGGCAGGGCGATCACCCGATCGATGACGCGTCCTTTTGGTCGACACGTTTGCGACTTTTTACAAGACCATAACGCGCGATAGAGTTGCGTGGCATTCACAGTCACACCTTCATCCGGGTCGAGGGTTCCGTTGCGCAGAAAAAGCCGAAGAACAAACCCGTCATGGCCGACGAGGACATGGCCGAGGCGCCGCCACCTACCTGGCGCGCCCATCTCTTCTCGGTCTTCGCACCCGAGGGCTACAATCTTGCTCCTTTGCTCCAGGAGATTGGCGGCGGCTCGCGTCCCCGCATTGTTGTTGTCGACGTTGCCGCGCTTTCGGGCGGCTCCGCGGACCCTGAGGCGGTCGCGAAGGCTCTCGCGACCAAGGTTGCGAATGACAAGGTGGCCGCCGTCGATGCCAAGAAGGCCGCCATCGCCGCCGCCGCCGCCGCCGCCGCCGAGGCCGCCGCCGAGGCCGCCGCCGCCGAGGCCGCCGCAAAGGCTGCAGCGGAGGAAGCTGGCGTGCCATACGTGCCGCCTGCGTCTGCGCCTGCGGCCGCGCCAGCCGCGGTAGAGCCGCCCTTCGACTCGCCGCCGCCCGTCGAGAAGGCCGCCGACGCGTACTATCTGCTCCAGAACTTTCCGCGCTCGGCGGCGGAGGCAGCCGCGCTCGCCAAGGAGGGCGTGGTCATCGACACGTTTGTCGCGTTTGAGATGGACTCGGAGTGCCTGCGCGTGTGCAAGGGCGAGCCGCCTCCCGTGCCCGCCGAGGGCGAGACGGAGCTGCCACCGCCTACGCTGCTCGAGCCGACCGCCCTGCAGACGGAGCTCGCGGCCCTCATTGGTGTCGAGGGCTCCGGTCTCGAGCAGGCAGTGCTGCTCACACTCAAAGGCCTCGCGCCCGATGAGTGGAACACGCCCGCGGCCGTCCTGAGCCGCCTCTCCGCCCTCACGTGCGCTCGCCTCCCCCCCCCTTCCCCCTCCCCAATCTGCCACCCCCCTTCCCCGCTCGCCTACGATCTTCTGACCGCCCGTCGCTCGCACCCCATCCCTTCGCTTTCGCGCGCGCAGCTATGCGGCGGCACAGAAGCTGTGCATGTACGAAGATTTCCATCTGACGCTCTCGCCCTCGATCGCCGTGCCGACGGCCGAGGGCATGCCCGACATGAGCCACTACAACCACCTGCTCGCGTCCGCGCCAATGCATGCACTCGGGCTGCCGTACTTGCTCGACTGCCTAATCGAGCAAGTTGTGCGAACGCATGCACCGCCCGACATGGCGTCCAACCTGGCACTGGCCGACTCCGATGCCGAGCTGGAAGGCATTGCGGCCTTCCTCCAGAGCGCCACGTCACTTGCAAGCGCGGCGCCCAAGTCGGCGATGCAGTTGGCAGCCGAGGCGGCGACCAAGGCGGCGGACGCGTCGGCCCTCGTGCCCACGCACGACCACGTCACCGAGCGCCTCTACCGGCCGCCTCCTTTTGGGCTCGCGCCCACAGCTTCCTCGGGCGACAAGGCCGCCGCTATCGAGCGCAAGATCCTCGGCCTCCTGCCCTACCCGGGCAAGGGACGCCGAGGCATGCCTTCGGAGGACGCCGCACTTTCAGCTGAGGAGCGTGGCGCCGAGCGCACCGAGCTGCACCACTTTTCGCAATTCGCGCCGCCGCAGGTGAGTCAAAGCCCCCCCCCCTCGGCCCCACTCGTCCCCCCCCCCCGACGGCTGCTGAGCCCCGTCTCTCACTCCCACCGCGCTTACCGAAGGCTGCTGAGACCCCCATGCCTCTTGAGCCCCCCACCCCTCGCGCTTCTCTTCTCTCAGGTGGACGCGGCGATGCAGCTGCGTGCGCTCGCGCGCATGTGCAATGCCAACGACCCGTACCGCGGGCTCCAGTCGCCCGGCTGGGTCCTCGCCGATCGGGTCTGGTTGGAAGAGCTCTCACCCGAGACCCTCTCCCAGGTAATGCTCGATGCGAGCGCCACCTCGGCACCGTACAAGGCCCTCTCGTCGTATCACGCTCGCGACGACGTGATGCTGATCGCGCAGCACCGTCCGGTGCCCGCGGAGCGCGTCGAGTCATGGTCACGCCGCTGCCCACTCACCGACCTCGTCGAGCGTAAGTTTGGTGCGTGGCACGAGTGGCTCATGAAGGGCCAGGCGCCCGACGTGGTGCCGGCGCCGCCCATGCCTCCGTCCGTCTTCAACGTCAACGAGGGGCGCGTCGTCGGCGCGGCGCTCTACAAGGTGGACGAGGCCAAGGTGGACTTGTTCGAGACGGCCACCCTGCTCATGCCCTCCGATCACACTGTCGTGAGGTATGCCCCCTCGGGCGCGGGCCACCTGCTGAGCCTCTTCTTCCGCCACGGCGGGTACGTGGCCATGCGCAAGCCGATCACGGCGGACTCGTGCGAGCTCGCGATCTCGTTCGCCGACGGCGCGCGCGCGGCCGTCGACATCCCCGACGAGGCCGAGGGCACCCAGTACGGCGTCGCGTACGGCGGGCACGACGGCGTGCAGGTGACTCTCGACGTGCTCGGCGTGACGCGCATGATGCCGCCGCCCCCGTCCGCCGACGCGCCCAGCCGGCCCACCCCCGCCGCGAAGCTCACGCTGACCGGCTTGGTCGCCTCGGGCGTGCCCGACGCGGCGGCGCGCCCCGACGGCGGCGACGTGTATGTGCGCGTGACGGCGCTCGAGGCGACGCCGCCTCCGGGCGTTGAGCTCGCCGCGAGCTCGGCCGCCGTGCCGGTGGTCGCCTCGGCCGGCGCGCCCGTGAGCTTTGGCGACGCGCCGCTCGTGCTCAGCCTGCCTGCAGGCACGCCGCGGCCGGTGCGCCTGCTCGTCGAGCTGTGGGATTCCGACGCCGCCTCGGGCGGCACGCCGATCGCGAGCGCCGTGCTGGGCGCGAACGTGCTGCCTGCGTCAGGCTCGGGCATGGTGTACGACGCGCCGCTCGCCGCGCGGGCCGAGGGGGCGTCGCCTCTGCTCGTCACCTTTTGCATGGCGCTGGCTGACGCGCCGACGCTCAAGCCGGCGCCCGCCCCGCCCGAGACGGCGCGTACTGTGCTCGCGACCGGATCGGTCGCGGTCAAGTACGCCGACGGCACGATCAAGTGCCTGCTGCGCGACGGCAACTTGTGCGAGCGCAGTGCCACCGGCCCGCTCGCGAACGTGTGGGTGGTTACGAACATGAACGGCCTGCGCGTGGGGACCAAGGACGACGGCACAGAGCTCTTCGTGCCTCCGGTGAAGGTGGCTTCGGCAACGGACCCCACCAAGCACCACGTGATGACCACGCGCGGCGACGGTACGCTCGTCGTGTCTCGTTCTGACGGCTCGCGCCTCGTCCAGTTCGCCGACGGCACCACCATTGACTCGTCGGCGGAGGCCGTCAAGTTCGGCGACCGCGGCGAGGTACGTGTCAACTGCGAAGGCTACCCGCCGGTGCGCCTCGCCCTCAAGCAGCTCGAGGTCGAGATAAGCTGCCTCGACGGCACGATGCTCAAGGCTGAGCTCGCGAGCGTGGCTGCGCTCGGGTGCGTCAAGCTCAACCACCTCGACGGCACCGTGCTTAAGCTCACGTCGGACGGCAAGACGTCCTTGTTCCCGGCGCCCCTTGCGTGGGTCGAGAACGCCGACGGCAAGAGCGGCGTGTACCACATCGACCTGGCCTCGGGCGTCATGTACACCAAGGACCCCGCGGGCTCCACCTTCAAAGCGGGGCCCGGGGTCGACGGCGGGCATGACGTCGACCTGGTGATGACTGACGACCTCGCAGCGAGCCTCGAGGATGCCTCCGACGGCGATGCGGCCGCCGCCAAGCCCGTCGACGAGGACAACCCCGACTGGTCGCACCCGCCGCGCCTCTTCGTAGTGCGTCCGGACGGATCGGGCGTCGAGCTGCTCCGCCAGGGCGACGTGCGCAGCTTCGTCAAGCAGCGCGAGGCCGAGATTGAGGGCGGCACCGCCATGCTGCTGCGGGAGCCTCTACCGTCCGAACCCTCCGCGGAGGTCTTCACGTACGTGTGGCGCGACTGGATGCAGATGCACCTGGCGTCGCTCGAGGCGGAGCGTCGCGAGTCCGATGCGATCTCGCTCCTGGGCTACCAGCCCAAGGTCGACGCGCCTCCGGCCAGCGTGACCACGCTCCACTTCCGCCGTCTTCTCACCCGCGAGACGCTCAACGAGCCGAATCGCGAGAAGCTCGAGATCGAAATCTCGAACATGAACCACTACCGCGAGCAGGAGGAGATCAAGGCGCATGAGCTGCACGTGACTGACATCCGCACGGAGGAGGAGAAGGCCATGGAGGCCGAGGCCGCGCGCGAGATGCTCAAGGTGCGTGCTTTGCGCCGCCGCCGCGCGTCGGCGCTCGAACCCGCGCGCGCCAGCGGCGTGCAGAGCGGCCGGATCTCGAGTCGGGGCCGCCTGCCATGCCGGAGGGTCGCCGCCAGGGTGCACCTCCGGCGGCGGCCCTCGTCCGTGTCTCGGGCCTTTCTGTGCGCCGCTGACGCGCGTGTCCCCCCCCCCCCCTCTGCCCCCTCCCCCTTTTGCCCCCTCCCCTTGGTTGGTCCGTGCGCGCGTATCCGTCGTCACTCGTCCGATGGGTTTCGTCACTCGTCCGCTCGCTCTCGTCCGCCACGCTGCCGCCACCGCCATCAGTTGTACGCGCTTCAGCCGCTCGTGGGGGCCGATGGGCGCCACATGCGCGCGCCCGAAGGGAATCCAGCGATCCCGGGAATGGCGTGACGTATCTCGGGACGCATCTCGGGGAATCCACGTATCCCGGCAAGGGCTTGTGGCTGACGCGGCAGCCTCTCAGGGGGCTGAGGGCGTTGGCCCGAAGGTGGGGCACTGGCGTCGGGCGCTGTCATGGGCGCTGGCATGGGGTCTCTCGCAGCATAGTGTAGGTCCGAGGGACACGTCGAGAAGATGGGAAGGGAGAGGCAAGGGAGAACGATGCATGCGAGAGAGGCGTGGCAAGGGCACCCGCTGCCGCGCGCGCGCGTACCCAAGCGGCGGGAGGAGGACGCGTGGGAGGGCGCGTGGTGACCTCCCGTGGTGACCGGTGGTCGAGTGCGCAGTGGCCCGTGTGGCGAATGAGACTCTCTCCGCACTCTCCAGTCCCCCCGACCGTCTCACGAGGCGCGCGCGTCGGGTTGTGTCGCGTCGTGTCGAGCCCTTGGCCTTGGTCCCCCCTCCCCCCTCCCCCCTCCCCCCT
>Ga0180442_101103_pt1 | contig 17314 bp, 13 predicted proteins | sample ChrtobMetP5_16mM_FD_119746 | JGI IMG/M metagenome (GOLD analysis project Ga0180442, IMG submission 119746) | Chrysochromulina tobin associated microbial communities from unialgal haptophyte culture, Seattle, Washington, USA - P5_16mM MetaG | ecosystem: Host-associated > Algae > Haptophytes >... | reverse complement strand
TGTCCGCCTTGGCATCGAGCACAATGTAGAGCACTGCGAACCAGAAGAGCCGCTCGACACTGATCAGGACCATCGACCAGCCCAAGCAGAAGCCCAAGACACCAAAGTACATAGGGTGCCTGCGGGGCAGAGAGACCGACCGATGCCAGACGGTATTAACGAGCCAGTGACGGGTGGCTTGCAGGCTTTTGTGGGCTATTTGCGGCAGGTGCGCAGAGCTCGCGCGCACCGGCAGTGGCCATAAACGCCATTTTTTACGAGGCGCGTCGACTGAGCGCCGTCATTGCCCACGACGTCCTGGTACTTGAGCGGAGAGGGCAGAAACGACAGCCTCGCGCCGACCAAGGCCACCGCGGCCAGGAAGTAGAAGGCACCCAGGACCATGAGAGCAAAGCCCAAGAATCGAGTCAGGTTGTAGGGCAGGTAGCCCGGCACGAGGCCGAGGATGACCATTAGGAAGGCGATGCCCTCCGTGACGACGAAGGCGCCCTCAATCACCTTATCTCTTGTGCTCTTGCTCCCCGTGATGTTCGCCTTCATGTTGATGATCGAGGCTGGGAACGGCGCCTTGAGCGACTGGATCGAGGGGATCCAGCCTGGGACCGAGGCCGGGCGGCCATCTTGCTCTGACCAGTCGGGCTCAAGCGTCGGGCTGAACATGGCTGCCTTCCTACCTGTCAGGGCTGCAGAGCGCGCGCCACCAAAACTTCTCAGAATGGTACAGGGCCGCGCCTACAAGTAAGGAAAGCTAGATCCGCGTCGCCCTTGTTCATTCATGTTCGCTTTTTTGCAGTATGAATGTGAATGGTCTGGCAGTCCAGTTGTTTGTCCCAGAGTGAACCGACTCTCCATGTCAGGAGTCGAAGGCGAGCTCAGCCGTGCGTCGCAGGCGAGCAAAGGGGGCGTGAGGCTTTCCGCAGAGAGCCAGCAGCTGCTCGCCAACGAACGGTGCGCGCTTTGCGCGCACCACTCGGCCGCACTAATGGCCCACACACGGCCGCACTGATTTCCCACACACGTTGTGCTCCTCCGAGGCGCCTTTGTCAAAGCGTGCCCGGCATGCTCACCGCTGCCGCGCGTCCCGACCTCGCAGGGCGACGATCGATAAGCTCAAGGATGACAATGAGCAGCTGAAGGAGGAGCTCTCCCTCGAGCGACGCCATGCAAAGGTGTACGACAGCGTCTCGGCGCAGGCGCAGATCGCCAAGCTCCAGGACACCGGCGACATGTATACGCGCAAAATCGAGCTCGAGAAGCGGCGCATCCAGGAGCTGGACAAGCAGATGGAGGTGATGCACAAGAAGATTTGGGACCAGCGGCAGAAGATGGGCGGCATCAATGCCTCGCGCGAGAACAACCAGGCGATCGCCAAGCAGATCCAGATCCTTGAGAACAGGCTTGACAAGGCGCTGAAGCGGTACAACGAGGCGCTCGCGAACAACAAGCGGCTGCGCGAGAACATCGACAATCTGCGGCGCGAGCGGCTCGTGTACGATCAGATCTACAAGAAGCTCGAGAAGGAGCTCGCCGAGAAGAAGAAGGAGATGGCGCGCATCATCGAGATCTCGAACAAGGCGTACGAGGCACGCGACGCGGCGCAGTCGGAGATGCAGGCCCTCAAGGCGCAGGCGGATAAGGAACAGAGTGACTTCGAGGCGGAGTGGAAAGAGCTTGGCAAGATGATCGAGCAGGACCGCAAGATGAAGGACTTCATGAAGAAGGAGCGCGAGAAGCTCTCTCAGCAGGAGCACCGCGGCGACATGACCGTCGAGCAAGAGCAGTCGCTCAAGAAGAAGGTGCTGCGCGGCAACTGGGGCATCGCGAAGGACAAGGCGTCCATCCACGCCTCGATGGAGAAGGTGCAGTCGTACGAGGAGGCCTTCGCCAAGATCCAGGCGGCCACCGGCATCGAGGACATTGACGAGCTCGTCACCACCTTCATCAACGCCGAGGATCAGAACTTTGCGCTCTTCAACTACGTGAACGAGCTCAACGGCGAGTGCGAGAAGCTCGAGGAGCAGATCGCGGACATCAAGGCCGAGATCGAGAAGTACAAGGGGCAGGGCCTCAACACGGATAACCAGCGCAAGAAGATCCTCAAGGATCTCGAGGACCGTCTCCAGCGCACGGAGGCCAAGGCGGAGCAGTATGAGAAGAAGTACGAGGCGGCGATGAAGACGGTGAACGCGCTCAAGGTGGGCATCCAGTCGATCTTCAACAAGATCGGCTGCAACACGCCCGCCAACCTGGAAATGCTCGGCAACGAAGGCGTCACGGAAGCGAACATGATGCAGTACCTGGGCATCATCGAGCAGCGTACCAACGAGATCTTGCAGCTGTATGCGGCCACGCAGGCACGCGAAGGCGTGCTCGACGCGCAGGGGAACCCGGTGCCGCCCGTCTCCTCGATCCTCGGCCAGGGCCCGCAGGTGCCGGCCGGCCGCAACGCCATCAGTATCCAGGCGCCCACGACCACTGACGAGGCGTACGACTCCGAAGAGGATTCAGATGAGGACGACGACGACCGCCCGTACAGCCGTGACGAACTCAAAGCGAAGACCATGCGCGGGCTGCACAAGCGGGAGAACAAGGAGAAGCGAAAGGAGGCGAAGAAGGGCACCGGAGCGGTCAAGAAGGGCGGCAGGTGAGGAGAAAGCGCCGGGCCGGAGCGAAGGCGCGAGAGATGTCAGATGAAGATAATCGTGACGACGACTTGGAGTCGAGAGCTGGGGCTCGAGTTGCCGACTCCTTCTATCATGCACGCGTGTTTGTCTGTTAGGCGTGAGTTTAGACACCTTTTGACTGGACTGCGAATACGTAATGCAGGGACGAGACGAGCCCGGCCGCGCACCCAGTCGGGCGAGGCGCGCGACACCCGACCGCGGAGCCACACCCCGCTCACCGGCCGCGCGCGCCGGCGCGCACCCGGCGGGGCGCGACCGCTACCGCCCGCGGTGCGCCCGCCGTGGCCGCCACGTCACAGCAGCCGTCCATCCGTCCAGCAGCCGTCCCGGGCCGGCTCATCGCGCTTAATACCGGGCGATTGTTCACCGCATACCGACATCTCCGGTGGCATCTCCGGATCTCGGAAGGATCTCGGTGTTTCGTCGCCGAGCGTTCGTGGAACACACGACAAGCCTCGTATCCAACGTGTCGGCCTCTCCTTATAGTCGAGCCATCCTTGTGCCTATGAATCGGACGGGACCATCACCGCGGGAGGCGCGGCAGGAGGAGGCACTGTCATCCGCACGGGGGGGGCGGCGGCTGCACTGATCAAGAAGGGGCGCGACAGCTGCTTGTCCTTCTTGACGTGCGTCCGCACCGCCAGCTTACTTCCTGCCACGTCGCTCGCATCGCCATCGCTGGGCCGTGGTAGTTCGAGCACTGGCGCAGGTGCTGGCGCGGCCTTGCGCTTCGAACGCGGCGAGGTGGCGAGGCTCTTGCTGAGGTCGGGTGGGCTCGGTGCGTTGAGAGAGAACTCTATGGGCGGTGGCAAGACCTCCTCGAACACGAACATCGCGCCGTGCCTCCCATCCGCCAACGAGGGCAACGAGGGCGACGAGGGCGATGAGGGCGACGCCGTCGTCCCCGGAGCCTCCGGTCTAACGGTCGACGGCGCAGGCGCGCCATGCGCACGGCCCGCCTCGCGTGGAGGCATCGGCATCGCGAGCCCGCCAAGGGAGCGAGCGGGCTCGGTCGCACCAACGCGACGTGTTGGGCTGCTCAGCTGTAGCAGCGGCAGGCAGACCGGGTAGTTTGACGACAGTCGACTCGCGTCACTGCCGACCGCCGCCCCCGCCGCGCCCATCGACGCGCCGCCGTGGGCGCCACCAGGGAGGTGTGCACGAGAAGAGGGCGACAAGAGCGGGAGCGTACCGGTACCGTCGACCGTACCGTCGCTAGCGTGCGGGCTCGGCGACGAGAGCATGCTGCTCGCACGGCTCGGACTCTTGCACCCCGTCTTCCGCCTCGGCGATCCGATCTGCCCCGATCTCCGCCTCGGAGATTCGATCGCGCCGCGCGGAGATTCGGAGCTCGGCTCGACCTCGTTGCTGCACGTCCTCTGCCGTCCACTCTTGGGGGCGCTCTCTCCTTTGAGAGGTGAGGCCCGGGCCTGCTGCTGCTCCCTGAGGTGCTCGAACTGCGCCACCTCGCGTAGCTCGTTGAGTAACGCCTCGCACATTCGGTTCGCGTCGGAGCGCATGGCGCGTAACGAGTCGGTCGGATCCTCCGCCGCGACGGACACTTCGCCACCCCGAGAAATCTTCTCCTGCGTCGCACGGAGCATGTTCTCGAGCGCCGTGTGCTTCAAGTCGAGGATGAAGCCACGCTCCGCCTCCAGCGCGCAGGCGACCCGCTCCATCTGTCTAGCCATGTCCTCCTTCAGCGCCGTGTGCCTCAGGTTCATGATCAGCGGTCTCAGGTCGGGTGAGGCTCGCGAAGCCACCTCCTCCAGCTCGGAGATCATCGACGGCTCCGACGCCCCCGGCAACCACGGGTGCATCGGCGGCCTCGGCGCGTGCGCTGAAGGCGGCTCGGTCAACGTGATAGTGATCGATGAGCGGCGATCGATGGAACCGCCATGGGCACTGGCCGACTGTGCGGACGGCGTCGCGGCCGGCAGCGCGGCGACGGCCTGCTTGGGCCCGCCCATGCGCGGCGTGAGGCCCGCACCAAAGTAGGCGGTCGCTAGGTACGGCGTGAGCAGCACCGAGAGCGGAGTATGGGCAGGCCTCGCACCGGACCCGGGCCATTCGCCTCCCTGGGCGGAGTGGTCGGGGGAGATGTCGGGGGAGTTGTCGGGGGAGGCGTTGGGGGAGGCGTTGGGGGAGGTCGACTCGCCCAATGGGAGGTTGAAGGAAGCTTGGCGGCGAGGCGAGGCTGCGGGGGGCGGCGAGGCGGGAGACGGCTCCGGACTCGCGGCGACGGGAGCGGCCGAAGGCGCAGCCGACGGCTTCGCTGGCTGGAGCTTCGTCTTGAGGTGCGCCGGAAGATGGCGGTAGAGGGTGCTTGTGTCTTTGATGACGGGCTTGACGAGCGCGGGCCTGCCGAAGGAGCACAGCCGGCGGCGCTCCTCGGCCTTGCTCAACAGCTGGGTCAGCGTGCCGTAACCATTGCCCAATGCCCCATCGAACTTCTTCATGCTGTTCGTGAGGGGCACTTCGGCGAGCGTCGCTGTCAGCTCAAACTCCGAGTCGCAGATGGCGTAGACGCCGATGTGGTAGTCCGCGAGAGGGCCTGTCACGTAGCGCGGGTGGTCCGTCTCGATGAGCACCACGTCGTCCCCCTTGCCTCCCGAGCGCCACAAGTGATCATCGATGGTCGGGAACAATGAATCGGTCGACACGAAGACATCTGGATCGCCCGAGATCGCCTTGACCGAGATGCGCAAGTTGCAGCGCTCTCGCAGCGTAACAACGTAGTACGCATAGCAAAACTGGCGCACCGACGCCCTGATTGGCTGGTCAAGCTCGAGCTGCTCGATTTCGCCGACCTCACGCACGGCCGCCTGACCTCGTTTGCGCTGGCCAGGCATAACGAGGTGTGGCTTGGAAGGTTCGGCTGCCGCGTACTTGATCCGCCGCAGCTCACTTCCCGACTCCGGCAGGGTGAGGTCGGGCGGGCCGAGGGGCTTGTACGCGCCACGCGTCGATGAAGCCCACCCGGTCTCAGAACGCCTCTGCTCACGCTGCTGCTCCTCGAGCTTGACAGCGTGTGGATCCAGCGTGCGCATGTTATCCTGGTCGCGCTGGCTGTACTGTTGCGGAGCATACAGCGGGTACTCCATGTAGGGCATGCCCACGTTGGGCATCTCGCCCACGTCCCAGCCGGGAGCCATTGCTGAATGAGCCATCACGTGTGAGGACAGGGGGCGGCAGTCCCACGGCGGCGCGGCGGCGGGGCGCGGTGGATGGGTAGCATCTTGCCGATGGAGCGCGGAACTTGCTTCCTATCCGTAACGACATTTCACTTCATTAGTGTGGAAAAGGACACCGAAGACAGCGATGCGAACTTCGAAATGGTGCTGCTGTCCAGTAAGTCGCTACGCGAACTTACGCCAATCCGATCTCCGGCACCTCAAAAGGCCTTCTACTTTTCCTTCATTTACCATCGCTTCGCGATGGCCCGACGCCTCTTTGGCCTGCTGGCCGTGAGCGCGCGTCCGCTATGCACTCTGGCAGCCTATATGGCCGCATCGCCCTTCCAGCAGCAAGCCGCGCGAGGCATCTCCTCGCGCGTCGTGGAGGCGGCGCGGGCAAGCGCCGTCGAGAGCCCGACGAATACCCGTACACGCTTTGCTCCGTCGCCGACCGGCTCATTGCACGTGGGCGGTGCGCGCACCGCTCTCTTCGCCTGGCTGAAGGCGAAGAAGGAAGGAGGCGACTTCCTGGTCCGGATCGAGGACACGGATGAGAAACGCAGCACGCGCGAGTCGGAGGCGTCGGTGCTCGCCGACCTCGAATGGCTCGGCCTCAAGCAGGATGAAGGGCCGGTTGCCGGCGGACCGAAGGCCCCGTATCGTCAGTCGGAGCGCATGGTGGCCGGAATCTACCAGGAGTTTGCGCAGCAGCTCATGGAAAGCGGACACGCTTACCCGTGCTTCTGCACGGTCGAGGAGCTTGAGAAGAAGAAGCTCGAGGCCGAGGCGAAGGGCGAGAACCCGCAGTACGATGGTACGTGGCGAGACGCGGACCCCGCAGAGGTGAAGCGGCGAAAGGACGCAGGCGAGCCGTACACGGTGCGCTTCAAGGTGCCGCGCGGCAAGAAGGTCACCATCCAGGATAAGGTGCGCGGCGAGGTTTCCTGGGACTGCGCGGCGACCGTTGGCGACTTCATCCTGCTCCGCTCGGGTGGCATGCCCGTGTACAATTTCTGCGTGGCGGTGGACGATGCGACGATGCAGGTGAGCCACGTGATCCGCGCCGAGGAGCACCTAACCAACACCGTGCGCCAAGTGCTCGTGCTCGAAGCGCTCGGCTTTACGGTGCCCACGTATGCCCACCTGGCGCTCGTCCTCGGCGAGGATCGATCGAAGCTCTCGAAGCGGCACGGCGCGACGTCGGTGAATCAGTTCCGGCTCGAGGGCTTCTTGCCGCAGGCGATGATCAACTACCTGTGCCTGCTCGGCTGGAACGACGGCACAGACAAGGAGATTTACACCGTGGACGAGCTCGTGCAGGCCTTTTCGCTCGACAGGATCACAAAATCCCCCGCCGTCTTCGACATGAAGAAGCTGCGCTGGATCAACGGGCAGCACCTGCGCGCGCTGCCCAAAGCCGAGCTCACCGGCCTCATCTCGCAGCAGTGGGCCGAGGCCAAGACGTTTGCTGCCGATGCGCCCGGTGCGAGCGCCTTTGCGACGGCCGTTGCGAGCATGGTCGCCGAGAAGGTGGAGCTCATTAACGACGCCGCGCCCCTCGTGCGAGATGCGCTCTCGTACCCGCTCGAGGAGACACTGGCGTCCGAGGCCGCCGCGCCCTTCGTCAAGGACGCCGCCGTGCTCGAGGTGGGCCGTGCAGTGGTGCGCGCCTACCAGGCCGGCGAGCTACCCGCGCTCGATGCGCCCGACTTCGAGGGCGCGTGGAAGAAGTGGGTGACGGCGGCCGGCAAGGCTCTTGGTCGTAAGGGTAAAGACCTCTTCATGCCGCTCCGCATCGTGATGACGGGTCGCATGATCGGTCCCGACATCCCGGCGCAGCTCGCCGTGCTCGGGCTCGCACACGAGTCGCTGCAACTTGACGAGATGCCGATCGTGCCGCTGGCGAAGCGCATGGAGGCGCTCGAGACGGCGCTGAGCAAGCTGCCCGCGCCCGTCGCGGCCGCGGCCGCTTAGGTGTGCGCTTCGACGAACGGCACTTTGCGCGTGCGAGCGAGCGCCTGGCAGCACTCGGTCGCACCACGGGTGACCATGGAGCCGTGGCAAGTGTCTGCGGCTGCCATAGATTGAAGAGGAGAGTCGAGTACCGGAGTAGAGACACACAGTGCGATGTGGCATGTGCAGATGGTTGCGAGATATTACGGTGTGGGCGACGTGACGGTTTCTCGTTGTCGTTCGGCGAGCGTATGCGGTGATGCGGAGATTAGTGTGACTCTGGGAGTGCCTGTGGTGCTTTTGACTGGAGTCACTATATATATATATTCGTTGATGTTCTCGTTGGGTCGCGTGAAACGCGTAGACACGTCATCTGTGCAGTTGCGACACCCTGGCGCCATGTAGAGGGAACGCGGGAATGCCTGCAAGAGCCTTTTACTTTTTCGGTTGCCCAATCAAGAGCTGAGCCTTGCTCGTCGCGCACTTCGGCTTGCACTCAAGCATGGCGTCCGCACGGCTCACCACCTCAACCTGCCCGATGCCTTTGGTGATCTTCGTCTTCTCGTAAAGGCACTTGGACAAGCATTCCGTAAAAGACTTGTCGGTCTTGGACCCATCTGCGTGCACAAGTAGGCAGCGCACGGCAGAGGAGACAGTGTGTGAGCAGCACCAGAACGTTGACGTGCAGGAGGAAATAGTTTACCGGCGCGAGCTGCACGCGGCGCTACTGGCAGCAGAACCGACGCCATCCCGGCGACGGCTGCTCGCCGGCTGGTAGCGGCCAAGGCTGAATTCAAGCCGGCCGTGACAGTCATCATGGCGGCGAGGAGCGCGAAGATGAAATGCCTCATGTGAAATCTCCGAGCCTCAGGTGCAATGTAGTGATACATGTAAACGTTACCGAATGCACCGAGCGTGAGAAACCGAAGAAGTCAATTCCATTCGAAGGCCGCGCGTTGTGGTGAGCTCCCGGTTTGCGCTGGTCAACAACCCGGTGCTGGGTCGAGCGAAAGGAGGATGTCCTCCGATGACGACGAGTTCAACTCGGAGAGGAACAATCTGTCGTTCCTGCTCACTCTGCTGACGATGCTCGATTTCCAGGAATCCGGGAGCGTCTCGCGTGAGGACTGGGAGCGAGGCGTCGCCGCACTGCACGCTCCCGGGCTGAGCCACGAGGTGAGCTGGAAGATGCTGCTGCGCCGATTCGATCTGGATTCCAGCGGAGCCATCGAGTTTGGCGAGATGCACGGCCTAGCGCCACTCGATCCGCGCCTCGGCGCGCTGCTGCGTGTGATCACGCAGACGGTCGTGCGCCTGTCAGAGCGAATCAATGGTGCCTACGCTGGATTGCAGGAGACCAAGCTCAAGCTGATGAAGGGCACCATCAACCAGTGGAGGGGCAAGTGCACCACGGCCGCATTCAACGCTTGGCGCGACCTCGTTCGCAGGTTGAACGCGCAGCGCATGGCGGTGATCGGCAACCTGCGGTACGCTCCGTGCCGCAAGTGCCTGCATGCACTTCACAAATTAGTGTCGACCAAGAAGGCGCAGATGAGCCGCGCGGCGGCGATGATCCGCGGCGGCGATACAGCGCTCAAGCTGAAGGTCTTCGATAGGTGGCGCACCGCGCACTTTGGCGACAAGGAGGCGAAGAACAAGAAGCTGAGGATGTACTTAATGGGGCGTGACGAATGGTGGAAGCAGCACATCATCGACTCGTGGCGCACGTCGGTCCGGCACGAGCGCGGCCTCCAAAAGTTCGTCACCACATGGCTCTTCCAGGGCATGGTGAGGACGTTCGTCGCATGGCAGCGCCACGTGCGCGCCGCCGTCGCCGAGCGCAACCGCGGGCTCGCAAAGGGTATGGCCATGCTTCTCCGCGGCACTGAATGCAAGGCCTTCGGCGCGTGGCGAGACTCGTCGCGTGCGCAGATCGCCGAGCGCGAGGCCGTGCTGCGCAAGCAGCTCATGCGCAAGGTGAAGCTCTTCGGTGCGCAGGTGGTGCGCGCCTGGTTCGAGTGGTACATGCGTAAGCTGCGGGCGAAGAAGCGCGTCTGCTGGGGCGTCTCAGTCGCCGGCATGGCTTTCCGTGCGTGGCTCGGGCTGATCGATGGGAAGCGGCGTAGGGAGTTTCTGCACTGGGCTCTCGGACCGAACCTGGAGGTGCTCGGCGATCAGGTCAAGGAGGCGAGCGCCATCCTGCGCGGCGAGATCACGAAGGACGCGCATGCGATGCGCGAGGAGATCAACGCGCATACGCGCAAGCTCCGAGAGGAAGTGGCCCTCGAGCGCGACGCAGTGCGCGAGGAGCTGCTGAACAAGCCGGACGGCAGGGAGCTGGAGGCGGCGAGAGCGGAGCTCGAGGCGGCACGCCTCGAGATAGCCGCGCTCCGCAAGCAGCTCGCGCAGCATGAGGTGACGCATCGTACCCTGGCGGCGGCAGCGAGTACGACCGAGTACCACCTGACCGAGCAGCTGCACGTGCTGGCGCGCGAGATCGAGGAGCGAATGGCGCAGGCGCGACGCGACGCTGAGATGCGCGCGCGGGTAGAGGACCAGCAGATGGCCGAGGCCACTGAGAAGATCCGCATCATCCAACAATCCAAAGCCAACCATGAGGAGCTATTGCACCTGGTCCACAAGCTGCAGCAGCGTCCCAAGCCAGGCCAGCCCTTGGGCATCCAGCCACTTCTCACGGTGCCATACCCGCTGCCGCCCGGCCAGCCCATCTCGTCGACGGCGCGCCGCCCCTCGCGCCCCATCAGCGCCTCCGCCCACAGAGGTGGAGGCTCGCAAGGGCACCTCGACGGCACCGCCGAGTTTCGCGAGGTGCCCACTTGCATCGAGGAGACGGCGCGCACGCCCTATGTCTCCACCTCAGAGCAGATCTTGCTGCGCCATCTGCCCGCCGATGCCGACCAAGGGGCCACGCCGCTCAGTGGCGCCGGCGGCTCGCGCGGTCGGCTGGTGGGCGCTGGGCGTGAGGTGGGCGGCCGCGTGCTTGTACCGCCCGCGTCGCACTCACCGGCGCTCTCCGCACGCGCTTCCGCGACCGCTCACGCGATCGTCGCCAACAAGCGTCCCGCGAGCGCGCGCACGGGCGGGGCGGCCAACGTGTCCATGTTCTCGCAGCGTACTGACATGTTCGCTCGATCGCTTGGCTCCGGCGAGAGACTGCCCGAGACGACGATGCCCGGCATGGCGGCATAGGGATAGCGGCCTACGGGCGTGATTTCTTAGGCCAGAGAGCATACAGTTACAGAGAGCAGAGTGAGACCACAATAAACGCGAAACCAGTTGTTTGTGACGAAACACAAATCAAAACGGAAAACAAAATTAGACTGGCGAGGCCGGCTCTGGCCTCCAGGGAAGGCCGCGCGCGACGAGGCGGTCCAGTCGCGGTACGGCGGTAGGCGCTGCCCCGGAGAGCGGAGTGCCGGGAGGCGGGAGAGGGCGGGCGGGACGCGGCGCGGACCGCGCGGTTCCGCGGTCGGGTCCGCGCTGTCCCGTTCTGGTCGCTCGTTCACTCCGGTTGCGCTTGGGCACCGGGGCCTGATCGTTGCTCGGCATCACGTCTCGGCATATCTCGCGGCGTCAGCTAAGCCCCGCGCATCGTGTCGCCACTATCTTCTCGTAGGCAACTTTCCATATTGACCCGCGGACTCAGTGAAGCTCGGAGGCCAACTCTGTGGGCTCTGTCGAGTAGAAGTTGCCCTTCTGGCGGTACCACTTGCCTGTGGGCGCCATGGTGGGCGTCGAGGCGCCAATGCGCGCCATGGTGGGCGTGGCCTCGCCCGCCGAATCGTAGTAGCGCGCCCGCAGCGCGTCGACTCGTCGCAGCTCGCCGATGCGTGTGGCGGCGGCACCAGTCGTCTCTTCCGAGCCCATCTGGTGCGTGTCGAGCGTACGGCCGAGGAAGGCTGCGGCCGCGAGAGGCCATTTACATTCGGGCTCAAGCTCGAGGAGCTCGTCGACCATCTGGAGCTCGGCGCGCACGAGCGCCTCGAACTCGGCCGGTGGAAGAGCTGCGGCCGCGCCGGGCGCTAGCTGCGCGATCAGCCACCGATGATAAAACCATGCGGACGAGTCCTCCGGGGCGGTGAAGAAGGCATTGCGCACGAGCTCGAGCTCATTTCGCAGCACGGCGCCGAGCTGGGCGGCGCCCTCCGCGCCTGCGCTCGCATGGACTGCGGGCAGCAGCTTCGAGCGGTAGTGCCACGCGGAGTAATTGGAAAAGTTGGCCTGGATCTTGGTGGTGGTGAAGGCCAGCTCGGCCTCAGCAGTAACGCCCGCCACGCGCACAACGTTGCGCCGGTACGTCCAGCAATGGAAATTGCGGTCATCCAGTGCGAGCAGCTTGGCGGTCAGCTTGAGCTCCACGGGCCATTGCCACTCGCACTCGCCCCACAGCAGCACCCACTCGCGGTGGTACCACACTGGATACGATTTTGGGTTGATGCCAAGGCACTCCTGCGTGAGCGCGAACTCCGCAAGACACGCGGCCTTGCGCGCCGCGACGTCAGCGTCGGGAAACATGTGCCCAAGCACCTCGCGCCGAAAATTCCACATGGTTGCAAAGTCCGGGTTCTCCGTCACCACCTTGGCGACCGCCTCAAGAGAAGCGGCGTCATAAACCTTGGCTGCGCGACGCTCCATGGCCGCGGCGGAGCGGCTACGGTACGAGGCCGCACGTTCCTCGTTCTCCTTGCGCAACGCTGCGCGCTTCTCTGGTGTGAATCTCTTGACACCGTGCATGTCTGACACGAGCCTGGACCGACAGGAGGCCTTGACGACCGATGCCTCCACAGCAGGATTGGGACCGTGGCGAGGCTTCCGCGACTTCCGCGGCCTGTGAACTAGTGAACTAGTGTTAACCGCATCCTCTCGAGTGTCTATGTCTTAGTTTCTAGTTTGTGGATGAAGACGAGAATCGCAGTCTGTCGTGACAGGAACGCATGTGCAGCCCCGCGAAAAGGCGACCTACAGCGCCCGCGACCAACAACTCGCGTCGCAAGAAACATGCCACTCTGTTCTTATCTCGAACTCATGATCCGCCACCGGGAAGGACATTCACCGCTTTGCGGGGTGCCCGCAAAGCTGTGAATGAACGCGAAGATCACTGCTGCCTCGGCAGCCCCGGCAATGCACACGATGACTGAACATCAAGTAGGGCCGGACTCCCTCATTGCTTTGCTGACACGTCCGGCTAGAGATGGCGGGGGAGGTGGTGGGTCAGGGACGGAGACGGCGAGGCTCGCAGCGAAAGCTGCAGCAAGCTGAGTGTCTTCTGCCTCTTGCTGCGCCTTTGCCGCCGCCGCCGTGTCGGCCGCCGCCTTGGCCGCCGCCGTGTGCGCGCGGCTGGTTCTGCGTGGCGGTGGCGGCCCCTCCTTGGTCGTGGCGCCGTCAAAGTCATTGTCCTTGAGCGTTGCATGCGCCGAGGATGTGGTAAAGAGGACGGCCTGGCACGCGTTGTCGAAGACGGAATTGTGGGCGATGGTGACACTACCGCCGCCAGTGTTCACAGCGATGCCTGCGCCCGAGTTTGAATGGATCGAGTTCCGCTCAATGCGCATCACCGAGTTGTTCCAGGAGGAGACGCCGTCGCCATTGGCGCCGCGTATGTCGTTGTTCTCGAGTTCGACATACCCGCCGTTGGCGACGACGTTGGCGCCGCGCGACGAGAAAGCGATCGTGTTGCATTGCGCGAGCAGTCGGCCGCGGTAGATCTTGACGCCGGGTCCCATGCAAGCCGAGATCGTGCAGCCCTGGAGCACGACGGACGCGGCGGCACCCACCCACACCCCCGACTGAGGGCACGACGAGCGCTCATCCGATGGACCGCGTGCAGGCATGACGTCGGCGCTTTCGCCGCTGCCCTCGGCAGCGCCCTCTACCACAAGCGCACCGAAGCCGCCACCGAAGCCGCCACCGAAGCCGCCACCGAAGCCGCTGCCGCCGCCGCCTCCGCCCCCGCCCCAAAAGCCGCCGATGGCGCCCTGCGAGCGGCCAGTTAAGGTCGGGGGCGGCAAGGGCACCGCATCGGTGGTCGCGAGGCTGCCGGAGCTCGACCATTCGCCCAGGTCAGTCTCGCTGCTCTGGCGCAGGCTCTGGCGCAGTCGGCCGCCGCCCTCACTCGCAGCCGGCTGCTCGTCCGTGCTCGGCCCGTCGTCCGAGACGGCGCACGGCCGCCGCACTGCTCCCGGCTCGGGCGCGCCGGCAAAGGCAAGCAGTGCCTGAGGCACGCTGGTGGCGGGTCCGCCGCACGTGATGCGACAGCGCTCCATGCGCAAAAGTCCGCCCTCGGCGTACGTGACGGCGTTGGGGTATCCCACTTCGTCGCCCATCCGGCACAGCGTGATCCCAGCGACAAGGGAGGTGCATCGGGTGCGCAGGAGCACGTGCAGAGTGCCGACCAAAACCACGTCGCCACCGCCACTCGACGAGGAGGGTGCGCCGGCGTCCCTTACGGCGGCCGCCGTCGCGGCTCCGGAAAACGAGAGCGGCGACGGGGTCGGAGCGACGGCGGTGACCGGCGCTTTGCCGCGGACGGTGGGGTTCGCCAATGGTGAGGCTGCGGTGGAAGCGGCCACGAGCGACGCGAGAGCGCGCTCGGCCTCGGCATCGGAGAGCACGCGCAGGGGAGTGTCGAGGGTCAGCTCCGATGTGAGCCGGTGCTCCCCGGGCAGCAGGCGCAGCGTATCCCCCGCGCGCGCGAGGGAGACGGCGCGGAGCAGCGCGTCGGGCGTTGGAGGGACGATGGCGACGCGGCGCAGGTAATGGGCGCAGGCCTCACGGCGCCATGCCTTGCAGACGCGCATCACGATGAAGAGATCTGCACGGAGGAAATGCGCACGGGGTCGGTAAGTCGGCGGTCAAGCGAGCGCGATCGACCACGCAATCAGCCAGCTGGAGAGGGGGAGTTTTATGGTTGTGGGCGTGTATGTTTTATGTGTTTTTTGCATGCTTGTAGGGGCGAGCACGTGTGAGGGTGGCGCACCGGGGCTGGAGGAGAGCAGACTGAGCACGGCCTCGAGCAGGTCGATCGGCAGCTCGAAGGCGAATTTTTCCGCAGCGTCCTCGCGCGGCAGCAGCACCGTGGCTTGCGTGAGAGAAGCCCAGTCCATGCTCCTGCTGGGCGCAGGTGTGCACAGGTCCAGATCGGACGACGGCGTCACGACCTTGTCCCACGGGTGGCGAACCACCAGATGCGCCTGGGGGAGCCGTCCGGACGATATCGAGCGGTAGACGGGGATTTTCGTATCGTCGTCATCGTCCGAGCGGTAGCTCTCGTCACGGGCAGCGGAGCGGTAGACAGTCGCCTCAAAGTCACCCAAGTCCATGCTTCGGTAGCGCGGCGGAGAGTTGGGTTCGTCATCGATGCCCGCGAAGCCATCACGCGGCTGCTCGCACCTGGCCGAATGGTTCAGGACAGGTGGGCGCAACGACAAGTCCTCGAATTCTCCCACTAGGCCACCATTGTCGCCGCCAGCATCCCAGGCAGTGCCATGGCGAGGGCCATCCGTCCAGGGAGACGAGCTCGAGGATGCCATCAGACGAGGGATCCGCCGCCGGGGCAGCGGCGCTCAGGCGCTCGGCAACGAGGCGGGCGGCGCTTGGGGCGAAATGGGCGTAGACGTCTGTCAGCCTGACAGCGTCCACAAAAAGCGAGCGAAAGGCGTCCCAGGCCTCTCGATTCCGTCGGAAGGTTACGAAAAGTTTTTGCTGAGGGGCTCGTCTATGGTAGGCATAACTACATGTATCGCAGATCGGCGCGCGCTCGCTTCTGCGAAGAGACGTGAAGTCACTGCCGAAAACGATGGCAGGAGGGGGGCCGACCGCGGGTCCGTCGTGCCCCATAAGTGGTCATGTTGTTGCCGGCATCACGATATTGGCCAACTGAGAGCCCGTGTCCAACACTCGTTTCACCATTTCTCCCTTTGCATGGCGACGGCTCGCACTACGTGATTCACGTGGGCATCGGACTCGAGCATCTTGCGGCCTCTGAAGTCACAGAGGCGCTCGGAGCGACGCACGTCACCGTCCTGCAGGGCAGAGTGGCTTTTCGCACCGACTGTACCCTCGCGGACGTGCGTTTGCTCTGCTCTGCCGAGAGCGTGAGCCTGCTCTGCTGGCTATCGCCTATGCCGAGCATGCCTGCCGGCGACGAGGCCTTCTCGGACGCGTTTCGTGACCTGCTCGCCAGTCACGTGATTCCACAGGCGGCGACGCTCGAGAAGGCTTGGCGAATTGCGGTCGGCTTCGATGTTGCTGAAGCCAGCAGCGTGCCTTTCCGCGTGACGGCACGTCGTGGTGGCGTCAACGACGGCAGTTGCGTGTCACGGCAGGACCTCGGGCGGATGCTGGCTGAGGCGTGGCATGATGCTTCGACGGGCGGCTTTCGCGCCACGGCGCGTGGTTACGAGCTCGATATTCTGCTGCAGTAGAGCAGCGCGCAAATATTGATCGAACTTCCGGCCCACACCGAGTCACATAGGCTCACGACAGGACGGCTGAGTGCAAGGAGCTACTGCCCCGTCCCTGCACTGCACGCGCCGATAGGGTGGGCGCTCGCGGCGCTCGCCGAGCTGCGGCAGGGCTGTCGAGTACTCGATCCCATGTGCGGACGAGCGGGCATTCTTCTCGAAGCCGCTCGGCTGCAGCCTCGAGCGTCTGCATACGTCGGCTGCGACAAGAGCAGTGATCAGCTTCAGGGAGCGGCCGCCAACGCTCATGCCGCAGCGCGACAAGGGATGCTGCCGCTGCTACTCTTGCACGCCAATGCGACCCAACTGCCTTTCCACGATGGCAGCGTGGACGTCGTGCTAAGCGACTTGCCGTTTGGGCGCAAGCACGGTCGCAAGCTGGGGCTGTACAGTGCGGCCCTTCGAGAATGGAGGCGCGTCTTGAGGCAGGGAGGCTGCGCCGTGCTCCTCACGACTTGCAAAGCAGAGCTCGAGGAGGCGGTGTCGGCCGACCCCGCTTGGGTGAAGGTCGGGCGGCATCACATGTTGATTGGGTCGCTTACGGCGTGTGCACATGTCCTTAGACGGCAATAGGGCTCGTTAACGCATATTATTAACGGCGGGGTACGGGCTGTAGCGGATTGTGCGCCAGTAGAACGCCAGTAGTATAACAACCTACGGGTCGGTTGGGTCACGCACCGGCGATCTCTAATAAGCGTCACCCTTAGCGTCACCCGAATAACACCCGAAGCGAAGATCTTTGAAGACGTCTACGGACATGCGATGACCGACGTACGACGTGGTCGCCGCGCGACGTTTATCGTCCATAAATATAAAATAACCGCAAAGCGGTAAGCGCAATCCGCAACGTGCGTGTCCGTGTGTAGCTGAAGTAACTCACCGGACCCTGGAGCGCCGGGATTGGGGGAATTTTCAATACAAGAAAAGGGAATTTTCAATACAAGATATCATTATATATCATCTTATATCTTGATTATATCATTGTGTATCATGTGTATCATCATCATGTATCACCCGT
>Ga0180442_101089_pt1 | contig 17423 bp, 17 predicted proteins | sample ChrtobMetP5_16mM_FD_119746 | JGI IMG/M metagenome (GOLD analysis project Ga0180442, IMG submission 119746) | Chrysochromulina tobin associated microbial communities from unialgal haptophyte culture, Seattle, Washington, USA - P5_16mM MetaG | ecosystem: Host-associated > Algae > Haptophytes >... | reverse complement strand
GGGCTGCCCGGCAATCACAAAGGGCACCCAGTTCTTTTCACAGCGCGCCAGCCCTGTAAACGGGCCGCTCGGGAGAAGGCTCAACGGAACTGATGGGCCGAGCGTTGGCAGCACGCGTTGGGCGACCACGATGAGGAAGAGAACGCCTCCAGGCTCTAAGACGCCGAGGCCTGCAGGCCGGTTGACGCACCGGTTGTCGTTATAGATCATAAACGTGCCCGCTTCACCAGCGTCGAGGAAGCGTGGATCGCACGGACCGTGTCCGTTGGTGCAGTACTGAAAGTTACCCGTCACCGGGCAAGATGGGTGCGTGCGCCCGAGGGTCGTATTCAGCGCACCTTGCAGCGTGATTGTGTTTTCCCTCCGACCAAGATGCGGCAGTGCTGTCAGACCTCTCCAGCGTCCGGCGTTGACTCGGGCGAGCAAGATGTCATCGGCCGGCTGCAGTGCAGTGTGCACACATTGGTCGTGTACGCTTGGGGCTGCCTTGCGCGGCCCTAGTCGCCAGTCGGCGCGAGGCTGAACAAATGGTGGTGGCAGTCGTTGCTTTGAGGTGTTTGACGTTCCCGGCATTCCTGTTTCTCACGTTGACAATCTCATGTGCTTGCCATGTGGACTCCGCCGCCTCGGCACGAAAGGCGAACGTACAGTACTGTAGCGCGGGGGGAGCGAGGTCGAGACACCGGGTGGTTTCAAAGTTAGGTCCTAATCAAAGACCCGATATAAATCCCGCGAGGCGTCAGGGCAAGTCAAGTCAAGTTGTGCACGCGCGTCGATTGGCCCTCCGGTCTGCTCGGCGGCCAGCCAACTGAGCGCTCGCTGGTAGGAATTAGGCGGCGTCGACACGCATTGCGACAGCGCATTCATAGGCAAAGCCGCGGCACGCTGCACGCAGGTACATGTAATAAGAAAGGGCGCTCTGGCAGAGGCGGCCGCTGTGAAAGCTCCTGTGAAAGCTCCTGAGTTTTGAGCGCGCGCAATGAGTGTGAAAACACACCGGGCGCTCTATTTGTTTGTATTTCACGATCATCAAGCCTGAGGAACGCATCGCCGCACGAGACGGTCGCCTCCAACTCAAGCTGACGGCCCCATCTCCACGTGTGCAGGCGCCAGGGCACCGTACGGATGCTCGCACTCCTCACGTCAGCGGCGCTCGCGGAAAACAATGGCCTCGCCAAGACGCCGCCGCTCGGATGGAGGTCGTGGAACCTCTACGGCGCGAACGTGAACCAGAACCTCATCGAAACCATCATGGAGGCGATGGTCAAGCGCGACCCGCGCTACACCGTCGACGGCGTGCCGACGTCGCTCTGCGACCTCGGCTATTGCGACGTCGGCCTCGACGACAACTGGCAAAAGTGCGGCCACTACGGCAAGGAGGGCTACACGTACCACGACGAGGACGGGAACCCGATCGTCAACACCGACCGCTTCCCGTCGCTCAAGGCCATGACGAGCAAGGCGCATGCGCTCGGGCTCAAGGCCGGCTTCTACGGCAACAATTGCATCTGCAGCGACAGCAAGACCGGCGCCGACAAGTTTTATCAGGGCGACGTGAACGCGCTTCGCGAGTTCGGCTTCGACAGCTGGAAGCTGGACGGGTGCGGCGCACAGACCGACATGCAGAAGTGGAGCGACCTGATCAAGGCCTCCGCTCCCACGACTGGCCGCAAGGAGATTATGGTCGAGAATTGCCACTGGGGGTCCAAGGAGCCCTTCAAGCCCAATCGCACATGGTGAGAGCCTGATGGCGTCTGATTGCGTCTGATTGCGTCTGATTGCGTCTGGCTGAATCTGGCCGCCCATGACTGCCATTGATGACCGTCTCAATCACTCCCTTGGTTGGCTCGCTGATGACCGTGGAGCTTTCCTGATGGCGAGCCTGATTGCCTTCCTCATCAGGTGCCCGTGGAACTTCTACCGCACCTCGGGCGACGTGCGCGCCAACTACGGCTCTGTCGTGGGCAACTTGCAGGTGCGTTGATGGTCACTGATTGCTTCTGATTGCTTCTGAGGGCCGCTCATCTGGTTCGGCGCTCTTCTGATTGCTTCTGATTGCTTCTGATTGCTTCTGATTGCTTCTGAGGGCCGCTCATCTGGTTCGGCGCTCATCTCGGCGCCCCTCGCAGACCACTATCCAGTACTCGACCCAGAACCTCTCGTACCCCGGCTGCTGGGCGTACCCCGATATGCTCGAGGTATGCATGCTCGCCTAGCCTCTCGACTCCCCAGCATGCAAGTGCTCACCACGGCGCCACCACCCTCCCCACAGGTCGGCGTGCTCGCCTCGCCCTTCAAAGAGGACAGCGGGCTGACGATCGCTGAGACGCGCGCCCACTTCGGCGCTTGGGCCATCGTCTCCAGCCCACTCACCCTCTCGCACGACCCGAACAACCAGACGATCATGGACGCCATCTGGCCGATCATCTCCAATAAGGAGGTGCTCGCTGTGAACCAGGTGACGCCCCTCTCTGATGAGCTCTGATTGCCTCCCTCATCAGGTGGCGCCCCTCTCGGAGCACACTCCACTGCTGCTCTCGCCTGATGAGCTCTGATGGTCCCTGATGAGCTCTGATTGCCTCCCTCATCAGGCGTACGCGGGCGAGAGCGGCACGCCGTTCAAACAGGCCGCCGAGCGCGTCGAGCTCGCGCCGCTCAACACGGCGCTCGTCCACCCGAGCATGACTGTGGAGGAGATGCGCAGCGTCGGGCCGCTGGCGGCGTCCGCGTGGCAATACTTTTATAAGCCGATGGCGTGGGATGGCACCAAGACGGCCGTGCTGCTCATGAACCACATCAATGCGACCGTTGACCTCTCTCTGAGCTTCTCAGACGTACCGGGGCTCGCATGTACCAAGTGCCACGTGCGCGACATCTGGCACCACGCCGACCTGGGCGCCTTCGAGGGCACCTTCAAGGCCACCGCCGTCGGCGCACACGACTGCGTCTTCCTCATCCTCACACCCGCCTGATGAGGGACGCCATCAGAGGCCAAGGGAGGCCGTCAACTCTCGGCGCCGGCAGTTGGGTCTTCCACAGGGGTCTTCCTCGTCCTCACGCCTGCCTGTCGAGCCTGCCTGTGCCCTGTGGGGATGTAACGCGAACGGAAGCGTCGATGCGCATGCTAGCGACGATGTGCACTGACGAACCGACTCACCGGAGTCTGCAGTCGCATTCTCGCGTACACAGCTGTATATTAGGTCTCTCCGTCTAGTGTACGGCGTGGACGGCCCGTGTAGCGGTGAGGACGTCGCTTGTGTCGCGCGCAGTCGGAGGCGCTAACGGTGTCTGGTTGCCGGTGCGTCTCAGCGTCCGGCGACCGGTCTTGCCGAAAATGCGAATTCCAAATTCGAGTAATTGTAAAAATTGGAACATCAGGCGCGGCCCAGCTCGGCTGGGGCCTAGCACCCCGGCGGGACAGCACGCCCAGCACGCTTCGGATTTTTGATCGTCACCGGTCTTTCAAGTTTCATCACATTTTCATCACATACGCGCACAAACCGGTCGCATCACACGTAGCCGCAGGTCCCTGGGCCCCAGGACTCCCAGAGCCCACACAAGCTCGACCATCCGTCACCCTAACCGCGCGAGGGGAGGGTAGAGTTACCCTCACCCTGCCGGGCGGCACGCGCTCGCCATGGCGGCCGCACCGCTCCCTCCTCCTCAGGGCCCACCAGCGCCGTGTTGGGCGCACGCATCACACTGCGCCCAGGGCGCCGCTCGTCCCTGCGGACTCGAGGCCGAGTTTGAGGCCGAGTTTAATAGCCGACGGAGTCGACGTGCATCGCCAGCTCGACGAGGCGGTTGGAGTAGCCCCACTCGTTGTCGTACCACGAGACGAGCTTGACGAAGGTCTTGTTGAGCGAGATGCCCGCGCCCGCATCGAAGATGGACGAGCGGCTGTCGCCCTGGAAGTCGGTCGACACGAGCTGGTCCTCGGTGTACCCAATGATGCCCTTGTACTCGGGCGACTCGGACGCGGCCTTCATGACCGCCTTGATCTCCTCGTAGGTCGCCTCCTTGGCGAGCTTGCACGTGAGGTCAACGACGGACACATCGGGCGTGGGCACGCGGAACGCCATGCCGGTCAGCTTGCCCGCGAGCGCGGGAAGCACCTTGCCCACCGCCTTGGCCGCGCCGGTCGACGCGGGGATGATGTTCTGGCCCGCGCCGCGGCCGCCACGCCAGTCCTTGCCGGAGGGGCCGTCGACGGTCTTCTGCGTGGCGGTGGTGGCGTGCACGGTGGTCATCAGGCCCTCGACGATGCCGAAGTGCTCGTGGATCACCTTGGCGAGCGGCCCGAGGCAGTTGGTGGTGCACGACGCGTTCGAGAGGATGTTGATGTCCTTCGTGTACAACGTGTGGTTGACGCCCATGACGAACATGGGGGCGTCGTCAGACGGCGCCGAGATGATGACCTTCTTGGCGCCGCCAACCAGGTGCTGCGACGCCTTCTCGATCGTCGTGAAGATGCCCGTCGACTCGCACACCACGTCCGCGCCGTTGGCACCCCACGGCACCTCGTTTGCGTTCTTGACGGCAAAGAACTTGATGCGCTTGCCGTCGACGATGAGCTCGGAGGTGGCCTTGTCGCAGGAGACGGTGCCCTTGTAGATGCCGTGCGTCGAGTCGTACTTGAACAGGTACGCCGCGTACTCAACGTCGCAGAACGGGTCGTTGACGCACGTGATCGTGACGCCCTCGGTCTTCTCGCAGGCTGGCACGGGGAGGGAGAGGCGCGCGTCACGCAACACATGAGGCTGGGGTGGGTCGAGGGAGTGGAGGGGGAGGGGGGCGCGCGCTCTCTTGCGCGCGCTCATGCGCCCGGAGCAGGCGAGGCTGGCCATGTTTGGACTTCCATGTTCTCACCCGCGCGGCACACAAGACGGCCGATGCGCCCAAAGCCAGAGATGCCCATGTTGACCATTTTAAAAGAGAGTGTGAGTTACGAGTTCTGCGATGCGTTCGGGGTGCCACGCGCGGTGTGAGCGTGATTGTCGGGCGCGAAGAGACGTGAGAAGGGACGCGACGCCTTTGCAAGCTCTCACGGAACGAAAAGATGACGTCGTCGGCGTGCGCAAGATCCCTCGCAGATGCGATGGAGCTCACATCTGCCTCGGTTTCGGCTTCAGATTGACGTCCCCCGCGCGATTCCGCAAAACTCCGAACTATTACGGATGAAAAGTGATTATGAAAAGGGGGGTACAACAGGGGTGCACGTCATCGCCTTTCTGCACCCTCCCGCCGTAGCACCGGTTGTCGCGTCTGTCGTGTCAAAGTTCACACTCTGTGCACACCTCGCGTCCTCGCCGGACTGGCGCCCTAAACGCCAATGCGCGGCGCCGGGGAAAGCACCCATCGAGCCTGGAACAGGTTGCACCTCCGTCGTACACTTGAGTGTGCGCCTCTTGTATGGGGTGCCGGGCGAAGCAATGAGCAACATTCACGTAAACAACATTCAACATTCAAAAATCACAATCAACTGTGGTCTTCACAGATCGTGGGTGAATTCCGGCAATTCCCGCTCGATCGCCAACTTTTGTCACGTGCTCGCTTCATCGTGTCCCGGCGATTGGACCGCCGCAACTCGGATACGCGCCGCCGCGTTCTTGGTACAGCATTGTCTTCGGACACTCCAACGCGCGACGTGCGACCTCCTGATTTCTGTGGCGCACCTTCAGGCCTCACATGTCTATAGCCATGGTGCTCCCTGCCACCCAGCACGCAAAACGCATCCTCGAGCAGATTGACAACAACCGCGTCACGATCATCGTGGGAGCCACGGGTTGCGGCAAGAGCACTCAGCTCCCACAGATGCTGCATGCACATCTCAAGAAGCGCGTGCTCTGTGTACAGCCGCGTAGGATGGCAGTCGTGGCCGTCGCGACCCGGGTAGCCGAGGAGCTGAATGAACGGCTTGGCGAGGCTGTGGTTGGCTACCACATCGGAGGCGCCAAGCAGGCGGAGCTCGAAAAGACGGAGATCCTCTTTGTCACTGCCGGCATGTTCCTTGAGATGCTCAAGCAAGGTCCGACCTCACTCCATCCCTACGGCGCAGTGATCATCGACGAGGTAGGTCTCTAACCAGAGCCCTAGCCCTTACCCTAGCCCTAACCCGAACATGCCCTTAACCCTAACCCTCACAGGTACACGAGCGCTCCTGCGAAAACGACTGCGCGCTTGCGTGTCTCGTCAAGCTCGCACTCCACTGCAAGGAGCTGCGTTCACTCAAGGTGGTTCTCATGTCCGCCACGGCCCAAGTGCGCCGCTATTCCGAGTACGTGCAGCCGCTGTGCGATCACGGCTCCGGACGGGCGGGGCAGTACGCGATCGGCGACGGCGCCACCGTGTACAACACGACCAGGCGCTACCTCAAGGACGCGATCGCCGAGGCGGGCTACGCTGAGTCGGCACCGCCGGTGGACTGCTTCGAGCTAGGCCGTTCAAAGGGCCGTGCCGCCCTCGAGCCTCTCTGCGAGTTAATGGCGCGGCTAGCGATCCAGCTGGTGGCGCGCACGATTGCGGATGATGAGCACGGCGGCACCATCCTTATCTTCGCGCCCACGTACGCGATGATCGAGAGGGTGCACAACATGCTCGAGCGCGGCTTCCCCACAGCGAGCCTGCCAGAGGGCGTACCTCTTTATGTGTTGCACTCGAGCGTGGACATTGAGGACAGCATGGCGGCGCTCCGCGGCGAAGATGGGGCGAGCGCCCGCATCGTGATCGCCTCCGCCGTCGCCGAGTCGAGCATCACCATCAAGCAAGTCACCCACGTCATTGACTCGTGCCGCGCGTGCGAGGTCCGATGGGAGGCCGCCACCGGCGAGGCCAGCGCACACATAGTCTGGGTGTCGCAGGCGCAGGCCAAGCAGCGCGCCGGCCGTACTGGCCGCACCAACGACGGCACTGTCTGGATGCTTGTGCTCAAGGAGTGGTACCATTCGTTTGCCGAATTCGAGCAGGCCGCGTTGTGCCTCACCCTGCTACGGAAGGAGTGCCTCTTGCTCACGTGCGCGCAGCCCAAGCAGGTGTGCCGCGGACCCTGCCAGCGTGTTCCTCTCGACCCTCTTGGTGGCGACGCTCTCGTGCTGACCTCGTTCCCGCACCGATTCCCGCTCGCAGCTGAACGACGCGCGCACTCTGCTTGCGAGCACTTTGGACCCCCCAGATGTCGACACAGTGAGCGGCGCGGAACAGTTTCTTCTGGCCCATCGGCTCCTCGAACGCCAACCGCTTGGGACGCGCCGTGCTGGCGCCAAGAGTCTCCCCTTGCAGCCCACTCCGCTCGGCCGTCTTGTGGACGCGCTGCCTCTCGAGATCGAGTCCGCCAAGCTCGTGTTGCTCGGCGCTCTGTGCGGACTGCTCGACGAAGCTGTCGCACTCGCCGTGATCCGCAGCCAGCAACCCATGCTGCTCAAGCGCGAGCCGAACAAACAGCGCGAGTACGAGGGCCTCATCGCACGGTACGGTCCGAGGCAGAGTTCTCACGCGAATGCCTCCTTCAAGGAAGATGAGATGCTCGCCAACTTCGCCGCGTACGCGTGCTACGAGCACGGGCAGACGGATGTGAGACGACTGCGCCTAGTCCGACGGGCGCACGTGGCCCACGGCCCGTCCGACGTGGACGAGTTACCTTTTGACGAATTCCTCGAGGGAGAGAGCCTCCTCCTCGATGGCCTCAAGGGACGAAGGGAGCTCAACGGCAGGCGCGTCAAGGTGGGCAAGTTTGATTCCACACGGGGGCGGTACGCGTGCCAGCTGGAGGAAGTGCCAAATCAGGTGGGCGTGCCAAATGAGCACATTCTGGTGCTTCGGTGCAACTTGATCGTGTGCGAGGTTGAATGGTGCCGTCAGCGCAGCATCTCTCACGCCTCGCTCCTGGCTACCGAACGCACGATCCAGCATGTCGTAGCGACGCTGTACCACCACCTCCCTCCGCTGTTGACGCACAACCTCAAACTTCGTGCTTTGCATCCGCCGCCGCTGCGCGATCTGCGCGGCGGCGACATGGACGGCGCGGGGATCTTCTCGCGCATGTTCGACGACCGTGCCGAGCTGTTGCTGCGCAAGCTGCTGCAGACGCTACGCCCCCAGGACCAGGGCGCCGCGGACCAGAATGCCATGGGCGAGGGCGCCCCGTGCGCGTTCTTTCGACGCGGCTGCTGCAGCGTGACCCCGTGCCCATACACGCACGCGAGCTCGGGTGACGCACGCCCGGTCTGTTCCTTCGCACTCCGGGGGCAGTGCAAATATGGCGCGAGCTGCCGGAACCGCCACCCCATGCCGACGACGAATCAGTTGACGAATCCCGACGTGGCCGAGCTGCAGCGCGTCGTGCAGCTCGGGCTTGGCACCCAGATGGATCTGTACGTGCACGTCGACCAAGCCGGGATGATGACCGAGGGGCCCGCCGCCAACTGTGAGCCACCCGCCGACCTGGCCACCTTCCGTTCGATTTGGCTCGTAGGGGAGGGCGACTTCACGTTTTCGGCCGCCCTGGCCGCACGGCGCCATGGCCACGACATCGTCGCAACAACCGTACAGAGCGAAGCCGAAGTACGCGCGGCGCATCCGTCACAATCCCCCCAGGCTCTCGAGGTGCTGCGCGAGGCGGGGGCTTCGCTCCGCTTCAACGTCGACGCGCGCCGCCTCGACGAGCACTGCCGAGCGGAGCCTCCTTTTGACTGCATCCTGTGGAACCTGCCCTTCGCCTCCGATGTGGCACCGGGTCAGTCCGTCAAGACGGATCCCAATAAGGCACTCCTGCGCAGCTTCTTCGCCGCGGTCATCCGATGCGTCGAGGCGTGGGCAGTGCGTCCTGCCCGAGGGCAGGACGCCCTACAAATGCCCGTGGTGATGGTCTCGGTGGGTACGAAACAATTTGCAGACTGGGCGCTGCTCACGCTGGCTCATGAGAGCTTCCTGAGGATCGAGGCTGTGAGAGCCTTCGAGCGGCCCGGTCGGTACGCGCCGCGCCGTAACGAGCGCGACGACGCCTTTGACGTTGGCGAGATCCGCACGTACCAGTTTGCAGTGGATTGGGCGCGCTTACAGACTGCCAAGCTGCTGCTGGAGCGGCGAAGCTCGTCCAGCTGATTCGAGTGTGAGTGCAGAAACGCAGCACAAGCAGTGCGCAGCAGGAGTACTTTGCTTACAGTAGTCGCACTACAATCTACATATACGTAGTACGGCTGCGTTTAACGAGTGGGGAAGAACGAAAAGCGTGCGTTGCGAGCGAGCGTCGTTCGGTTTCAGATTTGACGGATTCGGACCTATCGATCTCGCCCGAGACCACAAAACCTTCACTGAAATCAGCGGGGGGCGCGGCCGCGGCCCGCGGACGGTAATGGCGCGGCGCGGCGGGCATCATAAGACATAACGAACTCTCGTTCGAGAAAGCGTTAGCATTGTCCCCATTCGAATTCATGTGGTTGTTATTACTTAATTGCTGCAAATTTTCTGACGAAGGTCAAATAATCGTCGTTGCGTCGGGTTTACCAAAATGATTGTCAAGTGGGGGTTGCAATCTGCAAATAAGGGTACACGTAATCGCCTTTCTGTCCACGAACCATAGTGTCTGTTCACTGTTGTCGCTCGCTTATGTGCTTGCTTGCTTGCCACTCATGGTGCCGCTGGAGCCTGGACGCACACTGTGATTCCACGCTGGCGGCATGACGTTCTGTTCTCCAGGGCCTTCACAGTGTGAACCGAAGTTCACAGTGTGAACCGAAGGCCGCAGTCCAAGCACTCGATGATCATGTCGGGCACGGCCGTTAGGTGGACAGCACCCATCGAGTTCGTGTGGAACAGGTTGCACCGCGTGCTCTTGCACGCGCCGCACCGGTACTCGTCCGATTGCATGCCCATCAGATCCGGGCGTAACTGCTCACATAGCGCGCTCGAGAGCCAATCCAAAGCCATCAATCAAGAGCCATAAAAAAATAGCCATCAATCGCCATCAATGGCAGTCGGCCGCACTCGGATGCAATCAGACACAACGCTCAGAAATCATCAATCGAGATCAACTCACACACCTGCTCGATAGCGCGGTCGAGCCGCTCCTTTTTGCGCGCTTTGGCCATCCGCTCGTCCTCGGACATGAGCGCCTCGCCGAGCTGCCGCATAGCCAATCCGCGCGAATCAGCGAGAATCCGCAGCACTCAGGCCATCAGGGCATAGGCCATTAGGGCATGTTCTGACACTCGACTACCCATTGTCCACCGAGCGGTGATCAGTGGTCATCAGTGGTCATCAGTGGTCATCGGTAGCACTTACCTGGCCGTTGTCCACCATCGCACAGAGACCTTCAGCGCTCAAGTCTCCCTCCCGCAGCCGCTTGCGCACGGACCCCGCCCGCGGAGCCCGTAACGCCGCCACGATCGTCCGAAGCCTCGTCTTGTATGCCTTACCTGTGGGGAGTGGGACGAGGCGCCGTGATGAGCACTTGCATGCGTTCGAAGCCTCGTCTTGTATGCCTTACCTGTGGGGAGTGGGACGAGGCGCCGTGATGAGCACTTGGATGCGGACGGATCGCCGCGATCGTCAGAAGGCTCGACCTGTGCGCCTTACCGGTCGCGGCCTCGCCGCTTGCCTTAGATGGGACGTGCGCATGTACCTTACCGGTGGCGGCCTTGGCGAGTGCAAAGACCGCCGCCTCGAGGTGAGAGGCGAGGGTGAGGTCAGAGGCGGCGCCGCTCACGCCTTCGACACCACCGGCCCTGAGAGCCTCGGCAAGCAGCAGCTGCCCCGTCTGCCGAGTCGGGTCGGTGTGCAGCGAGGGCGTGCTTGCGCCGTGCTGAGCACTTGCACCACCGCCCGCTACCGAAGCTGACGTGCCATCAGCATGCAATTTTGAAGCCTCGTCAGCCGCTGCGCCGTGGCTGCCGCCGCCCAGAGCGGCTGTGCGCTTGGTACGGCGCTCCTCGGCAGCGGCCGCCGCTTTCCACAGCTCCAAGAGCGAAGAGGCGAGCGCCACGATCGTCGAATGGGAATGCGCTCGGAGCCGGCGCACGAGAAGGCCTGCCTTGGTCGCGCGTAGCTGGTCGACTGAGGGCGGCGAGCGGTCAGCCAGCTGCACCTGAGGAGGGAGAGGCACTCAGAGGTAATTAGGGAGGCACTCAGAGGTAATTAGGGAGGCGCTCAGAGGTAAGTAGGGAGGCACTCAGTGGAGGCACTCGGAGGTGATCAGGGATGGAGGCACTGAGTCCGCATGCAGCGTACCAGAATTGCTTCCCCCTCTGCCACATCCATCGAACCTTCAAGGAGGCGCTGCAGCGAAGCCGCCACCGCACTCATCTCAGTGTCCGTCCAGGGCACTCCACGTTCCCCGCCGCCGCCACGCCCCCCACCGCTGGAAGGATGGAGCGCTCGTGCAATCGCGTCAGCCGCGGTGTCCGCCGCACGTACAATGGCAGAGAGGGGCTGTGAGAGCGCCGCGGCGGCGCCATGGAGCCGCAGCTGTGCGGCGGTGGTCAGAGGCCGCGTGTGGAGTGTGGAGCGGGGGGTGGAGTCGAGGGAGATGGCGCCGGAGAAGGTGGTGGAGAGAGCCCCCACGCTCAGGGTGAAACCACCTCCCAGATCGACTGTCTCACTGCTGCCATGGCCGCCGCCACTGCCGCCGCCACTGCCGCCGCCGGAGCCGCCGCCGCCGCGGCTCGATTCACGAAGCACCTGCAACAGCCGAGTCGCGTAGCCATAGGGTAATCCGAGCGCCTCCACGCCGAGGGACTCGCAGCCGCGCGTATACCTGATGAAGGAGCTCATCAGGGAGCTTATTAGGGAGCTCATCCGAAGTCATCAGCGTGCTGCAGCCAGATGCAATCAGATGCAATCAGAGGTCCACGGAGGTCATCGGAGGTCCTCGGAAGGCACTTCGCGTACTGCTCGAGGTCGGCCATCATCCCATCGACTCCATCTGTCGCGACTGCACGCGCCATCACGCTGGAGACCGAACCATCGGCGATCGCCTCGAGGAGACGCGACGAGATGTACGCCATCTCGACGCCGAGCTGCGCCCTCACCTGCCATCAGATGCAATGAGGGACGCCATCAGGTGCAATTAGGGACGCCATCTCGACGCCGAGCTGCGCCCTCACCTGCCATCAGATGCAATCCGATGCAATCTTATTAAGTCAGAGGTATTCGGAAGCCATCAAAGGGCCATCAGAGGGCCATCAGAGGGCCATCACTAGGCAATCACCTCATGTTCCGCGAGAGTGCGGGTGGTTGCATGCACGTAGCCGCGGAAGGCGGCACCAATCTCGGCCGCACTGTTGACGAAGTCGAGCACGCGCACGGGCGGCTTGTGTGGCGCGGCTCGATTGGCGCGGCCAAGCACTTGGACTGCATGCGCACCGCGCAGGGTGCGATCCACACACAGACAGCACACGCGCGGCTCGTCGAAGCCGGTCTCGAGCTTCGCACATACGATGAGTAGGGCTGGGCCTGGCAGGCGAAAGGCACGGAGCACATCCGAAGTCCCATTCAGTGTGCGCTCCGTCACACTGACCATCGGCGCGGTCGTGGGCATCGGCGCTGCCGTGGGCGTGGGCGTGGGCGTGGGCGGTGACGATGTCGTTGGCGGAGGCGCTGTCGTGGGCACATCATCGGAGACCTTCCACGTGGCAAGCGACGCGCCGCTGCGAGCGCTCGGCTCGGGTAAAGTGAGGCTGCCTGATAAGGCAACAAGAGCCACGCGAAACAGGTCATCAGAGGTCATCAGGAGTCATCCGAGGTCATCCGAGGTCATCTGAGGTCATCAGAGGCGATGGATAGGTCTCACCTGAGAAGGCCACGAGCACTCGCACCGGCGGTTCGTCACGTGAGGGTTCGTCACGTGCGGGTTCGTCACGTGAGGGTTCGTCACGTGAGGGTTCGTCATGTGCGGGTTCGTCACGTGAGGGTTCGTCACTCCCACCGCTCGCCTCCTCCTCCCTCACTTCCTGAGCCATCAGAGCCAGCAGCGCTGCACGGTAGTCCGCACAGTCCTGGCGGCAACGCACGATGAGCATGGCCTTCGGATCCTCAAACCGAGCCTCCCGCGCCTCCGCAAACGCCTGCCGGACAAACTGCAGAGCCGCCCTCGCCTTGGCCTGGAGCAGCGCGTCGCGAGCCGCCGCCGTACGCCGCCACGTGGCAACTCGACCGTTGACGAACCCGCCACCGTTGACGAAACCGCCGAGCCCGCCTCGGCCGTTGACGAGACCGGCGCCGCTGTGGAACGTGGGGTCCTTCCGGAGGAATTCGTCCACGGTCTGGCGGTGGCCTCGCTCGTCGACCAGGCTGAGTGCAGGCCGGGCTGTCGTGTAGCGCGCGAGCACGTCGACACAGATCCCTGGACAGCGAGAGGCACTCAAAGGTTATCAGAGGGGCACGCAGAGGTCATCAGACGGGCACTCAGAGGTCATCAGAGGGGCACTCAGAGGCCATAAGAGGGGCACTCTGAGATGCTCTCAGAGTCGCCCTCCGAAGCAATGAACGAAGCAATGAACGAAGCAATGAACGTCGCAATTACCGTCGTGCATCGCCTCTTGCAGCGAGTACACATGGAAGGGCTCCCGCCGCCCCGCGAGGTGGTTCTCGACCCCGAAGAGACGAAGCGCAACTTCGGAAGGGGTGGCCGAGAAGGAGACGTACGAGAGGTGACGTGGCTGCTCGGCGCCGCCGCACACGAGCTGATGCAGCTGCTGCGTCGTGCCATGCCCTGTGGTCACAGCGTGGGATCGATGGGCTTCATCAGAGGTCATCAGAGGTCATCAGAGGTCATCAGACCATGGGATCGGTGGGCTTCGTCAATTACCATGGGATCGATGGGCTTCGTCAGCAATGATGACCACTCGATGCTCTGAGCACGCGGAGCGACTTTCTACAAGTGGTGCGTCGTCGTCTGCGCCGCCCTCAACGCCGCCTTCGATGCCGCCCTCAACGCCGTCGCCGCCATCGACGTCCTCCTCGCCCACCTCGTCGTCGCCGCTGCTCGAGCTCTCCTCCGAAGCCGCCTTCTGCTGTGCGCCGTCCTCGTCGTCGCCGTCGCCGCCGCTGCGGCCCGCAGCCTTCTGGAACGTGCTGATGACGACTCGCGTGCGCGGCTGTTCGCCCGACCGGCACGGCGGGCGCCGTCGCAGAAGCGAGCGCAGGTTGTCGCATGAGGTTGCGCGCTCGACCAAGTGGCTCGCGCCATGACGCTCAAAGAACTGCTCAACCACGTCGCCCACCTGCTCGTCCAGCGCCTTGCGGTCCGTCACCACAAGGACGAGCGCGAAACGGTTTTTGCGTGTGTCCTCCAGCGTGCAGAGCGCATGAGCGAGCGCGGCGATCGTAAATGTCTTGCCCGCGCCAGTGGCGTGCTGTATGAGGTAATTGGACGGCGTCGGAGCCTCGCAGTCCCGGCGCAGCGCGGTGACGACTGCTCGGATGCAATCTGTCTGCTGAGGCCGCGGCTGCCGGCCACCTGAGCCACGCGCAAAGCTCGCCGCGAAGCTCTCCTCTTGCACGAGCACGTCGTTCGTGGTCGGGGTCGCCACGACCTCATCCATCTTCTAAATTTGAGGAATTGTCCGGGAAAGATCGTGCTGGTCCAGGGAGAAAAACATTCACTTGGACCTCATTTCGTCGTAAGTCAAGCACCACCGCCCGGCGCCGCTATGACACCTATTATGACGGGCAGAAGACCAAGCTCTCCCCGAGGAGCTTCGCGTCGGCAAGCGTGAGCGCATCGAGGTCGTCGGCGAGCGGTTTTGGCGGGAAGCCGCCCTTGAGCGAAAAGGCGACGCCGGGCGCAAGGGTGGCAATGTGCTTCTTGAGCTGTAGCACCGTGTGCGTGTGGTTCGCCTTGACGACCTTGCGCGAGCCGTCGGTCATGCGCACCTGCAGTGCCGTTGTGGGCTCCGACTCGACGAGCGTCAACGGCTCTGAGGGCGTGCGCTGCTTGGCGGCAAGCTCTGAGGAAAGCGCGAGCGCCATCGCGAGCTGCTCCTCCTCGGTCAGCCCTTCCACCGCCGCCGGCCGCGCCGCGCCGCCGCCGCCGAGCGTCTGGCCGTGACCGGTGAACGCATGGAATTTGGGCGGTTCGAGCTTCGTGGCGGCGTTGCCGAAGGGACGCTCGCCCTCAGGCGGGTTCGCCGGGTCCACCCAGTTCTTCGGGTCTCCCATCGCGCCCTTGGGCGTTGGTTTCGGCAGCTTACCCTTGCACAGGAAGATGGTCCACTTGTTGGCCACGAGCTCGGCCAGGTGGCTCGCGAGCGAGCGATCGGAGAGCTTGACCGGCGCGGGCTGTGTCGAGTTGCACTCCCACCACTGCGCGTCGATCCGCCGCAGGCAGTACCAGTGCGAGTCGCGGTTGAGCACGAAGCCTTCCTGCGTCTCGGGCCGAACCATGTAATTCATGTTCTCCGGCCGGCGATGGTCCTCGAGATCGACTCCGAACTGGCGCTGAAGCGCGGCAGAGAGCACCTGGATCGAGAAGTTGCCGTCGAGCGAGACGTTGCCCGAGTCCTGCTTCAGGAACGCGCGCGCCTCGGCGGTCATGCCCTCAGCCAACATCAGGATCCTCTCGTTTTGATCGAGCTCTTGTGCGATCTCGCTCAGGTCGATCTCCGAAAAGTAGGGCCCCTGGCATAGGTTGTTGAGGCAGTGCTGCCCGCACAGCGCAGCCACCTGGCGCTCGTGGTAGAGCCAGACCATGCACGACAGCTTCCGACGAAGCCTAGCCCAGCCGATGCCGAAGAAGCTCCACGAGAATTTTCTGCGCGTTCACGTGCGACATTTCTCGATGCCTGGACAAGCAAGTCAAGACAAGTCAAGGCTTCACACCACCGAGTCTTAGTCCGTTCCTGATCGCTGAATGCTGAACGCTGACACTGAAAATCCCCGGTCGACTCCCGGCGCGAGAACAGAGAGTTGCCGAATGAATTCCTAGTGTCCAGCGTTCAGCGTCCAGGATAGTCCGTTCTGATCTTGTCGAGGGACTCTCACACAAGCAACTGTACAGGAGCCTTATTAGTAATGATGCCATCAATCTCGACGCCATCATTGTCAACTCTCTCTTTCTCGCCATAATTGTCAACCCCCCTGGCGCGCGTGGAATTGATGGCCGCGCGCCTGCTGCATGGCTCGGCAAAGCTGTGGTACTCGGCCTTCAGTAGTGGTGCATATTATGAGACGTTTCGACCGCTCGAGGATCCTGCTGGCAAGTCATCAGAGGATCGAGCGAGCGAGAAAAGCTATGGGCTCGATCTGGGGAGCAGCATCGAGGTCGTCGCCATCATGAAAGCGACCATGTGCGAGCGGGAGGTGGCCTGGGACGCATTTCTATCCGAACTGCGCACGGCGGCTGCATCTAAGGTCCCCGAGGACAGGTACGACCGATGGCTTGCAGACGTGCATTGCGCCTCGAGCTCCGCGCAAGTCGCCCGCAACTTTGCGCACCACGACCCAGATGACGAGCCTGTGTTCCTCTTCTACTTGCACGACGCCAGCGGCGCGCAGCAAGCCTGCATGCAGGTGCGCGTCTGCGGCTCGGAGGCGCGGATAGACGCTCTCTGCTCGCTGGGCAATCGAAGCGGAGCTTCATTCATGCGCCACCTCAGCGAGTGGCTACCGACCGCCGCACCCAGAGTGACCACCATCGCGGTCACGCCGCTGAGCAACGGCTGGCTTCGTCACGAGTATTACAAGGGCTTCGGGTTCGTGGCGAATCTGAGTGGTGGGTCCATGTCGCGCCCATCATGACGCGCGGCTTGGTGGTGGTCGCGCTTGGAGACGAGAGTGATTTGGCTCCACGACCTGGCATCCACGCCCGTACACCCTTAGTACGCTGTATACCTTATTTACCTATATAATACGACACTGAAATTCCAGACCCGACCTCCGACCCCGGTCCGACCTCGGCCTCGGAGACCTGAATCATTGACCTGAATATCGCACCGAGACCGGGCCATGGACCGGGCGCGGGGGGCGCGGGCGCGGTCGGGTCAGTTTTGATGCTTGAACATGTCTAGAACATGTCCGCGTCCCCGTCCGGCGCCGACTCAACAAGTCGGAGGTTCGCAAGCCCCAGCAGCGCCGATGGGACGCCGATGCGGCTTCGATGCGGCGCCGACGGCCGATCCCTGGTGATAAAAACTCAACCGCGTCCTCGGTCGTCGGTCGTGCGAGAGGAGCAGAGACTTACATTTCACAGCCATGGATTTGTATTCACAGCCAATGTTTAAAAGTCGACACTCCGCGAGCCGCACGAAAGACACGTGCGCAAAAGCGCAAGGTGCGCGCACGTTCCGTTGCTCGCCGTGCTCAACGTTTGCGTCGGTGCGATCGCTGCACGCGCACTCCGCACCGCCCTCGCACACGGAATCCATCGAGTCCGCCCAGGTGCTTTCCTCCATGGTGCCCTGCTGGCATTCCGGGAGCACACGTGCGTCTCC
>Ga0180442_101087_pt1 | contig 17438 bp, 7 predicted proteins | sample ChrtobMetP5_16mM_FD_119746 | JGI IMG/M metagenome (GOLD analysis project Ga0180442, IMG submission 119746) | Chrysochromulina tobin associated microbial communities from unialgal haptophyte culture, Seattle, Washington, USA - P5_16mM MetaG | ecosystem: Host-associated > Algae > Haptophytes >... | reverse complement strand
TAAGGAGCTTCAGCAGAGGGTGAAGAGCGAGGTAGCCAAGACCGCGGCAGCCCGTGCCGAGGAAAGAGAGGCTGCAGCGAAGGCGGTGGCGGCGGCGGAGGCGGCCGCAGTGCTGAAGGTTGCTGCGGCGGCGGAGGCTGCAGCGAAGGCAGTTGCCATAAATGAGGCCGCCGGATCGCACTACTTCGCTGCAGCTGAGGCAGCCGCAGCGAAGAAAATTGCCGCAGCTGAGGCGGCGGCAGCTGAGGCGGTGGCGGTGGCGGAGGCGGGGGCAACGCAGGCAGCGGCCAATGCGGCGCAGGCGGTGGCTGCTGCGGAGGCAGCCGCAGCGCAGGCACTGGCGCAGGCGGCACAGAGCGTGCGGGGTCAGCTGGAGGAGAAACTAGAGGTGACCCTTTCGGCCAAGAACGCGCAGATCGACGCTCTGCGATTGGAGCTGAACCAAGCGACCAGGAGCGCGCAGGCCGAGACGCTGCGGCTAGAGCTGAGCCAGACCACACAGATCGACGCGCTGCGATTGGAGCTGGCCCAAGCGGAGGCGCGGCATGCATCGGCTAGCCGGCTGCTCGAGGCGCGGGTGGTCCAGGTGATGGAGGATGCGGCGTATGAGGTGGCCAGCATGCGCGCGCTCGTGGACGCGGCGCACAGCGATGCGCGCGAGTCCGTCAAGCTTGGCTTGCTCGAGGCTCAGGAGGCAGCGCTGCGCCTCGCACGCCAGCTCGACGTAGCTCTGGGAAGGGCACCTTTGGCGGAGGCGGAGTTGATCACGCAGTTTGAGCGGGCGAATGCTGCGCTGCTGATGCCTGCTGGGAGCGGGCACGCGTTCCTCGCGCACCAAAGTCACCCGGCGCTCGTGCACAAGATCGGCAAGGAGAACGACGAGGGCGATGGGCTGCCCGATACGCTTGTCTTTCAGAGCATGAAGGCGACACGTCTCACCCAGAGGCGTGCTTCGCTCGACTTCGAGGCCGAAGGGGTGCCGAACGAATCTGTCGTTGCGACGGCTATTTCGAATACAGCCGCTGCGTCGGCTGATACCGATCCGGCCTCGGCAGGCCCATCTCCTGCTTGGTCCGCGGCTGCGGCCGACCGCCTCCGGTCCGAGACGGTTGATGCTCAGCCATCGGGTCTGAATCTGCCCAGCGCGAGGGCCATCGACTGGGGGGAGCCTTCGGACGACGACGAGGTCGGGGACGAGGCGCACTCTCATGCGACACAGAAGAAGAACGCCACGCGTCTTGGCGATTTGGAGGCGGCGCAAATTGAACTCGCACAGAGGAACGCAACGCGCCTGGCCGATGCACAGGCGGCTCGAATTGAAGCCACGTGGACCGCACAGAGAAATGCAGAGCGCATCACCATCGCCGCACAGAGGAATGCAGCGCGCATGTCCGAGTTGCGGGCGGCGCTTGCGCAAGCGGTCGAGGCCGAGGACTACGACAGGGCAGCCGAGCTGCAGCCTCAGATTCATGAGCTGCGTTTGGCGACAATCGACCTTGCTACAAGAGAGGGTGCAGCTGTCGCGGCAACTGCACCACCCGCAGCGGCGTCGAGCGCCGCGGGCGTAAATGTCGCCACGGTGGCTGATGGAAACGTTGTCTCCAAGCCCAAGCCACTCGACAAGCCGCCCGTACAAATGTGCTCGACGTTTGACCATGGTCCGCAGCAGCGTCAAGGAGCAGGACTCGCGCTACAGAGCATGGACTGAGATGTGATACTCCGGAGTAAATGTAAGTTGTGAGTCGAGTGGGAGTACTGAGGACTGTGAGGGGTTGTCGGGGGGCACGAAGACGCGAGAGGCGAGCGCAACGGAGTTAGGGCGGCAACGTGAGTTGTACAGAGAAAGGGTTACTCTTCGAGTTACGACGTTATAACGACACTTACAGTACTTACAGTCTCCGACCGTCATGCTCGACCCACGACCGTACTCGTCGTACCAGCTCGGCTTCGTGATGTACATCCTGGGTTGCCTGGAACGGCACGGATCGCGGAGTGAACGCGAAGATGTGTTGAAAGAGCAGGGAGCCGCTTGACGCCCATGCTACGCACACGAGAGCCGGGCTCTCCGCCCTGCTCACGGCGTCCTGTTCACTCGACCACGCAGGTTGCCTTGGCGGGGGCCTCGACCACGGGCTCCTTGGGCTCGGCCTCGACGCCCTCCTTGGCCTCGTTGACGTCGGCATCCTTGGCGGTGGCCTGCTCTACCACGGGCTCCTTGGGCTCGGCCTCGACACCTTCCTTCGCCTCGTTGATGTCGGCGTCCTTGGCGGGGGCCTGCTCGACCACGGGCTCCTTGGGCTCGGCCTCGGCCTCGACACCCTCCTTCGCCTCGTTGATGTCGGCGTCCTTGAGGTCGGTGTCGGTGGACACGGGAGCCTCCGTCTCTTGCTTCTCCTGGTCCTCCTTCGCCTCCTTCGCCTTCTTCTCTGGCGACTCTTTCTTCTCCTTGCCCTCGTCGGGAGCGTCACGCTTCTTGGGCTCCGCATCCTTGCCAGGCGACGGCGCGTTGGTGTCGTTGATGTTCTTGAGCGCGTCAGTGGGAATCTGGACCATGGTCGCCATGATTACTGCGCGCGATGACAAGGGCCGCGCGGAGGTAAGCAAAGGTGTGCGTGCGTGTGAGCCGGGCGGTGCGCGCGCGTGTGAGACGGGCGGGACGGATGCGTGCGGAAGCAGGAGATTCGTCCGAGCGTGCGGGTACGGCGTTCTTGGGAGGTGGAGGCGGGCGGTGGCGGGTGCGCGCAGGTGCAAGTGCCGGCCCATGAGTGCCGCGCGCCTTTTGCGTTGTGCGTGTGCGGTCTGGATTTCTTGGGTCGTTCGGCGCGAAAGCGCCGGTGTGCTGGAACTACGATCCTTGATCACGCAACGGCGAAGTGTGCATGCGGGAGATAAACTAGAACAATTTCAAATGTAAGAAAGAAATGCATGCTGTGTAGAAACTAACCTCCATCTCATAACCTCCATACTCGCGGGTGACATGAAAGCACGGCAACTTCGCCCTGGCCCAACGCCCACGTGGATTGGTACAACTTCTATGCAGACCGTGCAGCGTATGGTGGCGAGCCCTGCCAATGCCGAGGTGCAGCATGACGGCTGCTTTGCGCTCCTGAAGATAGCCAATGGCAGTGCCACGCGCAAGAAGGCCGTGATCGTCGCTGGTGGGCCGGCGGCGATAGTGGCGGCGATGCAGCAGCACGCTGCGGACGCGAACGTGCAGCGTGGAGGCTGCTTCGCGCTCATGGCCATAGCCTCCGGCGATGCCACGTGCAACCAGGCAGTGATGCACACGGGTGCGCTGGCAGCAATCGTGGCAGCGATGAAGCTGCACGCTGCGGACGCGAACGTGCAGCGTGGAGGCTGCTTCGCGCTGCGTGCTCTAGCTAACGGCGGGGATGACAAGGGCAAGCGGGCTGTGATGGACGCGGGTGGTCCGGCGGCGATTGTGGCGGCGATGAAGCAGCACGTTGCAAGCGCGGAGGTGCAGTGCGGAGGCTGCGATGCGCTGGGTGCCGTGGCCTACGGCGATGCCACGTGCGACCAGGCGTTGGTGCATGTACTGCAGGCGCAGCTGGCGGCAGCCCAGGATGCCAACGCGCGCTTGCTGGCAGATTGCGAGAGAGCACGAAGGGCCACCCTCGCGCGATTCATTGAGACGAACGACGTCGCCACGCCCGCGGGGGTGATGTCCATAGCAGCCGGCCCGTTCACGCACTACAGCAATGCCTACCAGAACGCACTCCAGAGCTGCTTCACTACCGTAGAGATTTGGAACGCCGAGCAGCCGCACGTGACGGCGCCATTCCATGTGGAGGTCGGCATGCTTCGCCAGCTGTGGGCAGAGGGTGGCCGCGGCCGCCACGCAGGGCCATCGCAGGGCACACTCCTGAGGGGCTTCTCTCTGACACGCATCGAGGCAATCGAAGTGCCCGCGAGAGATCGCGAAGCTTTCTACACTCGAATCGACCAAACGGGAACTCGGCGCGACGTTCTACGATGCGGTGAAGTAGATTATGGAAGCGCCGCCACAAACGGCGATCGCATCGGCGAGAAAGCTGCTGTGCTCGCTCGCCTCAAGGCGCGCTTCCTGCCCCATGACAAGAACCGGCAAGACCTCGTGCTCGCGCTCCACGGTTGCTCTCACGAGGCCGCCGACTGCATCTGCAAGGCTGGGTTTACCGTCGTCCCCTTGCAGGACCGTCTTGGGCGCGGGTTTTACTTGACCACACATTCCGAATACGCATGCCTTAAGGCGTGCCGGAATCCACCAAACGCTGCGGGCGAACACGTCCTCATCGCAGCTTTTGCTGCACCTGGGTTGACATATCCGGTGAACCGGACGGTCGACTATAGCCGCCCGAGCCAGATGCACAGCGACTCGCGGCTCAGGGGGCAACCGCTGCAACCGCAGTTCAATTCGCACTATGCTTTCGTCTCGGCGGAGCACAACTTTGAATGCATGGATGGCGCGCGCAAGGGTTATGACATGGACTATGACGAGCTCGTGTGCGAAGTGGCTGCTCAGGTGCTGCCCGCGTACCGACTCTACTTTCGGGCGTGGTGACGCACATACAGCCGTATAGGCTGAAGCTGGCTAGAACTCGCGCGACAACACCACACTGTCCGGTTTCGTGGTGTTTGTAACGCGCCCGAATCACGCGCGAAAGAACGACGGGCGGACGGATACCGTACCGTCTTGGTAGTCATCAAAGGTGAGAGGTTTCGTCCGTCCTCTCTCTATTAGCATGTGTTCGAGGACCCATAGACCACGTCCTCTGGGGGCCTCGGTGGATCCTCTCTTCACACACTTCACCTCTGACTCCCTCTGCGAGACGCTCGCACTGATTTACTGTACACTGTTCCTCTCCGCACTCACACACACTCAAAAAAGACGACCCATCCGATCGGCACTGGCAGTTCAGTCGCAAACGCTGACCGTGGCGTCTCTCCTCTCGTATCATCTTCTCTCGCTTTCGCATCCGCAGTCCCCGAGTTCATGCATTTTCGGGATTATGCTCCGCGGCAACCGACAGAAAGATCTCCTCCAGCCGTGGCTGCGAGCACGCATAGTCCTGAATACCGAGGGCCGCCTTGTTCTTCTCGAGGGCCTCGAAGACCTCAGGGAAGCCGTGGCGGTCCGATGGGATTCGGAACTTGATGACTTGCCGATGGTAGTCGGCTACCTTCGCGCCAGGGAAGAGGCTCATGATCTTGGTCTTGGTGGCCTCGACGTGGGAGGCGCGCTCGAGCGAAGGAGGATTGGCGACCGTGCCGTTGGCTGCGCCCGTGCCGTTGTCCTCCCCCCCTTCCTCGGCGACGCGAACTTCGAGGCTAAGCTCGTTGCCGAAGCGCGACTTAAGGTGCTGCTGGCCGCCGATGCAGCGCATGTGGCCGAGGCTCATGATACCGATGCGCGTGCAGAGGGCCTCGCACTCCTCCATCGAATGACTCGTGAGGATGATGGCACGGTGCTGCCGCTCGCGCGTCAGCACGTCCCACATACGGCGGCGCGCCACCGGGTCCATTCCACTCGAAGGTTCGTCAAGGAAGACCACCGGCGGCGCGCCGATCAGCGCGACGGCGAGCGAGAGCTTGCGCTTGTTGCCGCCCGAGTAGGCGCCCGAGGGCTTATCCGCATGGGGCGTGAGCGAGACTTGCTGGAGCAATTGGGTGATGAGAGGGCCCGCCTCATGGGCTGGGATGCGCTTGAGCCTCGCGAACATCCACAGGGTCTCCCGACCAGTCATGAGCTCGAGCAGCGGGTCGAATTGGGGACAGTAGCCGATCCGTTGGCGCACCTGCTCGAGCTCCCGCACCACGTTGTAGCCGCAGATGCGCGCCTCGCCGCTGCTCGGGAGGATGTCGCCGGTCAGCATGGCCATCGTCGAAGTCTTTCCCGCGCCGTTGGCACCCAGTAGACCGAAGCACTCATGGTGGCCGACGGCGAAGGAGAGGTCGGCAACGGCCACTTTGGGTGGCGCGCCGCCGCGTGCTGCGTAGGCCTTGCGAAGGTGATGGATGAGCAATGCGGGAACCTCGGCATCGGCCCCGTCGGCTTCCTCTGTGTCTGCCGTGCTGGTCCGGCTCGCCCGGGACATAGAGCGCTGGTACGCGTCTTCGGCCGACTCACTGCGTGCTGCCGCGATGGCCGCTACGATGGCCTCGACCCGAGCGCACTCCGCCACGACGTCAGGGTCGTCAGGCGTAAGCCCTGCTCCGGTCGCACGCGACAAGTCTGAATTGGCGCCCCGCCAGCGGAGGAATCGCTCGTACACGATGGCGAGGACGAGGGCGATGGGCAACAGCGCGAGGGCGGAGAGCATGTCCAGAGGTGCGCCCACCACGAGGCAGACCGTAACGATCAAGACGGCGGCGGTGAGCATTTTTGAGGGGCCGCTGCTGAAGCCAGCTCCACCGATGCCATTGGCGCTGCCGCCGCCGAGGACGCAGCCCGCCACGAGACCGACAATGCGGCGGATGCGTGGCGTCTCGAGGCGGCCGGCGATGGCTCGCTGGTGCTCGAGGAGGAGGAGCAGGGACCAATAGCCAAGGGCATGGAGGGGGAAGAACCGGAGGGCGCGGCCCGCCGCATCGTCGTCCCAGACACTCAGACATCCGCCCAAACACCCGCCCAGCGCATTCGTGTACCATGTGCGTGTGAGACCGAGAAGGGCCTCGCCAACTACGTAGGTCGGAAACATGCGGTACACTAGGAGCAGTCGCTGGTCAATATCTTGGGCTTTGTCAATCCGGGACATGATGAAGTGCGCAATCACCGCAGCGAATCCCGTGGCCAAATTGAGCATGAGCGTGGCAATCTGCGCCGTCGAGTGCGACTCAAAGAGAAAGGAGAAGCAGTAGATCATCGGGAGCACGGACGCGCCGTAGCCGAGGAGCACAAGGTACGTGGCGAGCGCCTGGTCCGAGTTGCCGACGTAGCCGGGCTCGCCATAACAGAAGAATACGAGCATGCAGCAGCTCGCTGTGAAGGTGAACAGCGTCAAATCCCACAGGTACGATGCGAGCCAATACACCGCCGGGCCTGCTCCCGAGACGAGCTGTAGATGCTTTGCCTTGACGGCGCGCTCCTTGACCACGAAGACAGCGGCGGAGGCGGGGATGTAGCAAAAGGGGATGAGCACAAAAAGCGCCGCTAGGGTTGCGAGGATGAGCTTGATTGTGAGCTCCTGGGTACCCGTCAGCGGGAGTGGGTGGTTGTACACCGCATAGCTCTCCTCCGCGGGCGACGAGCCCGCTGTCGGCGGGGGCGGCGCGCCGTGAATCTGCCGCCAACGCGCCGCGGTCACCTCTGCGAGATACGAGGGGAGCGCGTGCCACGACGACGTGTTGTGAAGGATGGTTAACGGCCAGCTCATGGAGACGTTGTGGGGTCGCTCCGCGGGGATCGCGGTGTCATCCGAGATGGTGTACTCGTAATTGCCTCTCCCGGTGTGCACATCTCCCACTGCGATCTCGACACCAGAAAAGGACATGGTGCTCCTGCTCATAAAAAAGGACGAGATGTTCGCGGTGACGGGCAGCGAAGAGACGTTAGAGGTGTTACCGATCTGTGCCAAGGCCGTGAAACGTATGCCATTGATGGTCGTCGAATTCTGCCTGACGTAGATCTCCTGCATCTGGATCGTCGGCGAGGCGAGAAACAAGTTGGGACCCGCTGCCGTGGCGAAGCCAGTGTCGATTGAGTTCGGCGCACCACCTATCTGCCAGACCGTTCCCTCAAGCTCCGTGAGCCGCACCGTCTGCCCATTTTCGATAGCGAGCAGCCGCGGATCTGCAAAGGCGATTGCAACCACGAAGGCGGGCACTCCTGAGATATTGGCTAAGGTATTCACCCTTTCCCTTGTAATGGGGAAGATTTGGAAACCGTCGGGAGCAATCGAGCTGAAGACAACCTCCGCAACGAGCTCAATAAGCACCGAGGCCAGGGGCTGGTCGTCCACACGAATATTGCCAACGACATCGCTCTCCAAGCTGACATCGTCTGTTCCTGCGTCGGCGATGCCGATCGCCCGACCGCTGGCCTCACAGAGCGCTGTGAGCCACGGGCTGGTACTAGCTCCATCCCCGCTGCTCGCGCCGAGTGCGTTGTTGAACGCTTGGCTCGCGTCGGCTGCAGCCTGTAGAGACGCCTGAGCTTGAGCGGCGATCTGCGGCTGGACGACATTCCATAGCAACAGCCACGGGGCAATCGGATAGTCCGGAGGAAGAGGCAGGGGTATGCCAGCTTGCAACATTCTGCGCGATCCGGCGCCCGTGGGCGTCGCGTTCGCGCTACGTTCGGCCGAGCGCAAAGTCGCAGTGGCCAATCCATTGAGCGCGCAGAAGAACACCACGGCACTCGCACCCTGAGCCACCAGCGGCTTGAAAAGGTAAGGGAGCGTGCCGCCGCTCAGCACGCGCGCACGCAGCTCGTCGTCCACGGCGAGGGCTCCCATGCGAGGGACCTTGCCGTGCCCCAGTAACGTGTGCTTCAGGTACTCGGAGAGGCCATCGCTGTCGGCCACGTCCATGCATTTGGGGGAGAGCACCTGGCTGCTCATCTGACGGGTGAGCGGCGAGGCTGCGGGCAGGTTGGTCACGAGCTCCGAGATCGCACCTCCACCAAGCAGCGCCGCGTTCATTTGGATTCGAGGACCCGCCAGCGGCACGTTGATCACAAGCACGAGCAGCCCGAGGCACACGAGGCCAATGGGCATCAGCTGCTGCGTGGCGAGTGTCTTAAGGTCGCGGCGTGTGCAGCACATCCGTTTCCACAGCATCAGGCGCAACGTCTTCAGCCATGCCACGACATCGGCAACGAGGACAGCGAACTTGCCTGAACCGGAAGCCCCCTTACCCCCCCTACGCCATTCCGCCCACTTGTGTTGACGATTGGTGGACGGAGATTGTGACCCTGGGCTGCCAAACTTCGCGGTCCTCTTCCTCACCGCGCCTTCATTCTTCTCCATCTTCGCCGCCGCTCCATTTTTCTCGGGCGGTGACATCACGGGGTCGTCGTCGATTGCAACCTCAACCATGGAAACGCCGCTCAATTTGTCGGGGCTGCTCGGGCCGGTAGGCGTGACCGCCTGCATCTCGACGCCCTCCGACGGACCACCGCCGCCACCCTTCTCGCCGCTGCTCGTTGACGTGGCTTCCTCGTCGATCAGCGCCCTGAAGCGGCCGGTTCGAAAGAGCCGCCTACGTGCATATCGGGCTTTAAGGGCTACATCGCGCCCAAAGGCGGCCTCGATCGCCGCCTCCATCCCGCCAAGGTGCCGATCCGGCCCACCGCCTTGCACCGAGGCCTCCTCTCGTTTGGCTAGCTCAATGAACACCTCCTCGAGCGACGAGATGGACATACCGTGCCCTCGAAGCCCTAGCTCCTCGGCGGCAGCGTCCAGGTACCGAAGGAGAGCCGCAAACTGGGGGGCCGCATCGAGCGGCAAGCGGAAACTCAGTTCATCGCCCGCCTCGGAGAGCAGCTCAATGCGCGAGACGAAACTCTGCAGCTTCCGCGCGACTTCTTGCGCGTACACCTTTGTGTTTGCCTTGATCATCGTGAGAGTGTACCCGAGCCCGAAACGGCTCTTCAGAAAGAGAGCCGAGCCGCAGCAACGCACCTTTCCGGCGCTCATGATCGCGATGCGATCGGCGAGCATGTCGGCCTCATCCATGTAGTGCGTCGTGAGCACGAGTGCGCGCCCCTTCTTATTACGCTGCAGCAGCTCCCACATGCTGCGGCGTGCGCCGGGGTCCATCCCCGACGATGGCTCATCGAGCAGCACTGCCGTCGAGCCGCCAATCAGCGCACAACCGACGGAGAGCTTGCGCTTCATGCCGCCGCTGAGCGCGCGCGAGCGTGCGTGTACCTTCGCGCCCAACCCTACGTCATCGGCCACCTCGAGGGCTGCCTTGCGTGCCTCGGCTGGCTTCAGGCCCTTGAGCTCAGCGTACAGGTGTAGGTGCTCAAGCACTGTGAGCTCGGGCCAAATCACATCGTGCTGTGGACAGACGCCAAGGCACTGGTAGACTTGCCGACGCGAAGTGGAGATCGAGTGCCCGAAGACGATGCAGTCGCCCGATGAAGCCGGGTAAAGGCCGCAGAGCACGGAGAGCGTCGACGTCTTGCCCGCGCCGTTGTGGCCGAGCACGCACGTGATTTGTTCCGACGCCATGGAGAGGCTGAGGTCATCGACGGCGAGCTTGCTGTAAGGCCCGCTGCCGTACCGTTTCGTCAAGTGCACGATCTCGATGCTCGGCAGTTTGCGCACCTCGTCCGCCATCGGCTCGAAGGCGATGCACTGGCTGGCATCGCGGCTGTCGGCGCTCGCGCCCTCTGTGGGGACTCCAACGGTAACCATCTGGGTGTGGCTCGAGCCGGTGCGCCACCACCGTGGGAGTAGGCAGAAGCAAGGATGCTCACTCGCACCGAATTTGGAAGGCAGCGCGCGCTCGAAGTAGAGGAAGAGGAGGAAGTAGAGCAAACAGTCGAGCGCCATCATTCCCAGGCAGGTGCCAAACGTATACGAATCGCGCGTAGACGGCTCGATCGTGACGCTCCGTTCGGCGTGTTCATACTCGGCCAGGATGTCGGCTCCAAATGCGAAGGCGGAGGGCAGCAGTAGCGAGGTCAGAACCTTGGCCGAGCTTTGCTCGAACGAGTTCGAGCCGAAGAAAATGTACTTGGGGAGGACCGTGCCAATGAAGACGACAGGCGCAGCGACGGCGGCGAGCTTGCCGTTCGAGAAGAAGGTCGAGAGCAGAAGTGAGAGGGCAAAGGAGCCAAGGGAGAAGAGGCCGACGTACGCGACGAGGAGCCCTAAGTTGGCATGGACGATGAATTGGCGCAGCATGAGCGTCAGCGAGATGGTGATCAGCGTGGCATCCAAGAGGCCGAGCAGACACCAGCTAGTCACAAAGCTCGATTCGCGAAGCCCCATCATTCGCATCGTCTGCTTCAGTCGCAGCTCCTTCTCCTCTACGATCGCCTTGGTGAATTGCGCCACTGGCAAGAGGAAACACATTGTGAGCACCAGCCCGAGTAAGAAGCCGATCGCAAGGTAGAAGTCGTTCTGTGCGTACGCAAGCGTTGGGAATGGCACAGCGACTGCGCGCGAGGCGGGAGAGCCCGCGAGCACTGCGGGCGGCGGAATGGTGGCGCCTGCCGAGGTGGCGCCCGATGCGTTGAAGGCGTATTCGTCCACAAGGGCTTGCAGCGTCAGGAAGCCGGACATGTAGTATGTCTGGTACGTGGCATCGAGCCCTTGGCCGATGCTATTTTCGAGCCAGTTGGTGTTCGGCACGGTCGAATAGTTCATCCGAATGGCGTAGCGAAGCGATGGTGCAGGCCGGGCTGTCGACGATTGAGGCAGCTCCGCAGCCTCGGGCAGCGAGTAGAAGACGAGCACGGCCCACGCGCGCTCGACCGCCTCGTGGTCCAGCACGTAGCTCACCGCGGCCTGCTCGCTTGGGTGTACCTTGATGGTGAAATTGCGGAGCAGCGCGTGGCGATTCCTGGCGAATCGCAGGAAGTCATCGACGGCCGGCGAGGCAGGTGTGACATGTAGCGTGCCAAGCGTCAGCACGTTGCCAAACTGGCGTCCCAAGTTGTTGAAGCTGATCAGGTTGGCGTAGGCGGCCGGGCTCAGATTCGCACGGAGGTTCAAGCCCACCGCCATGAAGGAATCCACAGACGGGATCGGCAGAGGTCCTTCCAGCAGAGGCGACAGACTCTCACGGATCGAAAACAAGGAGTCCTGGCTGATGACCGATGGCCGCGCCAAGGGTGCGCCAGTGCAATTGAAGGTGTAGACGCCTACGCGCCATGGGCCGCCGCACCCACCGGGGCCGCCTGAGCAGGCGTCTTTCCTGCAGTCGGCATCAGGCGCACGCTGAGCGTCGATGCGCAGCTGGTTGCCGCAGAAGCACTGATGGCCGTTCTCGACACCGGCGAGTCCAAAGCCTCTCTCGTGGCAATAAGAAGCGCACCTGATGCACACAAAGGGATCGCGGGTCAGTGCATGCACACAAAGGGAGCGCGGGTCAGTGCACCAGCGCCAGGCCGACGAGGACGAGAAAGGGCGCGCCCATCACGGCGCCTACCATTCTCGAGACAGAGTGCAATTGGAGGTCATCAGAGGTCATCAGAGGTCATCCCATCGCCCACCATTCTCGAGACAAAGTGCCATCCTGTGCATGCGCAGCATTCAGTACTCGACGACTGTCGTCAATGTAGCACTGCATGCCGGCAATCGCGCAGCCCGGTGGCGATGGCGGCCGTCTGATTCGAGGGCCACAGTCGGTGCAGTCAGTGCCGAGGCTGCAATCCGAAAACTCGGATCCGGGTCCGCCATCGTTGCAAACACCATTGGAGGCGACGGTGCACGTCTCCGCGCACGTCCGCCCGTTGTTGACTTCCGTATTTTGCCGCGCCGCTCGGCAAGGCTTGTACGCCCCGGATGGATCATTGCGTTCACCGGCAGTGCGAGTTTGCATCCACCCAAAGCGCACAGCGCCCTCTCCGGAGAGCACCCTGGGCGTTTCGCCATTCGGCGCGAGGCAAGAGATGCCTAGGTCCTCAGAGTGATCCTCCTGGCAGTCTGGCGCACCCCAAACCAGCCCACCTCTACTTCCGGAGAAAGGATCTCCTTGGGTGGAGCCACACTCGGACAACATATCCTCATCGCCGTAGCATTTCATATGGGAGAGCCAAATCTTGCCTGAGCCACGGCGTTCTGCTTTCAGCCCGAACCGGCAATCACTGCGATCAACGACGTAAGGCTCCAAGCCCATCTGCCCGCAGGCCACCCACGCGTCATTGAGCCCAAAGCTGCGGGTACAGAACGTCCCCCATTCACCCGCGTGGAAGATCTCCAATCGCCCGTCGTACACAAGGCTTTCGGGCCTGCAGGCGAGCGAATCCCATTGAGTTCGGATGGTCGGCTGGGCCCCAAAGTCGAGACCCCGCATGGTCGGCTGGGGAGACCTAAAATCGAGACCCATGTCGAGCGCGGCCGCGAGCATTGGTCCGGCCCTCAGGTGCAGCACTGCGTATGTGGCTGCACCAAATTCCTGCTTGCTGGAGTAGCTGAAGGCAAGGACGAGGATGCTCGCCAAGAGCGGAGGGCTGAAGATTTGACACAAGGTCGTCCTAGGAGAGCGCCTCTTCAGGAGGAAATCCTTGCGCAGGACGGCGCGGAGACCGCCCATGCAACCCCTCAGCAATCCGTTGCGGGCGGCGGAGCGCGGAGGATTCGGAGCGCACGGGCGCGCGCCCGCGCGTCCTGTCTGGGTCGGAGTGCCCGATGCGTCCGATGCAAAAAGTTGCAGCAAAAAGTCTCGTCACGCGATGAGCCTCATCAACCATGTGTCGTCAACTATTTTTGGGTGAGGGAAATTGGCGGGATGGCTCGCCGCCGCCGCCTGCCGCCACTACGTGGCGCCGTTGGTTTCCTTATCACGAGCCTGCCGCCCGGTGCCCTGGTGTCTCATGCGAAAAGGTTTAGTAGAACCGATGAGCTCAGCAGCTCGTGTGCCCGTGTTGTGGGACCGGGGTTTCTGACTGACAAAAATTTATGTCTGGTCGAAAGCGAAAAATGTGTAAAATTTGGAATTTCGCGCGGTTTGTACTCTCCCAAGTTCGATGTCCTCACCCATCGCCATGGCCTTCACCATTGCTGGAATGATCGACGAAGCGACAATGTCGATTCCTTCCACCCCTTCGGCTTCGGCCGACCTGTACGACGACTCCTCCGACGATTTCGCGTCGCTGCTCGAGCCCATCGACGGTAGTGGCGGTAGCCTGCAGGCGCTGTATCCGCAGGCCGACCGCGAGCTCGTCCGGCTGGAGTCGGAACACGCCATCTCGATGATGGAGCTCCGACACGAGCAGGAAATCACGGCGCTGCGGCAGGACGCTCGTGAGCAGCTGCGCCGGCTGCGGGCCGAGGTGCGCCGGCGCGACAAGGCCCTCACGGCGCTCACCGACGAGCGCGACACGCTGGCCGCGCAGCTCGCCTCCACAAGCGCAGAGCTCGCGCCGTACCCGGCGCAGCTCGCGGCCGCGCGGCGCAGCGACGCGAAGCACAAGCAGCAGCTCGCGACGACTCGCCTGCAGGCGGAGCACGAGCGCGCAAGCCTCGAGCAGAGCATGCAGGCGCTGCGCGAGCGTCTCGAACTCGCCGCCGCAACCGAGCGCGCGAACCTCGAGCAGAGCATGCAGGTGCTGCGCGAGCGTCTCGAACTCGCCGCCGCAACCGAGCGCGCGAGCCTCGAGCAGAGCATGCAGGCGCAGCGCGAGCGTCTCGAACTCGCCGCCGCAACCGAGCGCGCGAGCCTCGAGCAGAGGCTCGAGGCGCTGCGCGAGCGTCTGGAGCCCCAGCTCGCCGCTGCGACCGCGCGCGCGACCGAGTCCGAGCGCACGGCGGCCGAGCTCCGCAAGGAGCTTGAGGCCGCGCACCTTGCGCATGCCGACGCGCAGCGGAGCGCGGCCGAGGCTCGCGAGAAGCTTCAGGGCGCGTGGCTGGAGGCGAGCCGCGCGACGGCGGCGTCCGAACTGCTGGCCGAGCGCGTGGCGATGCTGCAGCGCGAGAGCGAGCGGCTCGGGGAACAGCTCGGGCTCGCGCATCAGGCTGAGCAGCAGCGCTCCGAGGAGTTGCGCGAGACTTGCGCCGCCCTGGCCGGGGTTCGCGAGCAGCGCAACCAGCTCGCTCGCGAAGCCGAGGCCAGCAGGCTGGCCGAGGTCGAGGCAAGGGATGAACTCGCAGCGGGTTTGGAGCTCGCGGGCGCGGGCGAGGCGCGCGTCGGCGCGGCCGAGCGGCGCACCTTAGAGGAGCATGAGGCGCGAGTGCAGGCCGAGGGTCGACTCATGCAACACGTCGAGGAGCAGCGCGCCACTCGTAGCCTGCAGCAGCGGCGCATGCTCGCACTGCTCCTGCGTGCAAGCAGGGTGCAGATGGCGCTCGGGCTCACCAAGTGGAAGGCGGGCGTGGCCGCCGTCGACGCGCTCGACGCGCGCCGCGCGTCACGCGAGGCGGCGGAGCTCACGGCTGCCGTACGGCAGGAGCTGCAAGAGCAGCGGCGCGCGGTCGACATGCGGGACTTCATTTCCAGTCGCGGGCGGGCGCTCAACGGCGCCATCCGGAGCGCGCTCGACGGAGCGTACGCTCGGCACAGCGCGACAGCGGCCTTTGGGCGATGGGCGCTCGCCACGAGCGTGCAAGCTCGCTGTGCCGAGCGATGGGCGTCGCTGAGTCAGCGGGCCGAGCGCGCGGGGGCCGAGCGCGCGCCCTGGAGACTGTTGCTCTCGCAGCGCCGGCGTCTGTTGAAGCTGCAGACGCGCCGCTGTCAGACGGACCATGCGCAACAGCACGACGATGCGCGCCTCTCCCGCGCCGTCTTCGTGGTGTGGCGCCTGTCGACCCAGGTGGGCGTGCTACGCGAGCTGATCGCCGCGGAGGAGGGCCGGTATGCGCCGGTGCACGTAGGGCCGGATCCGTGGTGGGAGGCCAAGTAGGTTGTATAGAGCTCTACGTCGAAAACGTCCAGAATTAACAAGTAAGTAGTGTACGGTACTTCCGGCCGTGTAAAGTTTATAGTTAGTTAAACTTTGTTAGGGATCGAAGCGGCCGGAGCGCGCGGAGCGAGGCCGCTGAGCGTGACGCGACGCCCCGCTTGTTTTCGCCACCGCAGAGCGGGGGTCGCGCCGGGCGCAGGCCGATACCTAGTACACACGCACCGGGGGGGGCTAGCCACATGTATACAGTCACGGGCACACAGTCGCGCACTCATTTGGCCATGAAAGCCTCGTAGCTGCCGCCACACAGTAGCTGCACGTCGCGCCTGATGTCGGCTTCGCTCACTGGCCAGCCTGCGTCGACGATCTTCCGGTACTGCGTGACCAGGACTGGGACGAGTGACTCGCGCGAATGCTTCCACTTATAGAGCAGCTGGTCGACCACGCGGCAATCCGTGTGGTTGAAGGTGAAGGCGGTGCCCATCATCTCCAGGCGCATCTTCGTGATCGACTCGATCATCGATGGGTTGTTGCAGAACCACCAGCAGCCATACAAATGCAGGTTGCCAAACTTTCGGGCCAGCACGCACAGCTCGTGCTGGTTCTCCGCCGAGAGTACCGTGACGAGGAGCTTGACATGCGGGTACGCGAGGCACACCTCGCGCAGCCAGCTCAGGTCGGCCACCTCGACCGCGTCGCCGCCCGCTCGGAGTGCCGGGTTGACCCCACGCACCGCTCCTGCGAGGCGAGATTGGAGGCGAGATTAGGCCGAGATTGGAGGCGAGATTAGACCGAGATTGGAGGCGAGATTGGAGGCGAGATTGGAGGCGAGATTGGGCCGAGATTGGAGGCGAGTGGCGCACCGATCTTGATCGCGATCGGTAGCCCCGCCTCAACCGCAATCTCAAGCAGCACCTTCTCAAACAGATCGCTGCCCGTCGGCGTGCCGCCCGCAGCGGATGAGGGCGGTTCAGCGTGCTCGTCGCCCACGCGCTGCTTCTTGCCCACACGTCCGACGCCGCGGCGCGTCAGCGTGCACTTGAAGCCAGCGGGGGTGGATGCCATCAAATAGACTGGCTTCAATATGCCGATCCACTCGCGTAGGTACGCCTTGCACCCCTCGAGCGTCTCCGGATGCGCGGGCTCATTGCGCCGGAGCGCGGCGGCGACCGTTGTCCAGTCGCCCGCAAGGATCGGGTCGACGCGCAAAGCAGTCTTGAGGCGCGGGCTCACGATGGGCGCAGTCTTGAGCTTCCAGTGCACCGCCTCCTCAGGCACGAACGGGATGTTTGTCATCACGACGTACTTAACCTTGGCGAGCTGGCACACGCGCTCGAGGTACTCCGCCGGCTCCTGCTGGGCGAACCAGCCGCGCAGCGCGTCAAGGCGCGGCTTTGCCGGCTTCGTTGCCGCCTCTCTTAGCAGCTGAGTGAGCCCCAGTTCAGAGAGCACATTGATGAAGCCCCGGCACGCCTCGCTCATCGGCGTGCGCTTGACAAAGAGCTCCTCGAAGACAAGCTCCGCCTGTCGCGCGAGCGGCCACGCGAAGAACTCGTCTTTCGAGGGCGGCGCATCAGGGACCGTTGAGGTCGAGTCCGCTTCCGAGTCGAGAGGCATCACCATCCACGTCTCGGCCACCAGGTAGTGATATGTGAGCAGCGCGTCGACGCCGTAGAGCATCAGCTGGCCATGTGTCGGTGGCAAGAGGTGCGTGTGCACGTCGATTACCTCGACGGCCGACACCTCGCGGGCCACAACCGCGTTCAGGTCGAACATGCGAGGAGGTGAACCTGGCTGTTAATGCCGCTTGACCCCAACAGTTAAGCGGCCGTGAACTCAACGTGTGATGAGACTGTTGGCAGAGCTACCACAGGGGCCCAACCAGGGGGAAGGGGTATTGGGCATATGGGGGCCGTGCGGACGC
>Ga0180442_101030_pt1 | contig 17946 bp, 19 predicted proteins | sample ChrtobMetP5_16mM_FD_119746 | JGI IMG/M metagenome (GOLD analysis project Ga0180442, IMG submission 119746) | Chrysochromulina tobin associated microbial communities from unialgal haptophyte culture, Seattle, Washington, USA - P5_16mM MetaG | ecosystem: Host-associated > Algae > Haptophytes >... | reverse complement strand
GCCGGCGCTTGGCGCTCGTGGCCTCGCGCGTGCACGACATCTCCACAAGCGCGAGCATGCCGCCGCCGCTCGCCCTCGCGACCTGCACCTCCTCCACCTTGCCGAGCGGCTCGAGAAGCGTCTTGAGCTCATCAGAGGAGCAGCCGTGCGGCAGGTTGGAGAAGCGCAGGTAGCGGCAGCGCGGCTCGTCGTCCGCCGCGCGCGGTCGCTTGGCCTCGGACTCCATCGATCGGCACGTCTTCGGATTGTGAACAAGACTGTGAACACAGTAGATTGATCGAAAAAAACTACCTCGAAACTTCAGCCGGAGGAGCAGCACGCCACCGTTCGAGCAGCACGCTCGCACTCTCGAGCATGCGACGCACGGCGACGGCGCCTTCTGGCGGCGCTGCGGCGCGCTGGCAGATCGGGGCGGGGAAGTCTGTGTGACGTGGTGCTGGTGGCGCGGGCGGCTCCGCGCCCGCGCCGTCCTCTGTCATCGGGCGCGGGCGCCGCGGCGGCACGACGGGTGACGCGTCGAGGCCGATCAGTGCATGACCGAAGAGCGCGGCCAATGGAATGGGGGATCGAGGAGCACTTGCGAGCCATGCCTCCTCTTCCACAGCAAGGCGAGCGCTCACGCGCCGGCACTCGTCGTATATGAGAAGGCGGCCGAGCAGCTGGAGGGCCGCGTCCGACGCGAGCGGCACGAGCACGCGCAGCGGCACGGGCGGCAGGCCCGCGGGCAACTCAATCTTGTGAAAGTCGGGCAGCGCTTCGACTCCGGGCCAGCTCTCTCTTGTGGGGCTACCTAGGAAGGCGACGACGCGGAAGAGCTGGTCGATGTCCGACTCGCCGGGCAGGAGAGCGCAGAGCGTGTGCAGCTGCGCGAGCACGCATCCCGCCGCCCACAGGTCCACCCCCATGCCATAACGGCGCGATCCCAAGAGCAACTCGGGAGCACGGTACCAGCGCGACGCGACGGCATGCGAGAGCGAGGCGTCGTGCGCCGTCGGCAGCAGCCGTGCCTGCCCAAAGTCAGCGATGCGCAGCATGCCCGATGCGGAGAGCAGCAGGTTGTGTGGCTTGATGTCGCGGTGCAGCAAGCCGTCGGAGTGGATGGCACAAAGACCGCAGAACAGCATACGGCCCAGCGTGCTCGCATGCTCGTCGCAGAGAGGTAAATCACGCTGTGCTAGGAGTGACGCCAGCGAGCTCGACTCGAACGGCATGACGAGCACGATGTTCGAGCCGTGCGTGTGCACGCCGAGAAGCGGCACCACGTTCGGGTGGCTCACGCGGCGGAGCGCGTTCATCTCACGCACTGCATTGGTTGGAAGCTCGCGCACGTCACGTACGCGGATCCGCTTGAGCGCGACCTCAGTGCCCGTGCGGTCCCGCGCACGAAACACTGTTCCAAAGGCGCCCTCGCCCACCTTACCGAGGACCCGATAGTCGCCCGCGCAGGCAGAACCGCAATCCGCCATATCGGGTTTCGTCGCGAACTTGCAGCAGGCCTCACCGCACGTTCGTCTCGAAGTAGATGTGTCCGGATTCGACCAAGTGTAACATTCACAAGTCGAACCTCAGGTACGATTCCAATTGGCACATTCCAAATTAGGCCATCATCAGGCACGGCTCCGGCGGGTGTGAGAACTGGTGTGAGGCTCGTCAACGCTCGCGGGCCGCCCTTGTAGGCGGCGATGCCCAAGAAGGGCGGCAAGAAGGGCAAAAAGGGCCCAGCGCTGGTGACAGACGCAGCTTCCCTTGCCCCTTTCAACGTCAACGTGCGCGACATCATCGCGACACCCCTTGGTGTCGAGACTACGGTGGTCGGCGTCAAGGATGGCGCCCTCATGGTGATGTGGCCGGGTGGACTGGTCACCGCAGCGACCTGCGCACCGAGCAAGGCCTGCAACGCTCATGAGCTCAGCGTATTCGGGTACAACAAGCGGCCGGCGTCTGCCCACATCGAGCGATCCATCAACGAGCGTGAAAAGGCTCTTTACGAGCACCGACGATATGACAAGCCGCTCCCACTGACGGCGCGTATCAACCTGCCACTCGGCAAGAAGGGCGTAGCGCGTGGCAAGACTGGCCTCGATGGCACTGAGAAATACGAGGCCTTCCAAGCGTACCTCAGTAACCCCTCGGCTCCGCGTGCGGGGAGCGCGCCCGCGGGCAAGGACGCCAAGAAGAAGAAGTGAGCCCAGATAACTTGCGTTCGAGTGCTTGCACTGCTGGAAGCTCGCTTCAGACCGGAGCATCACGGCTCCGAAATTCTACTGTACGGTCAATAGTCCCGTAGCATGCGATGATTAGGCCATGTGAGTACTACGCTGCGCCGAGCGCCGGTTTGCGGCGCCTGCGTGCTCTGCGGACATGAGTCGTGTATCAGGACCGCACCTGCAGGGCCCCGCCCATTACTTGATCTGCCCAAGACCTCCAGACCTCAATTACATGGGTATAGTTAGTAAGAGTCCGAAAACGTGACTAAACTCACAAGCGTCGGATTACGTGGCACGCTCCTCGCTCGGGTCGTTCGTGCTCGTTCTCGACGATGCCGGCCCATTAGCCGCGCGCGGCCCCCGACCGGCGAACCCGACGGTGTACCATGCGGTGAACCCACATGCGGCCATGCGCGATACATGCCGCGTTTACGAGTACGCGGTTCCATTACGTAACGTGTCTTTGTGCCCGCACTGTCCGCGGAGTACTCCGCGACGGGTGCCGGAACGCCCGCGCAGCAAGCGCCCAAGCGAAAATCCAACGCGCCTCTCGGACCGACGCGCGACAGCCGAGCTGGGAGGCGTGAGCCACCCGCAATAGCACGGTTCGCACCCACAGCCACTGGTGTATCTCGACCAAAGCGGCCCTGGGCGGCTATCGGGGCGACACAAAAAGCCGCCTTGTACAGCTTGCGATTGGCTGTGCTCAGATCGATTCGCGCCTCCCAGTACCGGTAGCATCCCAGGATCTACCCAGGATCGATTCGCGCAATGTACTCGGTCGTAGAAGGCCCGTTCCTTGTAGTGTAAGTCAAGTCGGGCGAGCGCTCCTTGGCGCGTTCGATGCGCCAGCGCATCAAGCTGCCGATACAATGGCCGATGGCACCGATCGAGAGTACGACGACGAAGGCGACCGTGTTCTCCCATGAGGAGTAGAGATTCGTCAAAAGAGCGCTGACGGCAAAGCAGAACGGCAGCAAGCAGTAGCAGACGGCGGTCTGCACGCCGCCCGGCAGCTGGAAGGGACGCTCGACGTTCGGGCGCTGTACTCGCAGCGCGATGAAAGAGTACAGGAAGAGGCAGTGCGAGCATGCGAACAGCATCATCTCCACCTCGACGAGCGCCTCGAGGTGAAACTGATGAGGGAGGCAATCATGGGTCATCAGTGATCATCAGAGGTCATCAGAGCGCCTCAAGGTGCACCTGATGAGGGAGGCAATCCATCGCACTCAATGGCACTCGTTCATTCAATCGCAACGTGAGTCGCACAGCTGAGCGAAACAAGGAGCTATGCAGGAGCTATGCGTGGCCATCCGTGGCGATCTCCGGCACTCGAGATCAGCTCGGGATGATCTCCGGCACTCGAGATCAGCTCGGGATGCACCTGGGTCAGGCAGCCCGCAATCGTCGCGTTGAAGAGTACGTTGGCGCGCGACATGCCGCCGCCCTCTGGCTCGGTCTTCAGCCAGAGGGTGAGCGAAGCCAAGCAGCGTCGGTGCAGCATCGGGGTCTGCGCGGCCTCCAGCGGGGGCTCATTCATGCGGGGGGTGAGCCTCGACGGCGGCGGGGCCTCTCGATTCAACGGCAGCAGGCACGTGAACCCAAGGTCACTCAAGTACGCGTGAACAAAGGCGCCGCACGAGCGCTCCGCCGCGATGACCTGCGAGTGGTACAGGCCGACCTGCGCCATGTTCGCGCCAACCACGAAGAGCGTCTTGAGCCACAGGCCGGAGAGCTGACCAGCGAGGGTTCCAAAGTAGCCCGCGTCGTAATGCTCAGTGTCGGGGTCGAGAGAGAGCGCGACGGCAAAGGGCATCACGTTGAGCGCGATGACGAGCGGCAGCAGGAATGCGACGACGGCTGGGTAGGTGTACTTGGGATTTTCGACTTCACCCGCCATCGATCCGAGCGTCGAGAAGCCCGAGTAGAGCCACTGGAGTTCAACAAGGTGCCACAATGAGTCAGAGGGACAAGAGCACTCAGAGGCCCTCAGAAGCACTCAGAGGCACCCAGAAGCATTCAGAAGCAATCGTACCAGCGCCCACGAGATGAGGAGAGCCCAGTCAGCATGTAATCAGCATGCAATCAGCATGCAATCAGCATGCAATCAGCATGCAATCGTACCAGCGCCCACGAGATGAGGAGAGCCCAGTCAGTCTCGCCTTCCGTCGAGGTGAGCACCTCGGGCTCGAGCCGACCGAGACCGATGACGATGAAGATGAGGCTCGGGGTGAGAGAGAGGAAGAAGACGACGCTCTGCGAGGCCGTCACCCAGTCGAGGCCCATGCAGTTGGTCACCGCCACGCAGACGACCATGGCCAAGCAGATCCCCTGCTCGCTGCCCAGCCCCAGTTGGAGTGCCTTGCTCACGTACTTAGCGGCGATCTGCGGGTACACCGCCGCGTCGAGCAGGTTGGTGAACCACACCCAAAAGCAGTTGTGGCCGCCGATGCGCGGCCCGCACGCCTCGGCCGTCCACACGACCTGACCGCCGTCCACCGGGAAGGCGGTGGCAAGCTCGGCCGTCATGAGTGCGTTCGGGAGCGCGAAGCAGAGTCCAGCGAGCACCGTCCAGAGGAAGACGATCAGCGGCGGCCCCGACGAGACCATCGTCTCATTGCCGTACAGGCCGCCCGAGACCCAGAAGAAGCCGATGACCACGAGCGTGCACACGCCCACTCGCTTTTTTGCCTCGCTCTCCGATGTCGGTAACAAAACCTGCCGCTCGCCGCCAGGCGCGGGCATCATCGCGGATGCGGGTGCCGAGGCGGCGCCCGGGACGGCAGGCGCTCCCTCTGCTGTGGCGGCGACGCTCGCCGTGGCGTCCGCACCACCCGTGTGGACCCGCCCCCGGTGGTCCCGCTCGAGTTGCAGCCCGGTCGTGTCATGTTAGGTCAAGTCAAGTCAAGTTCAAGTCAAGTCAAGTCAAGTCACATAAGAATAGTCTGCATACGAGTGAGGCACTCACTCACTCACTCACTCACTCACTCACTCACTCACTCACTCACTCACTCACTCACTCACTCACTCACTCACTCACTCACTCACTCACTCACTCGCTCACTCCCTGGACTCCCTGCTTACGAAATCGAAATTGGTCGTCTTGAACTCACATCTGAAAACGGGAGATTCTGCGGACAAGTTCGAGGAGTTTTGAGGCATCGATTTTTTGACGAAGCGAGATGTTCGAGGTCTACATGCGCGTAATCTCACCGGCTGAGTGTGTGTCTCTTTTCATTAGTAATCCGCAATGGCGAGCGGCTTGGCTGCCCCGAACTATGGAATGGCCCCCTGCGGACGCGTGCGCGTGCAGCCGGCGAGCCCTCAGCTCCTGAGCGCCGTCGACAATCCCTCGTCCACCATCGGTGGGCGCTGGATCATCTCGTCGTCGGCGCTTTACTTGCTCGAGCAAGTGTACAAGATCGAGAACTACCCCTCACTGCACATGCGCCAGCGGCTCGCAACGGACTTGGAAGTATCGCAGCGGCAGGTATTTGCGCGCGCATGGCCGCCCGTGCGGCCGGGCTCCCTTCCCCCTCCCACTTGCAACCGGGAGATCTGCAACCGGGGCTCCGCAGATCTCTCCCTTACCGTTGCTGTGCTTGCCACCCCTTCGCTCGACGCGACGCAGATCCAGGTGTGGTTCCAGAACCGGCGCCAGCGCGACCGCAACCTCATCAAGGCGTCCGAGAAGCTCTCTCCCAAGATGGAGTCGTCGGGGCTGCGCCCCAGCGATGCGAGCCGCTCGGCCAAGGACGGCGATGAGTCCATGGAGAAGGACGAGGCGAGCGACCACTGTGATGCGGGATCGGACGCGTCGGGGGCGTCGCACTCGCGGGCCAAGAAGGCACCGTGCGCCTCCGACAAGACTCCGACGAGCGGCCACTCGAGCACGCCTTCGTCATTGGCCTCCCCGTCACCGGAGCTCTCGCCGCCTTCCAGCCCGGGCCTTCTCTCGGAGCACTCGCACTCCCGAAAGACCGTGCCGTCGTTGCAGATGGCGCCACCGACGGCGCGACCGTGGCAGACCCTCGGGCTCTTGCCCCTGATGCCGCAGCCAATGGGCAATCGCTCCTCGGCTGCGCATGCAAGTGCTCACCACGGCGCCGGTCCGTCGTCTTCTTCCGCTGAGCGCGCGACCCACGCCGAAAGGGGGGTCGCGAGGGCGGGGGCCGGCCAGTCGTTCAGGCCGTCCCTGGCATCGATGCCCGCGCCCCCGCTCCCAGGCGTACCGTCGTGGGGCGCTCCCCCTCCGCAGGCCGGCATCGGCGGAAGCGCTCGCCCCAGCGCTCGACCCTCCCTTCTCACCCAAGGGTTGGGACTTGAGCCCTCAGTGGCCGCCGCGCTGCCCAATGTGGCAGTCTATCTGCAGCACATTGAGCGGCTGCAATCGGCCTATCTGCGCCTCGGCAGCGGCGTGAACGCGCCTAGCCTTGAGGGCGAGGCGCCGCCGCTGCCTCAACCTTCGAAAGCGGCGCATTCCACACACCCGCTGCCTCGTCTCCCCTCTTCCTCCGTTGCCGCCTCGCCGATGCCGCTGCCGACCAACCCGCCCTTCTTTGCCACCGCCCTTGGCACGCCTCTGTTCGATCTGCCGCTGTCCCAAGGCATCCCGGGCCTGTGGGGTGGCTACCCTCCTCCGGCGTTGAGTCTGGACCCGTCGGTCTTTTACAATTTGCACATGTCGGACCTCTCGGCGCACGTCCTGCGTGCTCACACTGCAGCGCTCTCGCAGGCCTTTTCGGCGCCCCCCCTTTCGATCCCCCCCCTTTCGATCCCCCCCCTTTCGAGCCTCCCCCTTTCGAGCCTTCCCCTTTCGAGCCCCCCAATGGCCACCGGCACCGCGATGCCCGCCCCGACCGCTTCCTCGAGTTTCCCGTTCCAACGGTCATCGTCCACGATGGACGACGCACCGGAGCTGGGCAAATGCTTCAAGAAGCCGCGCAGCAACACGGACCCCTTCCCGCAAAGCTATGCGCGGGCCACCTCCGTCGACGCGACCTCCGCGACCACGTTCGAGCAGCCCTCGACAGAGACCTCGGCCATCGGCTCAGATTATGGGACCAACTCGAACGACCTGAACGTCGACCAGGCCTTCGACTGGCGCGGCGCCAACAGTATGATGGACCTGGACATGGACCTGATCATGGGCATGGCGGGCGTGGTCGACTCGAAGGTGGCCGTCGTCTGAGCCGCAGGCTCGCGGGACTGAATGCCACAAGAGAAACGCCAAAGGCCCGCCGCCTTCACATGCATGCTGGCGGCAACGCGGCATCATGTCATAGACGTAAGACGAAAGTATAGCGCTGAGCCTGAGGCCCTGAGCGGGTCCGGCGTGTGTAAGGACTAATGCGAAATGACGGAAATGACCTGCTGATGTCCTGCTCTCGTGAATCGGTTTCGTTCAACCCCGTGCGGTGACACCTGTCTCACCTGTCGACTGTGCACAGAGATCAGAGTGAGCAGTGACGCTTCGAAGTAGTCTCAGCCGGAGCCGAGAGCTCTGACACTTTTGTCTTTTCGTGTTTCGACGTCGCGTGGATCTTGGTTCTATCTCGTCTTCTTGTTGGCTTGGTGTTGGTGGCTGGTGCCGCCGCTCCGCCTGTATCCGCCTGTCCCACTCAGAGTGGCTTTACTGTGCGGTGGCTGTCGCGCTGTGCGCCTCGACTGCGGACTGCCTCGTTGGCGTGGACCGGTCGGGAAGTCGGGGATCGACGGTCCTGGACAGGAGCCTGCTGTGGGCCTGGTGTGATTCGTTTCTCGCGCGTGTGCCAGTCCCCGCCCTCGCACGTGGGTCGCACCGCACACCACAGCCCCGCCCTGGTGAGGGAGGTGAACATGAAACGTCAAATGACAGGACAGTCAGAGAATGGACAACTCCGCGCGGTCGAAACGGGTCTTACACGGGTCTCCGGGGAGGGTCGAGGGATTGAGCCCGCCCGTCGCCGGGGATCCCTTGTTCGTCTGATTCGTCCGCGGCGCGTCAGAAACGAAGAAAATGAAACCGCGAGCAGCCTAGATCACGAGTTTGGAAGTGAGAGAAGTGCACGAGTGCACGAGCTGGACTGCCCTCTCCTTCCTTCGTTCATCCTGTGGACGTGTGCGCGCATCTCCGTGCCCACTCTCGAGCGACGTCCAAGACAGACGGTACAAAACGCGCCTATTACCGGCTCGTCCGTCCGCGCAAATTTATCCGTTTCGATGCCCGCTTCGCTCACCGACTATCTGTGCTATGGGGCCGTCGACCTCATCGACGGGCTCTCTGCTGAGCAGGTCAAGGATGCGCTCGCAGTGTCCTGCACAGAGATGGAGGCGCAACGGCAAGCGGCCCTTGCGGCTCTACTCCCGGGCAAGCGCTTGGCGCTGCCAGGTTTGGCGATGCTACACGCATTTCAAGCAACCCACGGCAAAGGATGTGCCTTGTCCAAGCTGCAGCCAGGCCCACTGCCAAACAAGGTACGCGAGGATGTGATGCTCCAGCTTTACCGCAAGATCAGCGGCGACAAGATAACAGACGATGCAACCCTCTTGGACCAGGCAATCAAGATCTATCGGCGGCGAGTCAGTGGTACAAGACCTCCGGATGGCACGCTCTGGAGAAACGTCGGTCCGTCGAGGCCCGAGATTGGCGTCGAGATCCGCAACGCTGCGCTGTCCGCGGCTCTGCAGTGGAAGGTCACGTTTAGCTCTCAGGAGCTCCAGGCGCTGTGTGTCAAGCGTTTGCACCATAATAGCTTCATTAAGGCAGGAGAAGACTATTATGAGGCGCTTGAGAAGCCATCTCTCGGGATGCGCAACTGGTTTGCGAGCTTGTCATTCCAGAAGCGCGAGCCGCTCTCCGGTAGTGGAGGCGCCGAGAGGCTACAGATCGAAGTGGCAGAGAATGGCCTCACGGTGCTGAGAAAGTGCCCAGACATGGACGTGGACGGACTGAAGGTCGGCATGGAGTGCTGGGTCATGGACCCCGCGCAATTTCCCCTGCTTGAAGTGCCAAGAGCTATGAGCAAAGAGGACAAACGGTGGTACCGCGGCCGGATCACCGCGATCAATTATCGATGCATGGTCACTCCAAGTTCTCTTGTTCTTGACACTCCGCCACCGATCAGCATCAGGATCTTGGCCACCGCCGATGGAGCCACAGATGCCGCTCTGCTGCCCGGGCAGAGAGACTTTGTTTGCCGCAAGAAGCACCTCAGGCCGCTCAGGGAGGGTGACCTGGTCGCTTCGAGCACACCGCGACGTAGTGCAGTCGTCGGACCGTCGTCCGCCCGTCGTCACGCCGTGCACATATGATCCGCTAAAGGCGAGGGTGTTTTAATCACCCCCCCTGTCGTAGAAAACGATAGCTAGCGCGCCCCGTGAACAGATTCGTCGATGATTCTCCGAGCGGGTTTGACTAATGAAAGACAATTGTGTCTTCACAGCCAAACTCCAGTTTCATATCCAGTTTCGCGCCATCCTCTCTGCCTCCACGCGCGCGCCTTGACTCGCGCGCTCGAAACCATCGCGACCAACGTCATGTTGACCCAGCGAGCCATACCGCACGTGCAGCCGCTGCTGCCCTCTGGTGCCTCCACCAGCCCGGGCGCAACGCGGCTCGCCGTCTCGGAGAGCATGCACGTCATCCTCGTCGCCAAAGGCCATGCCATCGACTGCTTTGACCTTCAGATGTCCTTCCTATGCACGGCCCGGTTGCCTTCGCCGGCTGTCGAGCTGAGGTTTTCGCCGCACGACTCTAGCCTCCTCGCTGTCGGGACGGCTGCCGGCGATCTGCTCCTGATGCGCCTCCGCCGGGCGCCAGCGGATGGGCAGCTCGTGCTCTTCCACATCTTGCAACAGTGGAGCATGCGACCCGACGCGGCTCCGCTGACGGCCGCCGCGCCGGCCGATGTCGTGCGCTTCCACCCGTCACGTGACGACCTCCTCGCAGTCGTCTGCAGTGGCCAAGTGCGCCTCCTCAGCCACGGCCTTGGCAAGCTCGCGATCTCTTCGCCTTGCTGCCGTGTGGATGACGACGGCGCTCACGACGGCGCCATCGCCACGACGATCACCTGGTGCGGCTCGCTGCTCGCTGTGGGCCGCGCGAGCGGCGCCGTGCACCTGTGGCGCGTCGACGTGCCGCAGCGCTCCGACACACGAGCGGGCCTCGCGCTCGAACTGTCCCTCGGGGCGCAAACTCTCGTGAGCGCACTCCCAGCGCCTCCCACACGTTCGTCAGGCTCGTCAGGCTCGTCAGGGGTGCGCTGCCTCCGCTGGATGCCCTCTGATATCGAGGGGGAGGCCGAGGGCTCCGCGGGCGTGCTTCTCGTCGGCGACGAACCCAGCCGACTGCGAGCCTTCCTGCTGCCCTCTGCATGGTCCACCTCGGCCCATGGAGCCAACGGCGCTCAGTTGCTGGCCAACTTGCCTACTGGTCCTCTGCCCGGCGCGAGCGCCTTGGCGCACGTGAGCGAGCCACTCACGCTGGGTGCGCACATCGGCGGCGAGCTGCGCGCGACCATCGCGCTCTCCGAATGTGACGAATCTCGGCGGCCGGACGATGTGACGAAACTTCGCACCTTCGAGGTGAGCCACCCTCGCTGGCTTCTGCTATCCGGGCCGGGCTCGCCATGCCTCTTCGCGATGCCCTACGGCCAGCCGACGACGGCGGACGCGCATCCCGCCCAACACGACGCGCATCATCCCGCCGCCGCGGCGGTACGCTTTCCGACGCCGACGGAATTGCTGTGCGCGCCCAACGTCGTCCTCGAGCCGCCGCCGTGCCACGTGTACGGCCTGCACCGGATCGCCTCTCGCGACTGCCGTGCCCGGGTCCATGCACGGATGATGGCCTCGACAGAGAGCCTGGCGGAGCCCGACACGGCGCCCAAGATGCCCGACACGGCGTCCATGAAGCCCGACACGGCGCCGACCCATCTTGGAGAAGGCACGGAGCTGCTGCTCGTGTTGAGCGACGTCGCGCTCCATGTCGTCCAACTGCGCGCGGACCCGGCGGGCATGCTCACGACGGCGCGCCACGCGTCCGAGCCGACCGAAGGGCCCAAGCTGAAGCCCAAGATGCCCGGCACGGCGCCACCGCTGGGGCGCGCGCCGCCGCCGCCGCCGCCGCCCGCACGTCCAGAGAAGCCGTACCCACAGCCGCTGGTCGCCCACCTGCTACCCGCCGCGCCTCGTCGGCCAGAGGGGCCCACGACGGCGCCCGTAACGGCCGGCCGTGAGGCGTCGGCGCGGCCGGTTGTGCCCACGACGGCGCCCGTAACGGCCGGCCGTGAGGCGTCGGCGGTCGTCGACACCCACGACGGGCTCGTCCCCGGGTCGAATGCTGCCCTGCTCGCTCAGGTGACGAGCTGATGGCCCCCGATTGCATGCTGATTGCGCCCGATTGCATGCTGATTGCCCCCCGATTGCATGCTGATTGCGCCCTATTCGAATCTGCTCGCGAAGGTGGCGGCTCTGGAAGCGCGCGCGCGCGGTGCAGAGGCCCGCGTCGCCGAGCTCCAAACCTCCTTCGATCTCTTCATGGCGCAGAGCCAGCAGCAGCAACAGCTCCTGCTGGTGGCGCTCGAGACGGCGCTCGAGAAGATGGCTGCCGAGCGCCGTCTCGGGCGCCTCTCCGCCGTCGGGGCGGCACAGGGAAGTGCACCCTACGACTCCGAAGCGTTTGCATTCACACCTCCTGGGTCCCGCCAGCGGCAGGGGCGCCCACCTGAGGCGTCGTCGTGGGCGGCCTTGGATTCGTCTGACGATTCAGAGCTGTCGCCATCGGATGCGTCGAACGAGTCGGAGCCGACGTCGGCGCCCATCTCCCCCACGCCCGTCGCGCGCATGCAAAATGCACGCTAATTGCACGGGTCTCCCCCACGGCCACGCCCGTCGCGCGCTTGCTAGTTGCCGTGCAAGCTAATCACGGCGAGCATGGGTGCGTCGCCCCAACGCACCAGCCACCACACGCTGTGAAGCTGTGTGATGTCGTCGCGCGGAGTTGCCGGTTCCGGTTTTAGTTTATTCGTAATGTTTGCGAGGTATGCTAATTAGCACGCAGAGCACCAACTATCGTGCACCGACGGGCGGGGTCTCCCCCGCCCCAGCACGCGCCCACGCCCGTCGCGCCGCGCAAGCTAATTGCACGGCCACGGGTCTTACTCCACGAGGTATCGAACCACGTCCACGACGCCTGTCGCGCCGGGCGACCGATCACTGCTTTATGTACATCTTTGACCACGCCCAAGCAGCAAGCAGCTCGTTATATGTGTGTGTATTCGTCGATAAGTGCCACACCGACCCACAACCGGCTGTACGGGCAGCGGGATAGTGGTGGCTGTAAGGTGCTATGCTATGAGTGGTGAATGAGTGGTGGTTGGTGCCCCAGCGCGCGCGTGCAGCGCCCAGCGGTCGCATACGGCACGTTCTACGTCAGCAGAAGAGGTCGACCCGGACGCCGGCGGCATGGCTGCCACGTGGCCGCGCCGAGTCGAGCGCCGAGCAGCCGGCAGCGGGCTCGTTCACGGCAGCCACGTCGCTGTGAACCCAGCATTCGTAACGGCCATCGCGCGACCGCACCAGCCGACACGCGCTGCCGCGGGCGCCCAGCCGACACGCGCTGCCGCGGGCGCCGTCGCCGGCCGTTTCGAACGCACCCGCCGTTCCCAACTCGAGCGCCGTTCCGAGCAGCGGCGGGTGCAGCGGGCAGAGCACGTGGTCAAAGAGGAACTTGTACAAGAGCGTACGCACACGGTCGGTGCCGTACCGGACGGAGCCCAACGGCCGCACCTAATGAGGGAGGTCATCAGAGGTCGTCAGAGGTCATCAGAGGTCGTCAGAGGTCATCAGAGGTCATCAGAGGTCATCAGAGGTCATCAAAGGTCATCAGAGGTCGGAGCCCAACGGCCGCACGTTGGTCAGGTGCTCACGCCGCCACGCGATGCTCTCGCTGACGGCGAGACCGTGCACGTCCATGCCGCCGACAGTACTGCCGCTGCCGCCAGCAGCGCCCGCCACAGCGCCCGAATACACGTGGCCTCCGCTCGCCACAGCGCCCGAATACACGTGGCCTCCGCTCCATGAGCTTACAAGCAGCCCGAGGAGCATCGGGCGGGCGGCGGGCGGCGCGGGCAGCAGCAGCGAGCGAGCCTCCTCCATCCGCGCGCGTAGCTGTGCATCGTGCGCGAGGTCGAGGAGGAGCACCTGATGAGGGAGGTCATCAGAGGCTCATCAGAGGTCATCAGAGGTCATCAGAGGTCATCAGAGGTCATCAGAGGCTCATCAGAGGTCATCAGAGGTCATCAGAGGTCATCAGAGGTCATCAGAGGTCATCAGAGGTCATCAGAGGTCATCAGAGGTCGAGGAGTAGCACCTCGGGCAACGAGTCGGCTGGTGCGGCTCGCAGCTCGTCGAGGAGTGCCAAAGGGCGTGCGTACCTGATGAGGATGGTCATCAGAGGTCATCAGAGGTCATCAGAGGTCATCAGAGGTCATCAAGGAGCGCCAGAGGACGCGCGCACATGCATGCAGGCGTGGCCGCCACGACGTCGTAGAAGGTGCCGTCGGCGGGCAGGGGTGTGAACGGATAGGTGCTCGAGAGGACGCCCAGGTGATGAAAGCGCCACACGAGCGCGCCGAAGACTTTGATAGGCTCAGCAGCAGCCAATGGTAGTGGACGGCCAATGGAAGTGGACGGCCGATGGCAGTGGAGCGCCGTCGTGGGCGCCGGGGGCAGTGGACGGCCGATGGCTGTGGTGCTGGCGGACGCGAGCGACGAGGCGCTCACGACGGCGCTCGCGACGGCGCTCGTCGGCGCGCGCAGCTCGACGTGCATGCGCAGCATGCCGGCACGGCGCGGCACGAACTCGAAGGTGAGGTGGAGCGCCGTCGTGGGCGCCGGGTCGCGCGCCGTGTCGAGCGTCGCCAGGGAGTGCAGCAGCGCTTCGCCCTCGTCGACACCATCGTAGCGGCAGCACACCTGCATGCAATCAGCACGCAATCAATATGCAATCAGAACGCAATCAGCATTCACTCAGCATGCAATCAGTATGCAATCAGAATGCAATCATACTGCAATCAGCATGCAATCAGCACCCTCGTAGCGGCAGCATACCGCCGCGCGTGCAAAGGCCTCCGCACGCTCTCGTGCGGCGCCCGTGACGACGCCCAACTCAACGCCAGGACCGCTCCTGAGCCGCAGCTTGAGGTGGGCGTCGAGGCGCGCCGTCTCACCCTCGATAGCGCAGCGCAGCCTGATGGACAAGATCTCGAGGGCGGATACCTCAAAGTCAAACGCGGCTCCGCCCTCGAGATCTCCGCCCTTTGCGATCTCCGCACTCGAGATCTCAAAGTCAGACGCGGCTCCGCCCTCGGACAGCAGCGCCACGTCGCCGGGCGTGCGAGGATGCGACGAAACCCTCTGCTGGAGAGCGCCGTACTGATCGCCCTGAGCGTCGTAATGAGCGCCATGAGCGCCGTGAGCGTCGTCCTGAGCGCCCACCGCAACGCCATCGGGCTCCGTCCCCTTGAGCTCGACGCCCGTGGTGCTGCTCAATACGGCGCCCGGCGCTCCCAAATCGAGCACACGCACCTTGAGAGGCGTGCCTGCAATGAGGGAGCAATCAGCATGCAATCAGGGAGGCAATCAGCATACAATCAGGGAGGCAATCAGCATGCAATCAGGGAGGCAATCAGCCTGCAATCAGGGAGGAAATCAGCATGCAAAGGCGTGCCTGCAATGCGATCGGTTCCGTTGAGGAGGACGGTGAGGTAATGCAGGCCGGCGGTCTGCAGGTAGCCTTCACAGATGTAGACGCCCGCCTCGGCGCTCGGCGTGGTGGAGATGCGAGTGCCCGAGATAATACCCGAGGTGTTGCCCGAGGTAATGCCCGAAGTGGTGCTCGAAGGGCCGCTCACCTGCATCGGGGCAAGGCAACAACCCGCGGTCATCAGGGGCCATCGGGCGAAATTAGTAGCACTCCTAATGAGGCCATCATGAGCACACTCAGAGGCCATCCGCTCACCTGCACCTCAAGGCGGTCCTGCGCCGCGGGCCGTGCGTTACCGTACGTGTCGCACACGGCCACGGAGAAACGCAGCGCCGTGCCGAGCGCATGCGGCGCCGTGAGCAGCGGCCCGGCGGCTCGGACCTGATGAGGATGGTCATTAGAGGTCATCAAAGGTCATCAGAAGTCATCAGAGGTCATCAGAGGTCATCAGAGGTCATCAGAGGTCATCAGCGGCCCTGCGGCTCGGACCTTGCATGCAATGAGGGAGGCAATCAGCATGCAATGAGGGAGGCAATCAGCATGCAATGAGCAGCGGCCCGGCGGCTCGGACCTTGCATGCGGAGGCGGCGGCGGCGGCGGGCAACACATTGAGAAAGTAGGGCGAGTCTCCAAGAGGGGCTGCCCCCTCCGAGCTACGGAAGAAGATGACGAGACGGCCCGAACGGACGGGCTGGAAGATGGCGCGGTAGGTGCCATCTCCGAGGCTCGAGATCCAAACGGCCACGTGGTCCTCGCCCGGGACGGCGTCTGCACGGAGCCCAGCCGCGGAGCTCACGACGACGATCTCCACAGGGGAGATCGTGCCGCCCCCGCCGTTGCCGCCGTTGCCGCCGCCGCCGCCGCCGCCGCTTGCTCGCGGCTTGGAGGAGATGCGATTGCCGAAGCGATCACAGGCGCTGATGAGGAGTTCCTGACGCTCACCTGGGTTGACGAAGCTCATGAGTGGCAATCAATGACAATCAAGGGCAATCAAGGACATTCAAGGACCATCCTGGCGCTCACCTGCGATGGCGGTGCCCAAGCGCAGGCAGTCGCCGGTGAGGGTACAGTGCTCGGGCGACGGGGCGGCCGGTGAGACGAAAATCGACGCCGGCGAGCCAGTGACGTCTACCCCGCCGTCGTCATCCACTAGAGCCGCCTCTCCACACAAACGATCAGTCCGCTGGCCGCCGTCGCCGCCGCCCTGCTCTCCTGGCACACCGCCGCCGCCGCCGCCGCCGCCGCCGCCGCCGCCGCCCTGCTCGCCTGGCACAGCTCCACGGTAGAGCTGCACCCGAAGCTCATACGCCCCTGCCACCTCGCAGCACAGGCTCAGCTCATAGAGGCCAGCACGCACCTGATGAGGATGGTCATCATAAGTCATCAGTGGTCATCAGTGGTCATCAGTGGTCATCAGCACAGGCTGAGCTCGTAGAGGCCAGCACGCACGTGGCGGATCGTCGGTGGCGGCAGCTCGGCACCTCGACGCCCGCTGAGCGACGCGCCGAAGTGAGCGCCTTCCGAAAGCGAGCACTCCACCCCCGCCGCGCTGCGTGCGATGACCTTGAAGTTGAGCGGTGTGCCTGCCACTGCACGGAGACGCCCGCCAGGTCGGGGGGTCGAAGAGCCTGCGCTCGCGCCCGCGACGGCGCCGTCGTCGATGCTGTTGCTGCTGCCGGCGCAGTCGCTGCTGGCGGTCGTGTCGAGAATGCACATGCGCGCCTCGACCGCCACCTTCTTTGCGCGCCTGCTGGCCGGCTTGGGCGAGCGACACAGCGCGGACCGCGCCGACTGGGTGCCACAGAGCACCAGCGTATGAGCGCCGCCGCATGCGACGCCGATGACCCTTACGGGCTCGACTACGTCGCCATCCTCTGTAGGCGCGCTCGAGGGGCGTTCTCGGCCTGGAGGTTCTCGATCTCGGGAGACCTCCATGCCGAGATCGAGGCCGAGATCGAGGCCGAGATCGAGGCCGAGATCGAGGCCCTCGAGAAAGGGGAGCGCCACACCTGCATGCAATCAGCACGCAATCAGCACGCAATCGAGGCCCTCGAGAAAGGTCCGCCCGGCACACCTCGCATCTCACTCGCAGCATCGCGCTCCACCTTGGCGCCGCCGCCGCCGCCGCTGCTCGCCGCCACCGTACCGGTGCCGGTACGTAACGGTCGGCTGCCACCGGTAACCACAATGGCACCGGACGCGCGCGTGTGAGGCGTGGCAAGGCGCGCGGCCGCCTGCACGGTCGCGTGCATGGCGGCGGTTGGCTGGTCGAGTGGCTGATCGGACCCAAGGCGCCCTGAGCACGACCTCCCCCATGAGATCACTCGGCCTGTGCGTGTCAAGGCGACCATGTGGTCCTCCGCACACGCCACCTCGGCTAAGGGATACGCCTCGACCGCCTCGACAAGGCGTGGCTCGAGCTCATCGCCGCGCTGCGTGCCATGCCCGCATTGGTTCCAGGATCCACCTGGTGCGGCAATCAGTGGCAATCAGTGGCGATCAGTGGCAATCAGTGGCCATCAGTGGCCATCAGTGGCCATCAGTGGCAATCAGTTGGCAATTAGTGGCAATCAGTGGCAATCAGTGGCAATCAGTGGCAATCATAGACAGGGCTTGGTCAGAGGCACTCAGTGGCAATCAAAGGCCACCGAGGCAATCAACGACACTCACTTCCCCAAGTCCATAACTGTCCCGCCTCGTCGATGCACGCCGTGCACGCGCCGCCGCATGCAATCATCTGCACGCGCACGCCGGCAAGCGGCCCCAGCACCAACCGCGGCATGCGCTCGGAGCTGTTCAAGCCGTGCCCGAGTCGGCCATACCTGCATGCACAATCAGAGAGGCCATTAGCATGCCACATCAGCCATTAGCATGCACAATCAGAGGGAGGCGCCATCAGCATGCACCATCAGCGAGGCCAGCATGCACAATCAGAGGGAGGCGCCATCAGCATGCACCATCAGCGAGGCCAGCATGCACAATCAGAGGGAG
>Ga0180442_101018_pt1 | contig 18028 bp, 14 predicted proteins | sample ChrtobMetP5_16mM_FD_119746 | JGI IMG/M metagenome (GOLD analysis project Ga0180442, IMG submission 119746) | Chrysochromulina tobin associated microbial communities from unialgal haptophyte culture, Seattle, Washington, USA - P5_16mM MetaG | ecosystem: Host-associated > Algae > Haptophytes >... | reverse complement strand
GAGATTGTTGTGAGCGGATCTGTCCTCCGATGCGCCTGAAGCCGGCCGCTGCGGGGCGGAGGCGCGCGCGCGCGCTCGGAGTCGAAGGAGGCGAAGGAGGCTGGACAAAAGATTTGAAAAAGTCGATTTAATGATGCTCTCAGCCGGGCCCCCTGAAGGAGGGTTCGTGCCGAAACCTCCTTTCCACAGGGAAACCAGGATAACGACAATTTGTATCACACGGCCTCGAGCATACACATGAAGACATGCATCATGTCGGCATGTATGACATCACGGCCACACTGCGCTACCGGTATGCTAACGGGGTCGAAGCCGTTCGTGCTCATGCAGCTTGGCGGCGCCCACTGCGAGCACTTGAGCATGAGCGTGCGTTCTCCACAAATAATTAGTCTCCTCAACGCCGTGCGGGGCGGCCGCCGCCGGCCAACGCGCTCGAGAGGCTATGGTATGTTATGAGGCCCATTCGACTGGGTCCTCACCCCAAACGGATACCCGGACAGATGAGCTCTGGCCAGCACCGGTGGAAGCGGCCGCACTGCCGCCCTCGGCGTCCCGTCGCGGGACCCCACGCATGCTGCCGCTGCTCTCCGGCCGCTTAGAACGTGACTGAGGCCGCGCCGGTGTGGCCAAGGGGGACGCGAGATAGGGGGACGCGAGATAGGGGGACGCGAGATAGGGGCTGTTGGGCAGGGGTACCGGCATCCCTCCGCGCGAGTCGCCGCGTGAGTCGCCGCGTGAGTCGCCGCGTGAGTGCGGGCGCGCCGCCGCCGCCGTCCTCGCCGCGAGACTGCCTTGACCAAAAGCGGGGCCGCAGCCCGGCTCAAAGCCGCGCGCATGGGCAGCCGACACGGCCGACGATGACGATGCGCCGCCGCTAGGCAGGCACGACGGGTACGCTCCGCGCGAGCCCCCCGGTGGCGGCGGTCCACCGATGAGCGGCGACTGCGGCAGTGACGGGCCGAAGCTCACGCTCAGTTCGTCGACGCGCTCAGAGCGCGGCGTGAGTGCGGGCTTGACGGTATGGCGCGAGGAGCCCACCGTTGTCTGCGGCAGTGGCAGTGATGCGCCCAGCCGATACGGCGAGAAGGTCGCGCCCGACGAACGTAGGCTCTCGGTGTCGGCTGCACGCATGGCCTCGGCGCCCTCCGCACGCTGGCGGCGGCGCCGAGGCGTCGGTGCGGTGAATGAGGCGTATCGCGTCGAGTTGCTCGAATCTGGGAACGACGCAGAGCTCCACGGGGATGGGGCCGGGAACGGATGGGTCTCGGCTTGCGGCGGCGGTTGCAGCAAGGCCGACCCCGACGGCCGCCTTGTCATGAGCCGTGAGCCTCGGTGGAAGCCACTCTCAGGGTGGCCGCCGCGGCCGTTGAAGACGCCGCGCGCTTCGGTATATTGATCTGATGAGGGAGCCGTCCAGGGGCGGCTCTTCGGCACGCCCCACGATGCGTGCGGTTCCCTGACCAGCGCCCACACTTGAAGCTCATGAACGTCCGCCATGGGCGAACGCCGGCAAGAAGGTTTCACATCAAGTTTGAGTTCAAGATCCTGCGATCTGACATCGCCGGAAAATCTCTGGATTTCAGTGGGATCTAGGGAACTCCGTCCCGTCAAAGTTCCCGAAAATGCTTCTCCGCGTTCGCAGCCTGCGGCCGTCGCGCGCAGCCGCTGTCGCGCGCCTTGGTCGGCTCCGCCACGTCGCGGCTGCGGCGGCGGCGGCGACGGCCGCCGCCGTGACCGCTGCAACCGCGTTGCAGGCCCAGTCCGCGCCGCCCAGCGCGGACGTGGCCGCGATGGCTCTCAAGGCGGAGAGTGAGGCCGATGTGCGCATCGAGAACTGGTCGGGCACGCACACCGCAAGCCCTTCCCTCTACTTCCAGCCCGACACGCCATCCGCGGTCGAGCGCATTGTCGCGCTCGCACATGCGGCGGGCGCGAGGCTGCGTGTGGTCGGCAGCAAGATCTCGCCCAATGGCATCGGCCTGAGTGATGAGGCCATGCTCGACATGGCGCAGCTGGACGCAGTGCTGTCTGTGGACGTCGCGAATCGAACAGCGACAGTGCAGGCTGGCGTGCGCGTGCGCGAGGTCGTCGAGGCGCTGCGGCCGCATGGGCTCACGCTGCAGAACTACGCCTCCATCGCCGAACAGCAGATCGGCGGCTTCCTGCAGGTGGGCGCGCACGGCACTGGTGCTGGCGTGCCGCCAGTAGACGAACAGGTGATCCGCATGGTGCTGCAGACGCCAGCGCTCGGCCGGCTCGAGCTCTCGCCCACGCACAACCCGGCGCTCTTCCACCTGGCCAAGGTGGGTCTCGGCTGGCTCGGCGTCGTCACCGAGGTGACGCTGCAGTGCGTGCCGGCGCACAAGCTGCTCCAGCATACCTTCGTGCTCACGCGGCAGGAGGTCGTGGAGCGCCACCTCGACAACCTGCGCCACCAGCACATGCGGTACATGTGGCTTCCGCACACGGACACGGTGGTGGTCGTAACCTGCGACCCGATCGTCGAGGGCATGGCGCTCCCGCCGCCGCCGACGACGAGCGAGTCTGACGCGACGCGCCCCCTGCGCGAACTACTGCTGGCGAGCAGTGCGGCGCTCGGGAAGCCCGTTGCCGCCGCGCGCGCCGCCGAGATGAGCTTCGCGCAGCTGCGCGACGAGCTGCTCGCGCTCGCGCCGCTCGAGCGTGAGCACGTCATCCGCGTCAACCGGGCGGAAGCAGCCTTCTGGAAGCAGTCCGAGGGGTACCGCGTCGATTGGTCGGACAAGCTGCTCGGCTTCGAGTGCGGGGGGCAGCAATGGGTCTCGGAGATCTGCTTTCCATGCGGCACGCTCGCGCGGCCCGATGGCAACGACCTGCGTTACATGAGAGACCTGCTCGCGCTCATCGAGCCCTCGGACCTGCCCACCCCCGCGCCCATCGAGCAGCGTTGGACGCGCAGCTCAAGCGCGCGCATGAGCCCCGCGCATTCCGAGCAAGCCGACGACATCTTCTCGTGGGTAGGCATCATCATGTACTTGCCCACACAGGACGCCGAGCAGCGCGAGGCGATCACGCGCCGCTTTGCGCAGTACAATGCCCTCTGCCGCGACAAGCTGTGGCCTGTGTACGGCGCGCACCAACACTGGGCCAAGATCGAGATGCCCGAGAGCGCCGACGAGCTCACGCACCTGCGCCGGCGGCTCGCCGCACGCTTCCCCCTTGCGGAGCTCAACCAAGCCAAGCGTGAGCTCGATCCCAAGGGCATCCTCGGCAACACGCTCGTCGACTCTCTGCTCCTCGAGACGCCCAACACGGCGTCCTCGGCGGCCGCCGCGTGACGCGACGTCGGCAGCGAGAGACAGAGGCAAGGCATCCCCCGAACGTGCTTTCTAGAAAATTATTTCTCAAGTGTCGATCTCTGTCTAATGATGAGCTCTGATCATCTCATGTGTACGAATTATCATTTAGCTGTGAACGTGAAAACGCCGGCACGATGCCTCAGGTCCAGCACCATCCATCCACCTCTGCTGTCCTCTGTGCCAGCACGTTGATTGTCGCCTTGCCGACGCTTACTTCGCGCCGGCCCCCTCTGATCGTGTGCGGCAGGGGGACAAGAAGCTCAAAAAAAATCCTGAGAAGAAGCTGAAGCCAGTGCGTGGTGACCAGCAAAAGCTCAAACATGGCAGTACGCCCGCTTCACCGAGAGCGCGCCGCACGCACTCTTGAGAGGTGCTCGCCGCTGACGCGCGCGCGTTTGCACACCAGATTTCGTGATCAAGCCGACGATTGGCAAGAAAGCGGAACAGGAGCGCGCAAGCCAGGTGAACACGCAGACATCACCCGCACCCAGCAACGCCCTCTCTCCGTGCTCGTGACCGCGCTTTAGTCCCACGGCCACGCGATTGCTCACCGTCCACCGTTTGGCACCTCATAGGAGCTTACCAAGAAAATCGCGGCGCGTATCGAGCGGACGATGGCGGCAAGAGCCTCGACCGATGGCGGTGGCTTGAGCATGCTCGAAGCCGAAGCGACAGCAAGCAGCGGCGATGGCAAGGGGCTCAAATCGACGCTCGGGATCGGCCGGTCTGCAAGCAAGTCGGGGAGTGGGGGCTCAATGCTGAGGAAGATGAAGCGATGAAGACTCGGAGAGAACGTCCGTCGTGTGTGCTGTCTCCTCCAAGCCCCGGGCAGCGGCCCCGAGGCGATCTGGCCCCCGGCGCCGCCCTGTGACCGCCCGACCCGCCCCCGGGGCCCAGCGGCCGCGCGCTTCGAACTTCGCCGCGCGCTCCGCCCTCCGCCCTCCGAGGCTTCCTCTGCGTACAAACAGCACAACGCACGTGTGACGAGCGTCTTTGACTTTATATCTCGATTAGTAAGCAAAAAACCCACACGCCGCACCCCGACGCATCTATGATGCCCCCGCGAGCCGCGCCACGGCGCGCGCGTGCGCGCGGGGGCCCGCTCCGATCGACCGATCCGTTCCTCGATACCGTGCATACTCGACTGCGGGGTGCAAAACTAAGCAAAACTGTCAAAGATCGACGGAGCACGCACCGTCCTCAGGTTGTTGCGCCTGATTTGTTGCCTTGATGGCACTCCTCCCGTCCAACCCATCCACGGAGCCGACTGCATCGCCCTCATTTGCGCTGGACTCGGACGGTGCGGCTCCTGTGGCAGCGGGCGCCGCTCCGGAGTCGAGGGCGGTAGCGGCCGCCTTCTCCACGTGCAGGAATCGACAGTTGGCGCCGAATTTGCACTTACCCGAGCGCTCAAAGTCCCAGCACGGCTTGGCCATGACGCGGGTCTTCTTGTTGCTCGCGCCGCCGCCGCTACTGCCCGCTCCGCCACCGCCACCCCCGTCGCGGCCGACGTCTTCTTCCTCAATGTGTTCGACCTTGCCCTCGAGCTTACGCTTCATCTTTTCCAAATGGTTGCTAAACCTATTGCTAGGCTGGCTGAGCGGCGTGGCGGCATCGAACTCGAGGCAGGCTTCGCTGATCGACTTCTTCTCGCCGGCCTTGGGCTGAATGACGGCGACGTATCCCTCGGGCGTGCCGAGCAACTCCGGATGGTCGACCAAGCGCGTATTTGCCTCGATGACAGAACCGCGAATGCACGCGTACAGGATGGCCTCGCTGCCATCCGATGCAGTCAAAGTGCAGATCAAGTCACGCGGATTCAACCAGTGTGCACCAGTCTTATGCTTGCCTGACACCTTGATTTCGCCAAGCTTCTTGCCATCGTGGCTGCGGAAAGAAACGGCTTTGACGCTGAGCGGCGACTGTAGCATGGGGTGTGATGGCGCCACGCCAATCACGCACAGACCGTTGGAGTGCACGCTCACGCGCTGGTTGTTGCTGAGCGTGTGCGTTGTGTAGTACCGATCCAGTACCGATGGGTACTGCGCCCAGCCATCGGCCCCGAGGCGCGCCATCTTGTTGTCGCCATCCACGTGGCCCATTGCATCGACCACAGTCTCCGCCACGCTGGACGGCACAATCTTGTTGTCACCGTGGCCCGTCGCATCGACCGCAGCCGCCGTCGTGCTCGTCGCCATGGTTGCACGTAGCCGACGAAACTCGACGAAACGGAACTCCCCTTGTAAATGAGGCAAGGTGGTTGCGGTCGCGAATTTCGAGCGTGCAGTAATTTGCCGAGTGTGGGCTCGTACATGTAACCGCTGAGGCGCTTCTCTGCACACATGTTGGCTACCGGCCCTCCTCTCGGCCGAGCCCCGCTGGCGGCCGCCCTCATCGCTCTGTCGATATTTGCACTCGCTGCCATATCTCCAAAGACAATGACAGACTCAGACTGCACGTGCGTGGCCGGCGCGCCGCTGGCCAATATGGTCGAGGAAAATGCTCCGGGCACCGGCTCGTGGGGTGGAGAGTGTAAGTGCCCCGATGGCGCAGTCTACCTCGTGGCGGATAACGACGACTATTGCTCGAGTCTCGCATGCGTGGGAGGCTCGTACATAGGCTGCACCCAACGCACTGCTGGCCCATGGTCGCATCGAAGAGTGACTTGTGCTCCATCACCACCTCCAGCCCACCGGCCAGTACCGCAGCCGCCTGTACCGCAGCCGCCCTTGCCACCGCCGCTAACGCCAGAGCAGCGGCCGCCACTTCCAATGGCCAACTTATGGTCCGACCTCGCCAACCTCACAAGCCCAACGCGCATCGAAGCTGACGCATCGTGGGCAACGGGTTGGCAATCGGAGCTGCAAGCTGCGCTCGCGCTCCCGCGCTCGCGGCGTGAGCTGCCTCGGAATGCTTCGCTAGAGCTCTGCTCCGCGCTGCTCGCCGTCGGTGCACCGCTCTTGCTCTCGAGCGCCATGGATGGGGTGGGGGGGCCGCAGAGCACCGTGCTGCTCCTAATTGGCGCAGGCGCGTTGCTCGGTGTGCTCGGGCTTCTCCTCGTGCAGGCTGCGTGCGCGTGCTGCTGCGCCCCTCGCGGTGGCCGCCTTGGCCCTATGGTCAAGGGCAGCGAGCGCGGTGCTAGCCACGAGCAGCTGGCGCGCAACGAGGCGCGCGGTGGCAGCTGTGGCGGCACAGAGCACCCCCCAGGCACAGAGCACACCTCAGGCACAGGGCATACACCAGGCACAGGGCACTTGCGGGTGATCTCTGAGGAGTGTCTTGGGCCAACGCCAGGGCTGCACCAGTCCGCGCTAGCACGTGTCGGCAGCGACGACGACAGTTCCCGTGTCAATGGCGGCGGCTGCGGCGGGTATCATCAGCACGATGGGAGCAGCTGGCATGCGCCTGATGGTGGGTATCATCAGCACGATGGGAGCAGCTGGCGTGCGCCTGAGCAAGCGAGCCCTGCCGACTCAGGCGCTAGCAGCGCCGACCTCAGCTACCGCTCTCCTCCGCCTATCCCAGCCTGGGCATGCAAGCTCGAGCATGGCGGTGGTAGCCGGCCACAACTGCCCGCAGACGTGGCGGGCGCTGCGGGCTGGCCTGGGAGGGAGCCGCCTGGTGGGGGGGCTGGGAAGGAGGGGACAGGCTGGGCTGGAAGGGAGCCGCTGAGGCCCACCGCCACGGCGCCCTCTACAGGCGGGAGGGAGGCGCTGAGCATACCGAGCATGGCGCTGAGCCGGCCGAGGAGCCACGTGCCGGCGCTGGTGGTGCCTCCGCCCTCGAGCAGCGTCGGGCTGGGTGGCGTCCCTCCATCCTGCCGGGCTTCGTCGCGGCAGCCGCGGCAGCCGCGGCAGCCGGCGGCACCGTCGGAGCAGCAGGATGTGGACGGGCAGCTCTCTCTCTCGGGCCCGACAGCCGACGGCGGCTGGCAGTGCCTCGTCTACCTGCCGTCCATCGAGGCTATGCGATACGACGTGAGCCATCCGCTCGGCGGCGCGGCGCTCAAGCTGCATGTGCGCGGCGTCCTACTCGCCCGTTGGGAAGCCCTCGTCCGCTGCACGACCATGGCGGCGTGGCAGGCCGCAGTGAGTAAGCTGCTCAGCGACGCGCGGGCTGAGCATCGCGTGGGGCAGCTCTGAGGGGAGCTCTGAGGCGCAGGACGATGAATGACGCGGACTTGCTCTGCCCTTTGGGCACTGGAGCAGTGACGATTCTCAGCGCTACGACCAAGACCCCTCGCTTGTGGCTATAACGCTCAGGCCACAGGCGTCAGGCCTCTTTGATCTTAGTTGGGAGGGCATCTTTGATCTTAAAAGGGCATCTTGACTTTACCGCGGGGCCTCCCTTACATGTAGGACGCAACCACCTGAGGAGGGGGGCAAATATAAATTGCTTCCGTCATCAGAGGGTTTTGTTCTGTTTTTTGCCCGGTCTCCACTTTCCAATCTTTGCCAAGCGCCCCTGCGATCGACAAGACGGACGTCGCGTCCACAAGCTTGGGATACCTCGATGGGATGGGGCCAACTGGACGACCCGCGCGAGATGCCGCCGCCGACCGATTTGCTGAGCAGGCCACGGAGCGCACCGACCGACTACTTGGCCAAGCCAAGGAAGATGACTTTCACGCCGGCCGCTATGCAGCAAAACGCGTTGGCAAAGATGATGGCGCTCGAGGATGAGGGCGGGAGCTGCACCGAAGATGACAACATGGGCCACGGCACGAATCGCGAGGAGAAGCTGATGGACGCAGTGCGCGAAAATATGGGACGCGACCACCGGGTGCCTCGAGTCGCGACAACAACCCGTCCCCATGGCACCGTTCCCACACAAGCCTATGTCTCCGCGCGGGGCGCGTCGGCGCGGCGCCAAGAGTCGGCGCGGGCCACCGCTGAGATGGAGCATCTCCAGAAGAAGCAGCGTATGAAGAAGATGTCGTCCTACCGCGAGATCCGCTACGGGCAAGTGAGCAGCCGTGTCGTCGGGGGCCCGAACGGGCCCGACTCGGCGAGGCGGCCCGACAGCAGCCGCGCGGGCGACACGGCCTCGGTCGCGTCGGCCATCGCCAGCGGGCGGCTCGCACGGCAGACGACGCGCTCGACGTTGATCAAGGCCCCGAGCGTCGCAGAGATCCAGGAGGCGATCAAGGATCGGCCGTATCTGACGAGGCAGATCCAGGCGCTCCACCGCGACCCCGACATGAGCCGGGAGCAGCGACTGCAGGAAATTGTTCGGATCATTCGCGAGGTGCGGCCGGACACGCTGCACACGGAGCCGACGGCGCTCGAGAAGCTGCAGAGCGGCTACACGTGCACGGCGCCGCAGAAGGCAGGGCGTCGCGCCGCGATCCAGGACCAGGTGCGCCGTGTCAAGGAAGCCAATAAAGCTCGGCACAGCCAGCCACAGACTCCGCACTGGCGCAACCACGGCGGCGAGGCCGTCGAGACGCTGCTCGAGTCGGTCGACCTGGTGGATGCGCGCTTCTTGGTGTCGCTCAACGAGCAGGGCGGCACGCTCCCGTGCTGGAGCACTTTGCCCGACGCAGCAAAGATCGGCCAGTCGAGCGTGTGGCGGCTGTGGGGATGGACCCAGAAGGCGTCCTTGCCTGTGCTCGTGCTCAGCTGCCCGTGGCTCGACGGCGATCACCCCGACAGGGAGGGCGAGATGCTGGCGTTGCTGGTGCCGCTGCTCCGCGTGATGCTCAGCGTATGCGGCGGCGAGCACTACACGGTGGGCGTACTTTGGGACTATGCGTCACTCCCGCAGCCGATCCGATCGCCGGCGGAGCACGCGCGATTCGTCGAAGGGCTGCGCACGCTCACCACGTGGTACACGCACCCGTACACGCACGTGCTGCTCATGACGCAGCCGCTCCCCGAGGTCGCCCCCAGCGGCGAGCCATACAGCAACGTAGCGCGGCCGTATGGGGCTCGTGGCTGGTGCGATCTTGAACGGCGTATGGCGTGTCTCTCGACGGTGAGTCACTGCCTGTGGGACCTGTCGCTGTTCCAGCCGGAATCGCTTTCGGGCAGCGCGGCGCCTTCAGAGAGTGGCAGCACTACCACCACGGGCGCGCCCGCGATGACGGCCGATTTGCAAGCAATGGTCGCGATCAGGACGTTTGGCACGATGCGTGCGCAACTCATGCTGCGCAGCCGCGAGCCTCCGTTGCCGCCCACCCTGTTTGCGCACACGATGCGCAAGAAGGTCGACTGCGGCCTGATGAGCTTCCTTGAGCCCACAGATATGCTCGCGGTGCTCGAGATGTACGAGGCCGGCTTCGTCTCGTTTTTCGAAAACTTCCGCAAGTTCGACCCTTCGGGCACCTTCAATTCGCTCCAAGGCCTGGAGTGGGGCCCCGCCGAGGCAAAGGTGCTCGCAACGGCGCTGGCCTACGCCTCCGAGAAGTGCAAGCTGCGCAAGTCGGGCACGGTGCGCTTACGGTTTGAGGGCAACGCGTTTGACGAGAAGGGCGAGAAGGCCATCCGCACCGCGATCCAGTTTTCGAAGGTCATCGCCGACGTCAGATTTTAGAGTTTGGAACGCTTATCCAACGAGCGTCGCATTCGGCATTTTCGGATCCGGCGGGGGTCGCGCGGCGTTTCGCGTTTGGTATCGTTTTGGGGTGGTGGTCGTTTCTACGAACCTCGTTGGGAACGAGGCGCGTGATCCGGTGATGGCTGTCGGCGACTTGCGAGCTGCAGGCGGGACAGGCGCGACAGCGGACGCGGTAGGATTGTTTCGGTACGCTACTGACCTATGTTTATTGTGTTTACGCACACGGCGGCTTCGACCCGGGCCGGGCGGCTCGCCCGGGCGCGCGCGGGAGCGACCGCCCGGCGGAACGCGGGCAATCGCGATTAAAGCACGGTGCAAAGCGTTAGCAATAGCAATGCGTGCCGGGACTGTAAAGTTGCTGGAAATGCTGCGGAATGAACCATGAAGATGGCCATTCACGTAATATGGCTCACCACCGCTGCGAGCGCCTGCGCGCGCGCCTGAGTGTCGAGCTCGCCGAAGGCGCGCGGCCGGCACCACGTTCGGGTCCCCACGTTGAGACCCTTGGGGGCGTCGTGTGCTAGGCCATGTATCCGTCATAGGTACTGTGCCTCCACCTGCGCGTCCTCGGCCTGCGACCTGTGGATCGATTGCGTGTCCACCCACACGAGCCCATGCCAAGGGTCGATGGCGTAGTCCTCGAAGAGCGCGGAGGATGCGGCGTAAGGCCTCTCCCCGCACGGCACGCCTGGCTCCGAGATTGGGGAAGTGTACTCTCTCGCACGGCCCAGCAGCAATGCGACGGAAGAGCGCGACGAGCTGCCAGCTTTCTTTACGAGCGAGCCACGCTCCCCCTCCGCCGCGCTCTCCTTGCCGCCCTCGCCGCCCTCGTCTGTCGAGCCCCGGATGCGCTTGCCGCCGCCCTCGCTGGCCCTAACAGCCGCCTCGGCGGTCTGCTGCTTGTGGATCTCGTTACTCTTCTCCTCGAGAGCCGCCATCGCCTCGTTCACGGCTGCGGCCGCCGCCTCCTTGAGCAGCTCGGACTCGCCCAGTTCCAAGGTCTCCATCTGGCGCGCCTTGCGTACCTCGTCGCGCATTACGAGCCAACGGCTGACAACAGCAAGCTCCTCTTCCCAGGGCACGTGCGAGCTCGGGGCTCCCGTCCAGCGCCTGCCTTCATGCCCGTGCAGTCTCTCAAGGTTCCGACGTGCCTTTTCCTCGCGGCTCGCCGCATTGCTCGCCGCCTTTCGCACACTCGCAACCATTTTGGCCGCCGTGGCGTCCACGACTTGCAGCTGCTCAGCCGCCGCAAGCTGCTGCTGCGCGGCCGCGGCCGCCTCGCACGCCTCGGCCGCTGCGATCGCGGCCGCCTGCCACTTGGTGCCCTTGGACTCGGCTTCGAGTGAAGCCATCCCGCACGTAAGAGCACGCAGAGTCGCCGCGTGCCGCGCACAGCACGCCTGGTGCGCGTCCTCCAGCTCGTTGACTTGCTCGATGGCATTGTTGAGCTGCTCAATGAGCGTGCGAATCTCCTCGGCCGAGGTATCCGTATCGGCAGAAGCCGCCATTTATCTGCTGTGAACAGTCTTCAAAATTTGCTACATTGTACTGTACAATTGTACCTGACCCAGGGGGGCCGGAGTAAGTAAAGTCAGTTTCGTCGCGGTTCCCCCGCGCACACCACAGCTGCCTGGCTGAGATATTGTCAGTTGTCTCCCACTCCTCGGTGGGCATCAATCACATACACTTCACAGTGAACTTCACAGCAAAACCCGCGCGAGCACAGGCTCAGGCGCACGCACCGTCAGCCGCACCGGCTGACAGTCTTCACGCTTAAGCCTAGCTTAAGCCGTATCGAGTCTCCACCTCTCTCGGCACCGCAATCACCACTTGGCGCCCTTACCCTTCTTGCCCTTTTTGCGCGCGGCGGCCGCGGCCGCGCCTGCTGCCGCCGCCTCCGCGCGCGCCACCGCCTCCTGCTCGACCTTGAGCTTCTCCTTCTGCTCCTCGGACATGAACTGGATATTGGTCGTCGCGCGCGCGTCCACCGTGGCGGCGCCCGTGGCCGAGCCCTGCGGTCCGCGCGAGATGCCCGCGCGCTTGTCCTTCTTGCGCTGCCGATACGTGGAGCGCTCGCGCTTGGGGAGCCAACGCTCCGGGTCGGGCTTGGGGAAGGCCGACGGGTTCTCCGGGTCGAAGCCCTTGGGGTACAGTGGGCGCTTCTTGCGCCGTGGTTTCTTGCGCCTGCTCCCCTCTTCCTCGCCCTCGGCCGCGCCGCCGCGCTTCCGCCGGAGGGCGTCGAGTGCCGCGGCGCCGCCGGGGCCCATCGCCTTCGCGGTGCGGGGCAGCGAAGCGAGCTCGAGCGCCTCGGCGTCGATCATCTCTGCCTCGCCCTCCTCGAGCGGAGGGCAGAGCACCTCGAGGCGCGCGTACTGCTCGTTCGCGAGGGCGGGGTCGAAGTGGGAGGTGGCGATCACGAGCCCCGCGAGCGCCTGCAGGTCGCGCGAGTCCGCATCGAGCAGCCGCTGCTGCGCCGCGGCCGCCTGCGGCCACATCGAATGGCGCGAGAAGAAGGCCGCCGCCGCGCGCAGCAGCGGCGCCGACGTGACGCCCTCGAAGCAGCCCGCTGCCTCGGCCGTCTGACCGAGCCGCTCGTGCAGGGCGACGAGGGTGCCGACCATCCCCGGGCACGTGGCGAGCCCCTCGGCGCGCTTGAGCGTGCCGATGGCCTTGGCGAGGTCGTGGTCCTGCAGCTGCAGCTGCGCCAGCGTGAGCAGCGCCGCGTCCGCCTTCTTGCCCTCGGCCGGGGCGGCGGCCACCGCTGCCTCGAGCGCCTCGTAGCACTGCTTGGGCTGCTTCGCGCGCTGGAGGAGCGCGGCGCGGATGAGCTCCGGCGTGACGGAGGAGGCAAACTCGCGCTCGAGCGTGGGCAGGATCTCCTTGCACTGGTCTGCCTTGTTCATGTGCAGCGCGAGCAGCGCCGTGTTCGTGAGGAACGCCTTGCGCTGCGGCGGCGTGAGCTTCTTCGCGAGGGTGTCGGACAGGTTGGCCTTGTTCTTCTTCCAGCTGTCGAAGAGATCACGCTGGCCACGGATGCGCAGCATGTTGTTGGCGGCCACGGCAAGGACGGCCGGATCGAGGTCGCCTTTGAACGCAAAGAGCGTCTGGTACGCCTTCTGGGCCGCGGGCAGGTCGCCCAGGCACTGGTCCACGTAGGCCGACTGCGCGGTGAGCACTCCGAGCTCCACCTGCGGCCATACCAGTCGACCGGGCCACGGGAAAGGCGAGCCAGGCGGTGCGAGGAAGGGTTGTGGTTATGGTTAGGGTAGGGTTGGGTTGGGTGAAGGCGGGCCGTTGGCAGTAGGCGAGGCGAGGAAGGCACAGGCGCGGATGGGCGTGCGTGTGCGCGCGTGCGCGTGCGTGGGCGTGCGTGCCGGCGCGTCAAGGCAGGCGGGCTGTGCGCTGCCACCGCGCGGCGACAAGCATGCTCGGAGGCAAGCATGCCGCATCGGGCTGCGTTGCCGCGACGCCGATGCAGAGGGGTGGCAAGGCGCTGGGCGCTGTGGCGCCGTGTTCTTCAGGCACGCCCGAGAAAGGTGGCGGCGGGCCTGCTTCTTGTGGCGCGAGGCCAAGCGAGCCAAGGGGCGGCCGCCAAGCAGGGCGGCAAGCAAGTGGGAGAGAAAAGGCCACTTCAGGAGTGCGGCCCGCACCTCCACTTCCTCCTCTGACCAGTCCTCGCCCTCGGCCATCGTCCTGCGGCACAGCTCGATGGCCTTCTGCAGCAGCTGCTTCGCCGTGCGCATCTGGCCCTGCTCGATGGCTGCGCACGCGTAATTGTACACGAGCTCGTGCGGCTTGTCGCCGGGCTCGTCCGCGCCGGCCGTCGTCTTTGCGTACTCCACGCCGTCCGCCGAGCGGCCGGCCAAGACGAGGGCGGCGAGGATATTGGTGGAGAGCTCGGCGGACGGGCCGCCGGTAGCCTCCGCCTGCCGGAAGAGATCGGCCGCCTGCCCGTACTCACCCAGCCGGTAGAAGATTTGTGCCGCCAGCTGCATCTCGCGGACTTCGGACGGCGCAACTCCTGCCGGCATGAGCAGGGCGAGCGACTCTTGCTCGCGGTGCAGCTGGTAGAGGCAATAGGCGCGCTCGAAGCGCACGATGTCGGTGAGCGGCGGCGATGAGTCTGCAAGCAGCAGCGCATCCTCCACACGGCTGAGCTCGATGAGGCTCACCATCTTGGCGTGCAGCGCATCGGCGTCGCCCGGCGCGGCCGCGAGGATCTGGTCGCACACCTGCACGGCCGCGGAGTGGTCACCCGCCTTGAGCCGCGTAGAGAGCTGGTTGAAGAGCGGCTGCAGCTGCTCGGCCATCGCGATTGTCTCTACCAAGAGTGCCACGGGGCGTGGCTTTGCCGCGAGCGATGTTTGAGCTGCGTCCTCAGATCAGCAAGCGCGCCGCCCGCGCAGACCTCGACACGACCATCCGGCAACAAGTTTCGATTAGTAGGTTGTCAATCGGCATCGACGAAACTGCGATTTTCGATTCGCGGCATGGTCGCCCAGTTCACGATCCTCTCATGGAACATTCTCGCAGCCGAGTTCACCAATTTCAACCACAAGCCACCCGGATGTGTGCAGGGCCACCTAAACCCAGACTCCAAGCTCGAGAGCAAAGCGCAAACGGCTGCGAGGTATACGCTCGCCAGCGATGCGCTCCTCGCACGTGTGCCCGATGCGGTGCTGCTCCAAGAGTGCTCGAAGCATTTCTTCAGCGTCGCGGTCAACCCGCGCGCGCCCGCGCTGCTCGAGCAGTTTGCTGTTGCCCACGCGACGAACGAAGAAGGTCCGGGGACGGCGGTGTTGCTGCTCAAAAACGGGCGCCTCGCCTCGACGGGCGCCACCTTCACGGCTGGGGGAAGTGAGGCTCTCACCGGTGGAACCAGCAAGAGCGCGAGCGCCGTGCTCGTGACGCTCAAAGGCGGCGATGCCCGGCAGCGTGTGTGGCTCTGCTCAATGCACCTGACCCCGTACAAGATCAAACCCGAGGCGGTGCGCACGCACCTGAAGCTGCTCGGGGACGCGCTCCGCAGCGAGATCGACTGTTCATCGGCGGACAGCGACGCTCCGGCGCGTGTCCTCGTCGCAGGTGACCTCAACGCGCAGCCCGCGGAGGTGGCGGCCATTCAGCGTGAGTGTGCTGGACCACTGAGCGGCCTGCTCCATCGAGTGGTCTCGCCGGGGCCCACCGGCCTCTCGGCCAACTTTGCGGCGCCGTGCGAAATCGACCATCTCTTCTTGTCGCCGGGGCTGCGGCTCGTGAGCCCTCTCGAGCTCGAGCGAACTCCCGAGAGCCCGTTTGGCGTGCCCCCGCACGATGGCGAGGCTGCGCCAGTCGCGTTTGCGTCCGATCACGTGTGGCTCAGCGCAACCGTGTCTGTCGAATGAAACAGTCCACAAATTAGACAAATTAGACGACAGGACAAAAAAGCCTAAGGTACCTCTCGAGTCGCGCCGAGATGTTCGTATTCGTCTTCGGCGAAAAACGCTCAGCATGGCGCTACAATAGAATTTCGACTTTCGCGGGCAGTTCAGCCCAAAACGCGGAAGCTATGACTGTGAACGACGTTGGGCGGGGCGATCAACATGTGAGGATTAAAAAGGTGATCACGATGTACTATTGACACGCCTATGAGAGTTTGTGGCCACCGCCGAGTGCGTGCGTCACACGTGCTCATTTATTATCTGCCCACGCTCAACATACAGACACACTTTACAAGGGACACTTTACACACGTGGTCTGTATCCCGTCCCGTGCATGCCCGTGCAAACTGCAACCACCTCGCCTGACTCGACTGGCTTGTGGACCGTGACGGACACACAGAACGACAGGCATGGTAACATTAACAGTGTGATGAGTTCTCATGCTTTTTGCTTCTTGTTCGGGTGATGCACTGCCGCCACCTCTGCCGCCACCTCTGCCGCCTCTGCCCACACTCGATACACCTTGACGCGTCTCGCGCGGCACAAGGCCGCCACCTCCGCTGTCGCGTAGCTGCCGAGGTGGAGCATCTTGCCATTCTCCTTGACCTTCGCCGAGTACTTCCCACCGTTCGAGAGCTTGCTGACACCCTCAAAGCCCGAGTTGCTGCTAGACGACAGCACCAGATCGAGCCCCTCGGACGCCGCTGCTGCCCTGGCCTCGTCTGCCGACAGCAGCAGTAGACCTTCGCGCCTTGCCCACGCCGCCTCTGCCGCCGCTCGCTCCGCCCCGAGGTGCCTCGCATAGTTCAAGGCCGCTTCCTCCGCTGTCGCGAAGGTGCCAAGGTGGAGCGTGGTGCCATTCTCATTGACCGCCGCAAAGTATGTCTTACCACTGACACCGACGTAGCAGCATTTGAAGCCCGTCTTGTTGCTAGACGACAGCACCAGCTCGAGCCCCTCGGCCGCCGCAGCCGCCCTGGCCTCGTCAGCTGTGAGCGGCGGGCTGCCGTGCCCCCCGCCGAGCCCACCGCCGAGCCCACCGCCGAGCCCACCGCCGAGCCCACCGCCGAGCCCACCGCCGAGCCCACCGCCGCGCCCACCGCCGAGCCCACCGCCGCGCCCCCCGCCGCTCTTAGCGAAACCGTGCGCCGTCAGCTCCCCTGCGCGGTTGCTGTCGAGCATGTAAGCGTCGCCCCCCGACTGGAGGCTAGTAGGCAGCAGGGGCCAGTCACCCGCCGGCGTGATCGCCATGTCGCAGATCTCAAAGTCGAAGGACGGGAATCTAGATGTCACATGGCAATAGCCTGTGCGTGTGAGGTGCGCGTCCTCGGCGTCGAACGTGGGGATAGAAGCCGCACCGCTCATGGCCCATGAGTGGATGATGGGCCGCTGCGGCACGGCAGCGCATGGCGAGCCCACAGGCTTCACCATGCGCACCGATCTGCTCGTGTACCGCAAGATGAGCTCCGCCTCCGCCAGCTCGGACTCGACGAGCATCGCGTCCGAGAGTCGCAGCAGGGCCTTGAGCTCCAAGGGCACCCGCTCGTCGTCAAGGAGGGCGTGGACCTCGTCGAAGGTCCACTCGTCTCCGATGGGGCCGGTCATGAGCTCCTCCTCCTCGTCGGTGCCAATCGAGCGGAGGATGGCGCCAAACTCTTCGCTGTGCACGAGCGAGAAGATAAAGGAGCGCGAGAAGCGCCGCGCTTGCCCCTTGCCGTTCTTGAGCTCGTCCTTGCCGATGACAGCCTCCGCACGGCCAGCGTGGGCCACCTTCTCATGCCTGAGGGCCTCGAGCCGCTCCTCAGGGGTCGCCTCCGTGGTGCGACGCGCGGCCTCCACCCGCAGGTACGCAGCGATGGCCAAGTGGGCCGCCTCACCCTCATCAGAGATTTGGCTCCCATCCTTGGCGAGCGAGCCGGTGTCGCTTCGCATCCCCGTGACAAAGCGCATGAACGGCTTGCCCTCCCGGCGCACGTCTGCACGCTTTTTCTGAGCGATGCGCCGACTTGACAGGCCCGGCGCTCCTGTCGCAGCACAAGAAAGTCGCTCGTACCGGCAGGCTGGCGCCGCAGCAGTCTGCTCCTCGGCTGCGGCGCCGTTGGCCGATGAGCTGATGGCCGAGGTGCCGGCGGCTGTGGCGCCGTTGGCCGAGGAGGTGCCAGCCGTCCGCTCAGCAAGCTGGACCTTGAACGCGCTTGCAAAGGCTGCAAGGACAGACGAGTAGAAGGACTCCGTGTCAAAACCAATTGGCAATACGACGCCTTCAAGGTGGGTGCCGATCACCTGGGCTGTACCGACCATCAGCCTGTCTGCTATGACAGCATTCGGGTCAAAGCGGTCCTCGGCAAGCACTGGCGGCCGGTTCTTCATGTGGCAGTCATACGAATGGTTTCGCTCTTTGACCACCTCTGGGTTGAAGATGTGAGTGAGTTGCGTGTGGTACGCCGTCACGTCGCTCACGCCCAGCTGCGTCTTCAGCGTGGGCGTGGCCGCATTGAGGGCGAGGTCAGGGTTGGCGGCATGTGCCTTGAGAATACCGTCTTCCGTGCCGGTGCGCGTGTCGAAGTTCGCCATGTTATTCACGTGCGGCGGGTGCCGGTAAAATAACGCGGAGTTTGAACGGTTGGACACGTGGTCGGAAACCCGCAATCGCGAAACTTAAAGTTTACGAGTCCGAGTTACAATTTTGTTAGTGACGAACCCCAAACTTCT
>Ga0180442_101009_pt1 | contig 18128 bp, 19 predicted proteins | sample ChrtobMetP5_16mM_FD_119746 | JGI IMG/M metagenome (GOLD analysis project Ga0180442, IMG submission 119746) | Chrysochromulina tobin associated microbial communities from unialgal haptophyte culture, Seattle, Washington, USA - P5_16mM MetaG | ecosystem: Host-associated > Algae > Haptophytes >... | reverse complement strand
CCGCATTACGGTCGAGGTGCATGTGATCGGCCAATGGGACATGCGTATGGGTTGAGTGAGTGAACTCGTCGACGTGCACTCGAGCGGACCTCGGGTATCCCATGGCGACGCAGCGCTGCGTGCGCATGCGGCCTATCCTCTACCGATGATCGCCACTGCGCTGGAGGCTCGCCGGCTGCCATGCTGGCCGCCTCGGCTCGGCCACGGCTGTCTTGCGCTTGCGTGATGCAAGCGCGGGGACCGTGCGACGCGTCAAGATGACGCGCGAAGATCGCGCCGCGTGCCTCTGAACGGCCCGCTGACCAATCCCCGAGCACGGTCGCAGCCACCAAACGACCAGCCGAGGAAAGGTGGCCCGCTGAGCACCTGCCAGCCGCCATGGCAGCACCTAGGTGCTCGTAATCACGGCCACCGCTGCCGCTTGACCACCGCCCTGCTCATCCCGGCGACCGCCTTCGGGCCGCTTCTGTTGCTCAAAGCCTGCACACGGGTTTAGGAAGCACGCTGTGTCAGCGATGGGTGGATTGTGCAAGGCGAGCGAGCACGGCAGGATGGTGGCTCGCTCAACGGGGACAGGCCGCTTGCTTGCTGTCCTTGGCTCGTGCCGTTCTGGCCATGACGGGCGCTGACAGCCATGAGGAAGCGCACTAAAAGCCGCTCGAATGGTCGTGAAAAAGCCGTGAAGCTTGCACTAAAAGACTCGCGCGACTGTGGGGAAAGGCACTAAAAGACCCACTAAAAGATCCACCAGCACCGTCCAAAAATCCAAAAAGGTCCTTCATTCTCGCTCGGAGCAAAAGGCTCCGTGAATTCACACCCGTGAGCCATAGAGCGCGCGCCGCTCCCTTACGGCTCTTAATGAAGGCCCTGATGCATGCGCGTGCTTTCAAAACTGTGCCCAGACGTTCAACGCGCCTCACAAATGGTGGTCGCTTGCACGACGTCAGACACCACCGACGACTCGATATTCCTCACCTCTGCGTCGACTACGCGTGGCTCGGTTGTGAGTTTCGAGGCAGCGCCCACGCCCGGAGATGCCCCCATGCGCTCTCGCAAGCTCAGCATGGACAGCGTCGCCTCGAGTGTGAGTTTCGAGGACCACTGCGAGTCGTCTCCGGCGAAGGCCAAGGTGCCGGACGAGCCTCAGCACTCGCTGCCGAACGACGTCGCACTGGGCCCGATCATGAGCGAGGCGCTTGCAGCGGTTAGCTTTGGGGCCGGCGCGCACGAGGCTCGCTTCTCGCGGCTCTGGACGCAGCAGCATTGCCGCGAGCTCACCGCAAGCTTCACGTGGCACGCCGTCTGCGAGCAGTTCCAAGAGAAGGACGCTGCCACCGCGGACCGCATCTTCTCGCACGTGGCCACCGCGTACGCACGCGCGCTCAGAAGCGCGCGAACGGCCGACCAGAAGGACACTCTCGCATGGTACTTACCCCTTACCCCGAGGCTATCGAAACTTCCTGAGGACCCCTGAGGAGCACCTCTGATGACCTTTGATGACCTTTGATGACCTCTGATGACCTCTCCTTCATCACAGGTACCTACCCGAGGCGATCGCCGCCGCCGCCGTCACCGCGCTGCGCGAGGCCTACCCGACGCTTGGGGGAGAGCGGGACCAGGCCAGAAGGACGTTTGATGCAACGCTGCGGCGCACCCTGTTCGACCGTTTCGTTTTCTTCTCATCCGGATTTGGGGGCGTGCGCGACGTAGAGTGCGCCACGACCTCGCGCCACACCGAACGCGCCAGCGTCCCCGAATCGAGTGTGAACGTGAACGAATCGACAGAGGCGGTGATCCACAGGGGAGGTCACAGGGGAGGTTCGGTAGGAGGTGCGGCAGGAGTTGGAGATGGACGTGGCCACGCGGGCGGTCGAACAGGCATCGCGGGCAGCACAGGCAGCCTGCAGACCAGAGCTCTCGCGTCAAGCAGCCGTGGTGGCGGCGACGCGCATGCAAAGAGCGCCCGGGACAGCGCGGGGGACTCTCGCCAAGCGGCCCTGGCGCTTTGGACGGAGCAGCGGAGCGAGGTCGCCGCGCTCAGCGTACGCGAAAGCATCCCGCTGAGCATCGATTGGAAACGGCAGACGCTCGCGTACGCAAGCTGCCATGACCTGTGCAAAATACCTATATCCTTCTACTTGTATACTTGATGGCCGTTGATTGACGTTGATTGCGACCGATCTCCACACACTGAGTGCCACCGATTGAGAGTCTTGATTGCTTCCCTCATCAGAGGTCCCTAATTGGGATCTCGAATGCCAACGTGATTGCTTCCCTCATCACAGGTCCCTAATTGGGATCTCGAATGCCAACGGCTCGTCGGAGGCGCAGGCGGCGTTTCGGCAAAGCCTTCGAGAGAGGGCCGAAGCGGAGCGCCTTGCGCTCCAAGGTGTGAATGTGAAGAAGCTCGATGAGCCTCACTCATGCATCATAGGCACGCTCCCCCCTTGAGGCACTGACGACGCACCCGAAAGCCCATGAATAGGACCTTTGATGTGAATACTCGAGTAGGACCTTTGACGGCCTTTGATAGCTTCTGATGGCTTCTGATAGCCTCGGATGGCTTCTGATAGCCTCTGATGGCGCCCCTCATCAGGCACGCTCCCGTCTCTCCGACGTACTCGACGCGACATGGCGGCATGCTCGCCGCTGATGGGGCGCTTCATCGAGCTTCGTCAACGCGCGAGCGCCGCTTCGGCGCGTGATGGTCCATACTACATCCGCCCGAATCCGGTAAAGGCTACTCTCTCTCACGGCCGCTGATGGCATGCTGATTGCCTCCCTCATCAGGTTACATCTGCCCGAATCCGGTAAAGGCTACTCTCTCTGACGGCCGCTGATGGCATGCTGATGGCCTCTAACGGATCTCTCTGTGACTGGCTCACTGATGACCTCCCTCATCAGGTGGGCTGCTCCCTCCTCGAGCATCGAGCCTCGGTGCGCGAGCAGCAGCGCGTCGTAATGGGCACTCCCACGCTGCGCGAGGTGCGCGCTCGACTCGGCGCGCCGCAACGAGCGCCTCTGCATGCAAGTGCTCACCACGACGCCCGCCCTCCTTCCCTACAGGTGCGCCTCGACTCGGCGCGTCGCAGGGAGCGCGTCGCGAGAGACTTCGACAAGTGCATCGCTGGCTTCAGGCACGTCGTTGCGCTTTGTGCGCACGATTGTCCGTCAACGCGGTGACCGCACGCGCGCATAGCCACACAGGACCTTTCAAGGCGGTTTACAAGGTAAAGTGATACGTCGTTCTAAGGTTATATGCGCCTCGCGAAATGCGGCAACACGACAGAATTGAGCATAGACGTCCATACACTGCGAGCTGACCCACACCAGACCACAGACCTCACTCGCACCAGCAGCAGCATACACGTGCTGATTATCAGGCTGATTATATTTATAAATTTTGCGCAGCACATATACTGCCGCTTCGTGTACGTGTGTTGAATCTCTACTATGACATCAAAATCTCCAACACTTTCATTTACTAGCTGATTCATGTACCATATGTACTATATGACAAACCACAGCTCCCAGATTTACTTACCAGCCGTCACTCGCTCTCGCGCTCGACCATGTGCGGCATCATGTGGTCCACCCACAGGTCGAAGACAGCCTGCGCCACCGTCTCGTACTTGGGCAGCCGCGAGAGGCGATGCCCGACAAGCAGCATCTGCACCGCGTATGCGCGCGCATCATCCGGGAAGAGTTCGTGTGTCGCGCGGCTCCACAGCGCTGCCGCCTTGGGCACGAGCGCCGCCGCCGAGCCCTCGGCCGCCTCGCCCGTGGCGTGCAGCTCGCGTGCGAGCGAGAGCGGCGTGGGGTCGCCGGGTTCGGCCGCGGCGTGGATGGAGGCGCCCTTGCGGAGAAGGGCGTGGGCGCGGGCGGCGGGGATGATGGCGAGGTGGTGGAGCGGCGTGGTCCACTTGTGGGAAGTGGTGAGCCAGGTGGTGAGGGCGCTGTGGCTGCTGCGCCGTGCCAGATCCTCAACTGTGAGATTGGTTCCGTTGACGGTGAAGGCGCGCTCGGCGCCGTATGAGGAGAGGAGCTGGCCCATGGTGAGGTTGCCGTTGAGGCAGGCGATGCTCATCGGCGTTTCTCCATTCGGGAGGGCCTTGTTCACATCGGCACCGTGCTCGAGCAGCACAGTGGCGATCTCGACGCGGCTGTAGATGCTGGCTACCAGCAGCGCCGTCCAGTCGCGATCAGTAATCAGTCGCTGATTACTGTCCGCGCCGTCGGCGATCAAGCGCCGCACCTCGGCAGTGTCGCCACGGAAGACCGCGTTGAATAGCTGCGCCATCCCTCGCCGAGCGATACACATGCGAACATGCTCGCGAAGCATGCATTTCCCTACTATGAGCTACATGTATGAAGGGCTTTACTTCTAAACATGTCTAAAAAGTGACGTTGGACCTTTTGTGCTGCGCTTACATCGTAGTATACAAACACGTACATGGAACATTTCTATCGGGTGCGAGAACCAGCTGAGCTCGGCACGTGCAAGCTAGCAAAATCCAAAACACGCAGTGACTCGGAGTGACGGCAACCAGGACGGCAACAAGCTGTTACCAGGAGGCACTCCCACGTCCCAGATTCATCCATGATTGCATCATCGCCGAACGCAACGCCCCATGCGATCTGGCCCAAGCCGCAAGCGCCATCCACCGGCCACATAGTGTACTCCACACGCTCCACAGGCACAGCGGCTCCACCCCATTTCAACGACCCCAAGCCCATCCAGCACGGCGCGATCCGCGTCGTCATAACGAGCAGAAGCTCACCGTTCCAGACCCACAAGCCGCTTGCATGCGCCACAGACCCAACTTTGGAAAGCGCAAGCTGCTTGCATGCGCCACAGACCCAACTTTGAAAGCGAAAGCAGCTCATGGCCTCGAAACCTTGCATCCACGTGCCATCGTCACATGCGCTTCACATCACATGCGCTTCACACACATCACATGCCCATCAAGCATGTGCCGACGCCCAAGCTAGTGCCATCCAGCGTGTGCCTCTACACGTCGAGTGCACCTCGTTCTGCACGAGCGACCTCGCTGAGTGACCCTGCGCAGGGGAGATCACCATCTCGAGGGAGATCACCATCTCGAGAGTAGCAGAGCGAGCTCACGTCTCTCAAGTTGATCTCCCTCGAGATGTTGATCTCCCTCGAGCTCACGTCTCTCAAGAGACCCAAAACGCCCGGCGCAGCGCGCTCAGGAATCGTCAAGAGACCCAAAACGCCCGGCGCAGCGCGCTCAGGAATCGTCAAGAGACCCAAAACGCCCGGCGCAGCGCGCTGAGGAATCGCCGTTCAAAGTCGCGCGTCAGCCTCGCCATCAGCATCTCGTCCTGCAGGTCGTCAAAGCCCGCCTCCTCCTCCAAGCGCTTGACGAGCGCCTCCACCGACCGGGGGAGCTGCAGAGCCATCGCGCGCTCCTGCGCCCCCTCGATACGCACGAGCTTCTCGCGGAATCGCTGCGCCAACACGAGCACCTCGGGCTTCTTCTTGGCCTCATCCGCTGACGTGGGACGCATGGACGCCTTCGCCTTCTCAACCTGTGTGGCGCGGGAGCACGGGTAGTGGCGGTGTGTCGACAGAAGCACATGGCACGCACAGCACTACACAGCACTCGCCTGGGTGGGCAGTCCGAGGCACTCAGAGGAGCAGGGCACTCAGAGGCGATCACACGCCTGGTTGGGCCAGTAGCTGTGAACAAAGCCACTCATGAGCATCGCCCAAGCCTCGTGCACCAAGCACCAGCCCAGCGGAGGGGCAATTGGCGCCAAGGGCTGTGGAAGAACGGTCGAGGCGCCGAGCTGGGCGCGTTGTCTCATAGAAGGTGACGGACGAGACGTCCCGAAGTCCTGGGGAGGTGAGGGGTAGGGGTGGGGGTTGGGGTTGGGTTGGGGTTGGGGGTAAAGTGTTTGGATAGGGTGTGGGGTAGGTGCGGGGGGGGGGTCTGGTAGGGCGTGGGGTACGTGCGGGGAGTCTGGGGTTGGGCGTGGGGTAGGTGCGGGGTGACCTGCAAGACCGATGTCGACAGGCTAGCGAAGAGCGCGCAGGTGCAGCCCATGGCGCGCCTATACGTGGCTTCCTCCGAAGCTGTCCATGGTGGCTGTGGCACACAGCTCACGTTTACGAACAGAAAGAGCTCTGAAAGGCTTTGCCGTTTCGTCTCACGATGGAGGTGAGCGATGAGGTTGGCAAAGGCGGCGCTCGCTTCGGGGCTATCGAGGTCGACCCTCGGCTCGATCTCGGCGACGAGATCGTATCCTAGGGCTCGTGGCTCTACTGCCTCCTTCCCCGCCTCCTTCATCGACGCCCCCTCTGCCCGTGTCCCAGGCTGCAATGCCGCCGCGTTGAGCACGAGGATGGAACGGTCAGCACCTGCGATCGCAATCAGACGCACTCATGGGTACGATCGCAATCCGACGCACGCCGGATAGCGGCAACGGCCTCCTCAGTCGTCATCACTCGTCATCAGTCGTCATCACTCGTCATCACTCGTCATCACTCGTCATCAGGGCGCACGTCGGATAGCGGCAACCGCCTCCTCAGTCGTCATCAGTCGTCATCAGTCGTCATCAGTCGTCATCAGTCGTCATCAGTCGTCATCAGTCGTCATCAGGGCGCACGTCGGATAGCGGCTACCGCCTCCTCAGTCGTCATCAGTCGTCATCAGTCGTCATCAGGGCGCACGTCGGATAGCGGCTACCGCCTCCTCGGGCGTCGCGAAGGCGTCGGCAGGTAGCTCTTGCATGCGCTGGAAGCGCGAGGGCGGCGGGGGCGGCGGGGGCGGCGGGATCGTGTCAACCGAGGCGCGGCGCGTGAGCGGGGAAGGGCTGCTGCTTGTCTGGCTGCACGAAAGCGGGGGAGGGCTGCCGCTCGAGCTGCGCGTAAGCGGGGGAAGGTGACCGCTCGCCAAGGCGCTCGGCACACTCCTCGCTGCGGCTGTAGGGCCCCCGCTCGAACCTGCATGCAATCGCAAGCACAGACGCCCTCGCATGGTGAGTAGACAGTGCCAATCAGCGGAGAGATCATATCTCGAAAGGGAACATCAGCGGAGAGATCATTATATTTTTGAAAGGGCCTTTCTCTGCAGGGGCTCGCGCCATACCGCCTCCGCCACTGCCTCCGCCACTGCCTCCATGACCGCCTCCGTGACCGCCTCCGTGGCCGCCGCCGCCGCCGCTGCCGTTGCTCGCGAGAGGGAGCCCCTGCAGCCCCAGCAGCCAGCTGCACCGCACAAGCTTGAGGACACCCTCAGCAAGCGCCGTCGCGAGCGTCTCGTCGACGGAGCTCATCGTTGATTGCACCTGCTCGCGGAAGCTCGGGCCGGCGGGAGGAACGCCCGCGCCCGTCACGGCGCCCTTGCCGACGGCCTGCGAGCGGTGCCCGGCAGCGAGCCCTTTTTTGCGCTGGTCCGCTAGGCTCACCGCCGTCTGCAGCAACGTGTTGAGCTCCTTGTACTCAATCCTGCCGCCCTCGTCCTTGTCGAGTGAGGCGAAGCACTCGTCCGACTCCGCCTGCGTCACGTTAAACCCAAGGGCGCGCAGAGAGCGGAAGAATTCGTGTTGATCGATCTTGCCGTTGCAGTCCTCATCCCATAGTGTGAGCAGGTCGATTACGCGTGCTGATGAGCGAGAGATCGCTGCGTGCAGCTCATGGTTGATGACCTCCCTGATGTCGACGCTCCCGTCGCCTGTGGTGTCGAGTGCGTCGAAGCGCCGGCGCAGCGCCTCGTCGCTGAGCCCCTCGCTACGCCCCTCACTGTCCCCCTCGCTGCGACCCTCGCTGCGACCCTCGCTGCGCTCCCCTTGCTCGCGCGCACGGATGAAGTCGCAGAACTCACCAAAGTCCAGGAGCCCGTCTTGCATGGTGCCCGTGCGCACCTGAGATGATCGAGGCCATATCAGCATGCAATCAGCATGCAATCACTAGCAATCACCGGAGCCCGCCTTGCATGGTGCCCAGTGCGCACCTGTGATAGGGGAAGGCCATTCGAGGCCATCTATCGCAATCAGAGAGGCCCTCAATCGCAATCAGAGAGGTCCTCAGACGCAATCAGAGAGGTCCTCAGACGCAATCAGAGAGGTCCTCAGACGCAATCAGAGAGGTCCTCAGACGCAATCAGAGAGGTCCTCAGGCGCAATCAGAGGCCCTCTTTTGATTTTGAGTTCTTGGTGCGATTGCATGCAGTGCGCACTTCGTCTACAGATCGAGCTGCTTGCCTCCCTGCTGCGCGCACATCGCGTTGCTTGGCCTCCTTCTCCATGAGTTTCGTCACCTGTGATGAGGGAGGCAATTCGAGGCCATTCGAAGACATCAGATGCAATCAGAGGCCATCAACGAGGTTCTCAATGGGCTTCGTCACCGCCGTTCGGGTGCGCATTGCCCCTCTCATCGACTCGAGGAGCTGATCGACAGCCACATTCTGACATACCTGTGGTGACGAGGGAAGCAATCAGAGCTCATCAGAGGATTCGTCACACTTGTTGCCAATAGAGGCCCAATACTGACGATGGGTAACGATGGGCTCGACGCTCAAGCAATCAGAGCTCATCAGAGGGTTCGTCACACTTGTTGCCGGTAGAGGTCCAATTTAACGATGGGCTCGACGATCAAGCGTCGAGCCCGGCGCTCTTCGAAGACACTCTCACTCAGGAGCGCGGGAGGTTGCATCTCCCCGCGGTTCGTCAGGAGCGCGGGAGATTGAATCTCCCCGCTTTTCGAGCGCGAGCCACGGCTCGAGCCCCGGCTGGACAGCGCCAGCCGTTCCCACTTGCTTGGAGGCTTGGCGGGCGGCGGCGGCTTCGGGCCTGTCTTGCGTGAGGACTTATTCGCAAGGGCAAGCTCGCCGCGGCGCAGCATCCGATAGATTGTGAACGGGCTCACCTGCATGCACAGCCATCAATATTCGATCAGCCTGCATCCAGCCTGCCATCAGCCTGCCATCAGCCTGCCATCAGCCTGCCATCAGCGTGCAATCGGCGCGTCATCCTATAGAGTACCTAACGATCACATCAGCCATCAATCCATCAATCACCGGAGCAAGCTTCGCAAAGAGCTGATCCACTTGATGAAGGAGGCAATCAGCATGCGGATCACCGGAGCAAGCTTCGCAAAGAGTTCATCCACTTGATGAGGGAGGGTCGTACTGAACCCAAGGTCGATCATCGTCGCCAATTGGAAGTCGGCACGCAGCAGCTTGCCGTCGCCATCATAGTCCCATTTGCGGAAGAAGGCGAGCGCCTCGTCCGCGTGCTCGGCGAGCTGCAAGCTGAGTGGCTGCACGGCTTCAAAGTACTGGAGGACGAGTGCGTGAGGGCTCGACTCATCCTGTGCACCGCCCGCTCGCGACTGCGCGCGAAGGGCATGCAAGTCCTCAACCTTCACCCTTCCGCGCGCTTCGGCATCGAAGGCCAAGAAGAGCTTATCGACGCCCAACGGGTTGATTCCGACACTCCCCGTGCGAGGGAGGGCGGCCCCAAACTGGCGGCGGTTGAGCGCACCGCCATGCTCATGCGCCTGGGAGAGGAGGACCTCGATCAACAGACCTTTGGCGTTGGCGCCCCGCGTGACGCCCCAGCAACCCGCCGTCTCGAAGAAAGAATCCGCGAACATCAGTTTCTCCCTCGATCTCCGTCGATTCATCGAGCCGTTACTCCACTCGTCGAGGACCTTTTTGGCGGCCGTGTCCCCAGCCTGACCCCCGGGTTCAAGCTCGTGTGGTGAGCCTGGCTCCGCCGGCAGCGGGGAGCCGGGCTTGGGAGGTGGCATTTCGCAGATCTCCTTTTGGGTGATCGGATGACGTGTCGTGCGCTTGACGAAACGCGTGGGTCCGCCGTGACGAATCATGCGGTGCATCTCGAGGAGGGTGAGCTCACCATCGCCGTCCACATCCAAGCGTTCAAAGAGGGCATGCAAGTCATGCTTGTCCGCTGGGCAGCCCGCCGCCTTCAGGGCGGCTCCAAACTCCTTCTCGTCGACGCTGTTGGTCGCGTCCGTGTCCCATTGACGGAGCATGTCGATCGTGCGCGCGCCACTTCGAATGAGGCACTCCTGCAGCTTCTCTACGAGCATATCGCCCGAGTACGTCTTCGCCTGTGGCCACACGATGGCCATCGTCGGCATGTAGGAGAGGGTCGGGCGATTGCGCAAGTGCGACCTCGTCGGTCTCCCGTCGTCCTTGAGCGACTCCAGTGCGGCCGAAGAGTCCGCCACGGCACGTGGCGGCACATTGCCACGAGCGAGGGCGCGCAGCAGCTCATGCGCAGCCACGGATCGGGAGGCATGCCTGATGAGGGTCTCGTGCTCAGGCTCGATGATGGCACGACCAAGCTCCGGCTCAGGGCTGTCGGCATCGGGGGCGGCATCGTCGATGCCGCCGTCGAGGTCGAAGTCCGCAGATCCAGAGGAGAGCGCACCGCCGTCCTCGGAGTGATTGCATGCTGATTGCACGCCGTCCTCGGAGGAGGTGAGCAGCTCCACGCCGGGTAGAGCGTCGAGCAGCCCTTGAATCTCAACCACCGAGATATTGAGCGGCGGCCACACCGACTCGTGCTGCGTTATCTGCCAGAGGCCATCCGCGAGGATCGTCTTGTCGACAAAGCCGTGGCCGTCGTCGAGCTTGGTGAGCAGCTCTCGGATCCGCATGCGTTCCTGCGCCCAGACCCGCACGTTCAGGAGCCGTGCCACCTCGATGGGCGACCTGTGGAGCACTCGTCCGAGTGTGGAGAGCGGCGCGAGGGTCGGCGACGACCTGCACTTGATGAGCTCGCTCTTCCGACGAGACGGATCAAGCCGAGCACCATCACTGAGGAGCTTGGTGAGCTTGGATTGTGGAGCCCCGTACAAGGCAGCCGCAGCATCCACGCCCGGTGGTGGTGGCAGCGGGCCCGGCGCAGAGACGCAGTACTCAAATATCAGAGGTGGCACGGATCGGCCGCTTGTTCTTTCGCGAGGGGACATGTGCAAGGCTGTTCTCGACCTCGCCGCGTCGTCGGGCGACGCTTCGGTTGAGTGAGACGCGACCACCCGCCGAGGCCGTGGCGGCGGGATGCCCAAAGTTGGCGACAACATCGAGCGAGCTCCTCCGGCTGGACGGCCTCCTCGTCTCGAAGACGCGCACAGTGGGGGACTTGTGAAACGTCCGATATTCCCTTTTGCACAAAACCCCGATTGCATGCATTTGTGGAAGTAAGCTACAGTTGGCTTCGATGGACACATTGCAATTCACAAGCCAGTTCACGAGTTGATTCACGCAAGGATCGCTCTCCCTTCCCGTAAAATGTTCTCCCTCATGCCAGACCACGGTGAGCCTCGCGCCCGATCTAACGTGCCCGAGCGACCTTCCGAAACCCCCGCTCAACTATATCCCATTCTACGCGCTCCGCAGGCACGACGGTCAATCGGCAATCGGAGTTCATGCGACGTACTTCCGAGCAGCGCAGCACGCTGCCAGCATGGTGGACGCGACTAGAGGAGGCCGGGCCAACGAAAAAATGGAAGCCGCACTTCGTGCCGTACGATGCTGCATGTCCTGCTCGCCCCATGCGCTGGATGAGCACTCGCTGGCGTGGCCAGCATAATCTATCGGATCCTTGCTTCCATTTTCCGCAGGGCATCGCTCGACGTTGCGATTGGACAGTATTGATGCACGGACAGAAGACCAAGCAAGGGTCCAAAGGCATGGAGCTGCGCGTCTATGGCAGTGCGTCGCGGCAGCCACGACACATCTTCGTGAGAGCCGATAAATGGATCCTCGAGCGCTTCTTCGCACGGGTGCTCCCACTCATAAGAAACACGACACGTTTCGTGCTGCTCACGGGCGATTCGGATATGACGGTTCCAAAGCAGGTCGACAGCCGCTTCCCATCGTACGTTGGAACCGAGCTCGGCCGTCAGCTCGACGCTCTACGAACCGACCCGCGGCTGGTGCACTGGTTCGCAGAGAACCTCGACACGGCTGGCTTGCCCAAGATGTCGGCACTGCCCATCGGCATGATTGAGGCGCGGCCCGAGCTCGATAGGGTAGCGATGAGCCCCCCGGTGCGTCGAAGTTGCTCCGTACCGGGCGTCGTACCGGGCGCGCCCCGGTGCCCCCCGGCGCGTGCTCTGTGCGTGGCACGGCTGCCACCGGTGATGCGTCCCCAGTGGTTGGACCGGCAAGACGTGCAGAAGCTCTGTCGTGGCCCGTGGGCGGGATTTACGAGCACGTCCGCGACACGCAGGGGCGACGCGGGGGGGAAGGTCGACCTGATTTCGTCCGAGCAGTGGGTCGCGACACTGGCTCGACACGAGTTCACACTCTGTGTGCACGGAGGCGGTCTCTCGCCCAATCCGAAGGCGTGGGAGGCATTGCTCGCGGGCTCGATTCCGATCCTCGCACGCGACCCCGAGGGAATGGGCAGTCTCACCGAAGTGTTCGAGGGGCTTCCCGTCGCGTGGGTGACGCGCTGGTCAGCCGATGCGTTGTCGCCGACCAAATTGCAGGCATGGCTCAAGGAGCTTCGCCCGGCGTTTGAACAGCCGGAGAAGCGCGCGGAGGTCCTCAAACGGCTTAGTATGGAGTACTGGTGGCAAAAGGTGGAGGCAATGGCAAATAAGGGCGGCGGTGGCGGGAGCGAGGGCATCGCCGAGACAGGGGTGGAGGGCGGCGGCGGCGGCGAGACTGAGGACGAGGCAAAGAAAGCGCGCAGGAGGCGGAAATTGGAGAGGATGGCCAGGATGGCGAAGGGGGGCGGCGACGGCGGGAGTGAGGACGAGGCACGGGCAGGCACGAGTAAGAGGCGGGAGAAGGACGCGCAGGCGGAGGAGCAGCCTTCTACGGTGGTGGTGGTGGCGGCGGCGGCGGCGGCGGCGGCGGCCTCCAACTCACCAGGAACATGGTCACAGGACTTGGAGGCAAAGGCCCGGCGACGGAAGGAGAAGCAGCGGCGGAAGCTCGAGCGCGAGAAGGTCCTGTCGAAGCAGCGTACCGGTAGGAGTGCTTCCGAGGGGTCACCTGCAGTCGTTCATGTTCATACCGGGCGGAGTGCTCCCGAGGGGGCACTGGCGGCTAACAGTGGAAAATGAGCACCCCGCACTCCTCAGTCGCAGCTGCTTCGACGTGAAATTGGGTTCTTTCGCCGCCCGCACAATCGTTTAGAGCCCACAAACATAATGCGCGAAAATGATCCCCTTGTCCCATGTCCCGCCTTCCGACCACTCTGCTTCTTACAGCAAGCCCTGCTGTGGTCTCGTCGATGGTGCATGGTCTCGTCTCGCCCCAGTGTGTCAGTGTACCGGTGTGTGCCCCGCCCCCGGCTCCCCCCCGGTGTCTTTGTGCAGGCTCTTCAGGAGTGTCTTTTTGCCTTGCTTGTTGTCTTTTTCGGTAAACCGGTCACCTTGAAACACGTATAGAGTTGCGAGTTGGAATCTTCTGACGATGCGACGACGACAAGACACACACTTTTTCCAACGATAACGACAACTACGGTACATCATCAACGAACCCCATCCTGCATGCCCTCGAGTAGGCGGCCGAGTATTAACAGCCAGTTCACACGAGTTGGATGTGAACGTGAACACGAGTTGGATGCCGAAAATGGAATTTGGAAAAATGCAAACGCCACGTTCGACCGACATGCTGCTCCATCACGAGGTGTTCAAGAACGAGGGAGCCACGCCCGGCCCCGCCAAGGCACATGAGTGGCGTGACTCGAACAGCACGCCAACCTCGGTCCTCGATGCGATGCAAGAGCTCGAAGCGATGCAAGAGGGTCGAGCGCAGATTGACGCCGATTGGGCGGCGGCGGCACTGCCATCGCCGACTGTGCCGCCGGCTGCTGCGGAGCCACTCACACCTGCACCTGCGCCGCTGCCGCCAACCCCACTGCCAGTGCCGCCTCCACCCACGAATGTGGCGGAGCTCCGCGTCACGCCATGCGCAGAGCTGCCCCTCGTGTCCACAGTCGAGGGGTTCGCGACTGCGGCGGAGTGCGAGAGCCTCATTGCGGCGGCTTACGAAGTGCTGGCTTCGTACGACCGGGAGCCCCAGCCACGCGAGCGCATCCCCGTTGCTGCGAGCAGTGAGGCACGGCGCCTGCACGCGAGGCTCCACGCTCGTCTGCTCTCGCTCATCGAGGCGTGGCCAGGCGATGAGCTGCGATGGGCCACGGACCTTTTTGGACAGGGCGCCGGGCTAAGTGAGATGACGTTCCGATACTCAGCCGGGGAACCTGCGATCAACATCTACACGGTCGGTGGCGAGTTCGCGCCGCACACGGACGAGGAGCACCTCACCATGCTCATGCCGCTCAGCGGCGGCTTTGAAGGCGGGGGCACTGCGTTCTGGGGGGCGACCAGCCACCTCCGTCCCGATTTGGGAGTGGACGGTTTGAGCACGGAGGAGCGTATGCGCGCGCATGCGGACCGCACGAACTGGCTGCCGCCTCAGCTCGTGCTCAAGCCGCCCGCGGGCACGGCAATCCTCTTCGGGGGCGATGTAACGCACGCGGGCTTGCCTGTTTTGGAAGGCACGCGTCACTTGTTCGTGATGTCGTTCTCGCTCAAGCCAGCTTGGAGGCCACGCGTCATCTACGTGCACGAGGAGGACGAGGAGGACGAGGAGGACGAGGAGGACGAGGAGGACGAGGAAGACGAGGAAGACGAGGACGAGGACGAGGATATTGATGACGATGCGCGGTGAAGAGGAGGAAGACGATAAGGAGCTCAGCGGTCGAATGGATATGGGGATGGGGAGCATCAGTCAGTACGGTATGCATGATAGTTAGATCAGTCGTGAAGTATAAATCTATACGTAATAGGTTTGCGATCTCCCAGGGGTTCCGGCGTTCCGCGGAGTTCTCTCGTCTCAAATATAATCACGTGAGGTCCATCACGTTGGCACTCGCATCACTCTCACCAGCAGCAGCAGCGCTCCGCGATGCCCCAAGCGACGCCGAGACGAGCGCGGAGCCGGCAAACCCGTCCTCGGGTGCACGCGGTTTGCCTCCACTCGCGCTGCCGAACGCCTCCTCGATCGCGGGCATCTCTGCCACGCGGCTCGTGTCGATGTAAACGTGGATGAACGAGTTCGGAAGCACGCCAGCATCGGAGAGCGTCTGCTCGTCATTGAGCAGCTCATCGCCGTCAATAAAGAGGCGCTGCTGAGACGGCGACCATTCGGTCGCTTGGTAGATACGCAGCTTCAGATTGAGGACGTTGATGGACGAGCTGGCGCGAACGCTCAACTTCGAGCCTGCCGACGCACGCGACGATCGGCGGGCGGGCCGCCCGCTGTCGCCGCCGCCGCTGCTGTCCGCCACATCGACGCTGCCGCCCCCGCCGCCCCCGCCGCCGCCGCTGCCGCCGCCGCTCCCGCTTGCTTTATCCACGTTTGGCAGAGCCGCCAGCTTCTTCAAATGCACGGGCTGCTCCGTGTACTCGAGGAGCGCACCGAGCACTTCTAAGCCCAGTTTCGTCGAGCACCCCTCGCACACGGGGGGCTGACATACGAAGCTGCCGTCGTCACGCAGCTCGCAGCTCGGCAGCCGCAGATCCGTGAGATCGGACAGCGAAGCTCCGTTGGCAAGCTCGAGCGCTTCCTCTGCAGTGACCATGCACAAGCGTGCGCCTAATTGCTTGTCTCGCTCGGCCTCACGGCGGCTGAGCGCACCGCCGCTGCCGCCGCGCTCTCCATAGCGGCCTTCAAAGGATCCATTCCGAGGCAGAAGGCCCATCACGTTGCGGACACACAGCTCAGGCTGAATGAGCAGCTTGCCATGATCCGTGCAGCACTCGGCGCCGCGTGGCGCGCCAGGCTTGCTTACGTGGGTCGATTGCACGGCATGGCGCCATTCGGCGATCCATGTGCCATCCAGGAGGTAGAGCGGCCTCGTAGAACGTAGGACGTCGGGGTCGAGCCGCCCATCCTCCTGCAGCAGCCGCCCCAAGCGCTGCCGCTGCGCTGAGCGTGAGGCGATCTCCGACTTGGCGCTCAACTTGGCGCTCATCTTCTCATCCGCCTTGGCGGCTTCCCTCTCGCATTCCGACACCAGGCACGCCGCGCACTCGACCAGACGGCCATCGCCGTCGCCTCTGCCAACGGCCTCGACCAGTATCGGAATGCTGTCGGGGAACAGGGCAAAGAGATGCCCCCACGCCTCGGCGCCGATCGTGCGTGCATGCGCCTCGAGCCGCAGCAGCTTATCGTGTGGGCAGAAGAGCTCGCGTGTCGCATCCCTCTGTCCCTCGCTAAGCCATCTGACCCATTTGCTTCCAGTGAGCCTGGGCACGTAGTAGTAGTCGTCATGCGGCACGCCCCCATCGCCTCCGTTCGCCTCCACTGAGGCGTGTTTCGTCAGACTGGACGAGGCGCTGTTGAGGGCGACCGCCAGCGCGGCCTTGTGCGCCTCCTTGGCCATCTCCAGCTGCCTCCTCTCCCATTCCGCGTCCGCACACTCGACGCACCCGGTCGCAAGTAGCTCCGGTCCTCCTCCAAAGAGCCCAGGAGCTTTTGCCATGCGGCTACCGAGATGAGTTTCATCGCGCCGGTGCTCACGTGCTTCGGGTCCGCCGCTCCACCGTGGCAGCACTCGATAAATTGGTTGCGAATGGGTCCGAGCTCGTCGGTGGTGCCTCGTGGCCCCAGTGTCAGGCACGCTTGCAGCCACCTGCTCTCGATCCATCGGCCGTCGTGGCCATCAGAGCGAAGGATCGGACGGAGCTCGTCGATAAGAGTCTGCCGCGCCGTGAGGCGCTCAGTGTGCGCGCACAGAGCGTCCTGATACTTCTCGGTGGCGGCACGCAGCGCCACATTCGCCGCATGCACCGCCTCGCGCACCGTCGCCGGCGCCTGCACCTCCGCGTGCGTCGCCTGCGCCTCCGCGATCACATCGTCGCGCGTGTACATGAGCATGTACGCCTCGTGCGATGCAAAGAGCCGCCCGTCGCAGGGGGCGCTCTGCTTGAGGAGCGTCACGCCGTTCGGCTTGGGCTTGGTCGCCGCCTTGGCAGGGTCGAAATCTTCCTCTGTGACGAGCTCGTCGTTCACCGTCAGCCAGCGTGCGGCCGGACTCTGTTCGAGAATACGCGCCGTATAGTGCCCCGAGTGCGCCGACGCCCCCGAATGCATCAAGACCGCCGTCAGTCGATAGGTGTTCACAGCTTGGGTCGAGGGCGCATTGCTGTGAACATGGCTGTGGCCGCCAGCCGGGCCGAAGACAAGCGAGCTCGTGTCAAGGAGCTCTGGGAAAATGATCGGGTCGCTCACCTTCTTCTTGGCATCCTTGTTCGGATCGTACACAAAGCGCTTGAGCTGCAGGCAGAGCACCGGCGGCAGCTGGCGAATCGCGATCTGCCGTGTGGCGTCGCGACGGCCCTTGCAGTGAATGCACTCGTACTGGTTGCTCCCGTCGAGATGCTCCACTGCTATATACTCGTCGAGCGCTTGCTGCAGCGTCGGGCGCACATTGAGATCCAGTTCATAGAACGGGAAGCAGATGGACGACGAGTCGGAGGGCGTGCGGCAGGTGCAGCACTGCGTGTGGTAGCAAAACGAGCCGCGAAAGTGGTCCTGAACGAGGGTTTGTATGGCCGGCTCCGGAGAAAGCTTCAGCTGCTCCTCTAGGAATGAGAGCAGCAGCTTGCAAAACTCCGACGCATCCTGCTGCACGGACACGTCGAGGCTGAGCGCGGACGTGAGGGCCGCCGGGTCGTAGCACGCGGAGTCCGAATGCTGAAGATTCGCAAACAGGAGTTGCAGCTGGCGGCAGACCTCATCGGCCCGCACCTCCTCTGGGCGGCGCGACGAGCCGGTGGAGGCCGCCGCCGCCGCTGCCTCGGGCGGTGGTGGCTGCCCACTGCTACCGCCACCAGCACCTGCCCCACCAGCCCACTTGTAGATGCCACGGCGGAATCCGACATTCATGTGCAGGCATTGAAGCAGCGAGTTCATGTAGCATGTTGCCCCGAGATTGCGGAGACCTGTGCCTGCCGTGGCGTCGGTACGCACTTTGTCTCTTGGCTCCAACCCGAATAAGAGCTTCGCGTCTGCATCCTTGGCGGCCTTCTTTGCGGCCGCCTCCACAGCCTGGAGATCGGTCGGATCTGCCGCGCTCTTCTGCTTCTTCGCCGCAGCTTGCGT
>Ga0180442_100984_pt1 | contig 18473 bp, 12 predicted proteins | sample ChrtobMetP5_16mM_FD_119746 | JGI IMG/M metagenome (GOLD analysis project Ga0180442, IMG submission 119746) | Chrysochromulina tobin associated microbial communities from unialgal haptophyte culture, Seattle, Washington, USA - P5_16mM MetaG | ecosystem: Host-associated > Algae > Haptophytes >... | reverse complement strand
GGACCGCGAGATGAAATCTCGAGCGGGGGATACATGCCTAGCCCATTCCCTTCTAGGGAGGGACCACCGTGCGCACCTGTTTTGCGTTCACGGCGGCGAGGTAGCGTGAGGATAGACAGTTCATCGGCAGGGACGTGAAGCGACAGAGAGGCGTGTTGAGCTTCACGAAAAGTCGTGAGTCTAACGCTTGCAACTTTTGAAGGCGCATGCAGATGCCACTCGCGCTCCTTCCAGGCGCTGGTGCGCATCCTCCGGTCATGGAAGACGCAGGCGAGATAGAGATGCAGTGCAGTGCGCTCGCCTCATACAAGAGGGAGCAATTTGATCATGAGCTGCGACTCAAGCGCATTGCACTCTCGGCCGTGAACGAGGCCGCACGCCGCGTCATACCTCTGCCCACTGCCGAGCAGCTCAAGCAGCATACGACTTCACACTACAAGGCTAAATCGCATGCGAGCCGTAAGGCACGGGCCGCCGGCAGGGACCGCTCGCGTCCGCCGCCGCCGATGCTCTTCGATAGCGAAGGCACGCTTGAGCTAGCGATTGGGTTGGCCAAGGAAACGGCAATGAATCGCTCGGTGGAGTTGCTGGCCGTGGCCGAGGACGAGCGTATGACGGCGGCTGCTGCATTCGCCGCTCTCGATGCGCGCGTGGCGCAGGCCAACGAGCGCCGCGCCAAGCACCTCGCCGCCTTGGATGACGGCCAGCACTCAGAGGCCCGCGTGAGGCAGCCGGAGACGCTGGCTGAACTGGAGCACGAGCTGACATGGCTGCAGCGCAAGTGCGAGGAAGCGCGTGTCGAGATGAAGCACGAGGAGGCCACCGTGCGCGAGCGCGCCCAGCAGCGCGGCCACACCGTCACCGTGGCCGAGCTGACTGCTGACTCACATGTGGCGGCTGCTCGGGGCAAGTACAACCGATTCTCACGGCGGTACGTGGCGTTGCTGCGACTGCGTCGGCCAGGTGAGAAGTTTGGGCCGCCGCTCGGAGCAGACGCGCCGCCCGCTGAAGAGCCACCAGCGCCTGTCGGACCGTCCCACGAGGGGTTCACGTTTGCGTGTGTCCGTGAGGTGGGAACGTTACGCGAGGGCGGCGGCGTGAACGGCGGCGAAGGCGGGGGCGGGGGCGGGGGCGGGGGCGGAGGCGACGCAGCGACTGAAGAGAAGCGACTCGAGAATGAAAAGCGACTGAGCCGCTTTGCGTTGCGTGGCCCCCTCTCCATGTACCAGCGAGCGCTTGCGAGGCGCCGAGCCGAGGAGGTCGACGAGAGAGCGACCGAGCTCCAGCACCAGCGGGACCAGCAGCAGCAGGAGCAGGAGCGACAGGAGCGACAAGCGCAGCGGCGCTCACGCCGCACCAAGTCGGCGGCGAGCTCGAATCGGCGTCGAGGCAGCGGCGCGCCGCCAGACCTACGAGCGGATGCGCTCGCGGAGGCAGCGGCAGACGGCACAACGACCCGAGCAGCAGCGGGGGTCGACTTGCCAAATTTGGAGACTTCGGAAGGCCTACCAGAAGGCCTTGCGCTTACCTCCTCCGTTGCGCTCAGCAGGCAGTTGGACGCGGGAGGCTCAGATTGGGCGACGAAGAGCGCCGAGGAGGTCGTCTGGTCAGTACTGTTTCGTCATGTGAGGGTCGCCTGAAATGACCGATCGCTCTGGATGGTCCTTGATCGCCCTGGATGATCCTTGATCGCCCTGGATGGTCCTTGATCGCCCTGGATGATCCTTGATCGCCCTGGATGATCCTTGATCGCCCTGGATGATCCTTGATCGCCCTGGATGATCCTTGATCGCCCTGGATGATCCTTGATCGCCCTGGATCGCCCTGGATTGCGATTGATGACGCCTGGTCGGTGCCTCTTCGTGACGATTTCGCAGGTGCGCCATGCGCTGCAGCTGCGCACGGTGCGTGACGCGGTGCGTCTGCTTCGGGAGCTCAAGCGCCGTGCGGAGCTGCTGGCCCGGGCGCTCCCCGCACCGTGGCCGCCACTCGGGGTCCCCCCAAACGCACAGACCCTCGCCCTGCTGCAGCATGCCTTCCATCTTCAACGGCCGGAGAGGATTGAAGCGTTGCTCGAGGGCTGCCTCGATGACCCACGCCGCCGTTTTGTGCTCGGGAGAGAGCGCTATGAGGCGGACGTGAAGGCGGTCACCTCCGCCAAGCTGTCTGAGCTCGAGCGTGCTGAACAAGCTCATGAGGACGGCAGCGCCGCCCACGCCTTCTTGGAGCAAGCGGCGACCGAGCGGCTTCGGGCAGAGCAGGTGCTGCCAGACGTCCCGTTGAACGGTGCGTCCATTGCTCTGGTGGAGGCACTAGCCTGGGAGCTGCAGAAGCTTGGGTATGCCGTTGGGCAGATCAAAATCCTCGTGCGTGCGATGGCGACGCATGAGCCTGCGCACATCAAGGAGGCATTCGTCCTCTTTGCAGCGGGCACTGGCTCCATCCATCGCGCCGAGCTTGTTCGCACCCTCGCACCCTTACGCAAGATCCTCGGGCCGAACCCAAGTGATGCATTCTCTCGTGAGCTCGCACATGTCGCGGTCGAGCTCAAGCCAGACCTACGAGCACAGAACAGCTTGCACGTCTACGACCACTACGACCAGGACGGCAGCGGCGGCCTCGACAAGCATGAGTTAAAGGCCGCGCTGAACCAGGTCGGCAAGTACGCGACCGATGATCTCGTCGAGAAGATCATGCAACGGTTCGACTTGGATCAGAGCGGCACGATCGATCAGACCGAGTTCCAGTCCGTGCTCGCTGACTGGGACAATTGGCTGGCGTACCACGAGTTCGCACGCTTGCTGCGGAGCGTCGAGTTGGGCAACGAGCGCTTCGAGGAGAGCCGAGCTGAGGAGGCGACGGAGTCGGAGATTCGCGAGGAGCGTCAGCTGCAGCGACGCGTGCCCAAGCGATTCAAGCGTGCGTATGACCGGATGCGCAAGAGCGTCGTCAGTGCGGGGTACAAGCCCGAGCAAGCCGCCGCGGTGCTGCGTGCGATGTTCGTGACGCAAGAACCAGAGGCGCTCCAGCCGGCGTGGGCTGTCTTCGATCCAATGGGGCGCGGACACCTGACGCTACGCGAGGTCCAGTCGATCTTTGCCATCTTTGGCGAGTCGATCGATGCATCCTCGGTGAAGGCGGAGTTCGTCAAGTTGGACACCGACCAGAACGGCGTGCTGGAATTCGAGGAGCTGGGTGGCCTGTTGCGCAGGCTCGCGCAACTGGCACGCGGCGCACCGCGCAGGGGGATCGACATGGAGCGCGGCGTGTTGGGCGCTGTGCGGTTGGAGGCGCAGCTCTGGCGCGCCCTAGACCAAGAGACGCTCGTTGCCATGCCATTCGCATCGCACGCGTTCGCGCGCCGCCTCCTCGGCGGCATGCAACCACTCGGCTTCGCGCCCGATCAGGTGGCCGTCGTGCTGCGCGCCATCTTCTGCCCCGACGAGGCCGTGGCCGCTGAGGCGTCGCGACAGGCATGGCTGCTGCTCGGCGGCACTGACTGGACATCCGCGCGCCCGTTGAGCGAGGCCGAGCTTCTCGAAGTCCAGTGTGCCTATGAGAAGCGACTCGATCTCCAGAGGCGCGAGCTCGACGAGCTCAAACGCAAGCAGGCTCAAGCGGACGCCGAGGACGCACGCAAGCATCCTAGCCGTGAACAGCAGGCTCGAGGCGATTGGCTCGAGTGCGCCCAGGCGAGACTGAGCCCACTCCGGGCCTTGTCGCCTTCTCGGGGACTGTCGCCTTCACACCAGGGACTGTCGCCTGTGACACCTACACCCCAGAAACTCAGAGACCTTCGGCGAACCGTCTTTGGCAACCAGCCAGGGACGCCAAAGAAGGCATCTGGCTGGCATCGGCTGCGCACGCGGCGCCGGGGCGGACTGCTCATGCAAATGCTCTCCTCGACTGGCCAGCAGGCGGCCCTGCGACGCCATCAGCAGCCGCCCGTGCTCAGATACGGGATGGCGCCTCGTAAGCAGCCCGAGTTCAATGAGTGGGACTCCATCTCTCTGTCCGAGTTTGAGAAGCTCGTGGCGCTGTTTGGTGACTATGGGTCCGATAGCGATCTGCGCCGGTGCGCCCCCGAGCTGACGCGCCTCTTTGCGTCGCTCGACGCGCCGAAACGGGGCTTGGACGGGGCCACTGCAGAGGAGAAGACGGTGAAGGAGAAGGTGGTAACGGTGGGCAAGGTACCGGGCAAGTTCGCGGCGTTGCGGGGAGCGTTGAAGGCCACCAAGAAGCTCAGCCTCAACAAGAACGTGCACGCAGTCCTCGGGGCGGTCGAGGAGCTCTCCGAAGGCTTCGCGACTGAGGTGAAGAGCTGTGGGGGCGCCGCCGCGAACGCAAGCGCGGGCGCCGTCACGAACGCAAGCTCAAGCGCCGTTACCAGCGCACAGCCCAGCGAAAAGCACGCTGTATTCGCATCGAAGCTGACGGTTCGCACTCCAGACGAGGAGAGCCCGACACCAGACGCTTCGTTTCACGATGAGGAGTACCAGCCGCGGCAGCAACGCGTGCATGCGATTTCTTTTGCGGACTTTGTGCGTAAGCTCCGCCCGCTCGCAGCGGATGAGCGCGACGAGGACGCGGAGCTACTAGGGCTGAGGCAGCACAGCATCGTGACGCTCGCGCCCAAACCAGTCAAGGAGGACGCCGGGCGTATACCCATTTGGCTCAAGGCGCTTGTCGGTCAGGATGGGGATGGCGCCACTGCCCTGGACGGCGCAGGCGCCAAGGCGGGTGGCCCGTCGAATGAGGCACGCGCGAGGCGAAGCTTACTGGAGGAGCAGGTGCGTGGTAGCCTCTTCAAGGCTGAGGGGCGCGAGAGTCGTGACGAGGTGCTCGAGTCACGAAGCAGCCCCCAGGCGGCCGGCAGGGGGCTGCTTCACGCCTTTGGCCTGCAGACGGCTATCGATGACAACGACGTTGACGTCCTAGCGACCCTCGATGACGAGGCCCAGTCCCTCGTGCCCCTTGCCCACTTTGACAACATGCTCTCGACGCTCTCGAACCTCAAGACCGCTGGATTCGGGCGCGAAGAGAGTAACGTGCTCGTGAAGCTGCTCTACTCGAGCGCCGACCCGCTTCACGGGCCAGAATACCGAGAAGCCGCATGGCACTTGCTGCGCCAGAAGCGAGTGCACCTGCGTGCGGCGGCCGATCGTCTCGCTGGGCAGGTGGGAGAGTTCCGGGCCGAGGCTCAGCGGTATCACCTGCGCGGTAGCGAGGTGCTGCGCAACGGCGCGAGTGCGCACCGTGCGCACCTCACCGCGCTCGAGGTGGACTCGGGATTGCAGGAGGACGAGTTCCAATTCTTGGTGAGATTACTGGGAGAGCATTTGACGGAAGGGCAGGTCACCGCCATCAATGCCGCCTTCGACTTCGACAACCCTCTCGCCCCTCGCGTGGTGCCCTTCGACGACATGGAGAAGCTGATGCGCTTCATGGCGCCTCGTCAGAGCGTCGCTGAGCGCAAGCTCGGCTCCATCAAGGCAAATCTGAATAAGGCGCAGAAGCTTCAAGCGCACTTCTCGCTTCTCGCTGCGGCCGAGAGCAGCGCCATCGGAAGCATGGTGCGCAGCGGCGTCGAGCTCAGCAAAACGATCGGGTCGTGGCTCACCAACCTGGGCGCCGCCGCCATGGGACAAATAGATGCGTCCAAGAAATTGGACGTACAGCAATTGGAATTGGATTTCGCCGCGAAAGACAATTGGAAAGCAGGTAGTCGTTGATGCAGAACAAGGCGCAGTTCCATCCGCAGAAGGATCTGGTGAAGCGAAGTCCAAGGAAGTCCAGTTCAAGGGATCGTTTAGGATAGTCCGAGGATGGTGCGATGTTCCTATGAGTAATGAGATATTTGCCCCATAAAAAGCGTGCCATCATATTACAGTCGTGAGTCGAACGACAGTTGTATAACAGTTGTAGCGTCAAGTGTGTGCACGCGGTCTCGTTTCGCTTTCGGGCCGGGCGCTGATCCGATCGTTTGTCGGATGTCGGCCGGTGTGTGTTGGGCCTTGCGCGATCTTTTACCGAGATCCGAGTAGTAGGCTAGTACCCGATTACCTGAGACCCCGAAAGCCGGAAAGCCGGCAAGACACGCTAGGGCACTTGAGTGTTCAGTGCAGACGAGATGCGGCGGCGACGGCAGTGTTTGGCAGTCAGCAGCGTTCATCACGTCGTATGGGGACGGTTGAGGCCGTTGATTGAGGCCACACTAACGTGCCCGAAACTGACTGACTGACTGTGAACGTGAAACCGGATGAAACCATTTTACTGTTCACGGGATGTGTCGTACAGTACAGTATCGCATTCCGCAAGAAAACCTATGTCGGCTCTGCTACCTGTTCTCGAACGTGCGAAACTTCTCTTGAGACATGGGACCAATGACTCGGTGATCGGCAATTGCAGCGGCTTCGATTTCGGCCTGTGCGGGTGCCCACGACCTTGCCAGACCAGCAGTCGTGGCAAAGGGTGGGACGACACTGTCATTACAGCGAGCACCATGATCCAGGCAAATCGAGTCCAGACGCTCGGCGTCATCGTGTACCTTGCCCAGGCACGCCATTCGAGTTACGGTCGTGACTCACTGCAGCTGCTTCGGCTCAGTGTCCGCTCGCTGATGCAGAATTACAATTTCAGGAACAGGGACGACATGCTTTTTCTGCATGCAGGGGATATCAACATGACCTCGCAGCGAAGCATCTTAGCGGAACTGGGCCCGGATGTCGTTGGCCGATTCAAGCAACTCGGGCCCTACGATTTTGAGGTGCCGCCTGGCTTGCCGCCTCGGAACGAATGGGCGCAGGCACGATCCTTCAGCGTGGGCTACCGACACATGATTCGGCTTTTTGCCATCGGACTTTGGGGCATCGTTGCTCGAGAGGGCTACGAATACGTGATGCGCATGGACGAGGATTCTTTTGTGTTTGACCCCATCCAGTACAACGTCTTCGAGCGCATGCGTGCTGAAGGCCTCGATTACGTCTATCGTGCGGCCGTGTGGGACCGCCCGTGGCAAGAAGCTAATTTCTTCAAATTTGTGAAACTCTTCCTCGAGGCGCATCAAGTGCGCCCAAAGTGGTTGCTCGAGCCATGCCGTCTGAACATAAGCCGACCTGGCTCTGAACTCGGATTGGATCGCTTTCTGTATCGTCTGTGCGGGCCTCTCTACGGAATCTACAACAATTTCTTTGCAAGCCGCGTTGCCTTCTGGCTGGAGCCTCAAGTCCAAGCATACCTCGCGTTCGTCGCCGCATCAAACACCATCTACACGCACAGGTGGAATGACATCCTTTGGCACTCCATCGCAATTCAGAGCTTCGTGCCGCGTGAGCGGGTGCGCATGCTGCGTGATTTTACCTACGAGCACATGACGTTTCGGAGCCATCCGATCAGCAAGGATGGCAACATTCTCGGGCTCAATGCAGATCCAGAATTCTTGAGTGGCAAGTCGATCCGCTGCATGCAATACGGCGGCCTTGCCCTTGGCACAAACCCATCCCCCAAGACGCTCGCACGATTCCATGAGATGATGCACGCGCCGGTATGCCGTGACAACGACCGCGGCCAGAGGATGAAGCGGCCCTGCGTTGTGAGGACCTCGCCAATAGCCACGACTACAACAGAGCGGCATCGAGCTCCCTTCGAGTCGCTCTTCCTCGGACCCGTGCAGACGCAGAGCACTCATTGCGACGGCGAGCCACCTAAGCCGTATTACTGCCACTCTGCGAGAAAGGCTCAGCAATCGTGGTATGGCCCAGAGTGCGAATGCGACCCCATGTCGGCAAGGACGAGCAACTTCACGGCGTGCTTTAGCATGCTGCGCGATGAGTTCGGGAGGTGGGGCAAGGCGCAGGCGGAGGCAACCAATGGGTCATGGTGGGTGGATCGGCAGCCAAGCCTTGGGGCTGTTGCTGGGCCCAGAGGCAAGAAGTATGTAGTAGAAAAGCGGCTAGGTCACTAGATCGGATTTTGGTGGCGACTGGACTAGATGCACCGGTCCACTCACAGTTGATGCTCCTATGGAAATTGAGGGACACCTTAAGGCTTTTGCATACACCATACTCGAAAAGGGTGAGCGGGGGGGGGCGGGCTGGATTATGTGACCGTGTCGATCAACTGACATCTGGGGTGACGGGTCACGGACCGCTCAGACACGTAGAGTTTTGCACCTCCGTACTACTCAAACCGAACAGTCCGGTTTCATGTCCTTAACCTCTCGTCACTTGTAGCCGCGGTCGTTGCAGATGGTGTTTGGCAGGGCGGTGCGGATGCGCTGCCGAACCGTCCTGAGCATGGCTGAATAGATGGCCGCATCGCGTGGGCTTCGTCGGAGGATCTCGGCGTCCGTGGTCAACAAGGGCGGCACGCCCGTCGCTGCCAGCCGGCTTCGTTTCCAAGCCTCGCTCAGGGGCGGGCGCAGCTCTTGCGCGATGCCGAGATGCTGCTTTCCGCCGCCGCCCGGACTTTCGACGCACGTGCACAGCCGAGTGGGCAACTGGCCCGCCTGGTGAGGGTAGAAATCAGAGGTCATCAGAGGTCATCAGAGGCAATCAGAGGTCATCAGAGGGCATCTGGCTGCCATCAGAGGCCATCCGGCAGTCATCAGACACCTGGTGCAATCAGAGGCCATCAGAGGCCAACAGAGGTGCAATCAGAGGCCATCAGACACCTGGTGCAATAGCAGGCAGACCGACTCGAGAAAGAGTTCGTGTACGCCCACAAAGCTGACGTTCCGCTGTAGAAATCGCACCGGGTCGTCGATCCCGTTCAGCGGCGTGAGCGAGCGACTCGCGCGCTCCGTGCACTGAGCTTGGACAAACGCCTCGTGCGTGGCGCTGTCGTTCACGGCGCCAAAGCGCGGAAGAAAGACGTCTCGACAGTACCTTTTGAAGGAGACAATCAGCGACACTCATGCACACTCAATGGCAATTCGGGGCAATCAATGGCAATCCGGGGCAATCAATGGCAATCCGGGGCAATCAATGGCAATCCGGGGCAATCAGTGGCCCTCCGCGTACCGCTCGGCGAAGCGCGCGGCCTGGGCGGGCTAATTAGGGAGGCAATCAGAGGCAATCAGAGGCAATCAATGGCAATCCGCGTACGGGGTGCGAACGCGGTCCGGGCGTCGGCAAAACTCCTGGGCGTAGGCCCAATGCGAGCGGCAGCGCGAGACGGGATCCCGCAGAAATGAGAGTAGCTGAGGTTCGTGTGGGAGAGGCGCGCTGACGGAGCCACGCCCCTTGCGCGCGGCCTGAATGCGTGCATGCACCTGATGAAGGATGCGATCAGCGGCCATCAGCGGCCATCAGCGGCCATCAGCGGCCATCAGCGGCCATCAGTGGCCATCAGAGGCCATCAGTGGCCATCAGAGGAGATCGCACCTCGCCCAGCTCGGGCTCCTCAATCGAAGCAAAGTTGCACCGCGGCTCCGGATGAAACCACCAGCGTTCGAAGGCAGCCCAGGAGGTAGGGCTGACGTGGTCTTCATTCACAACGGGCGAGCTCGCGTCGGTGGCGTCGATCCCAGTCGCCGCGCAGTCGTTGATGCCCTCGAGTCCCGTCAGGTACGCGTTGAGCGTGGTGCCGGCGACCTTGTGCACGTGCGAGAAGAAGAGCTTGCCATAGAGCTGCAACGGTCGAGCCGAGCCGACCTCCTCGCGGGGAAGCGCCGTACCGGTCATCGTCGGCGGCAGCAGATTCAGATTCAGATCCAGATTCTTCGCCGACCGAACCTTATTGGGCGCGGGCGCCGACTTGAGCACGTAGTCGAGCACGCGTGCCGCGTGCTCGTGGGCGATGTCATCAGGGTAATACGGGTCTCTCACCTGATGAGTGAGGCCATCAATGGCAATCAGCGACAATCAATGGCAATAAGGGTAATACGGTCTCTCACCTGATGAGTGAGGCCATCAACACATCATGAGTGGACATCAAGGGCACGCGAGCTCGCTGGCGTGTCATCAGGGTAATGCGTGCCAACCGAGAGCCATTGCCGTGGACACGCCGGTCAGCCCTCCCTCTCTCACCGCGGAGCAATGGTGCGGCCGGCCTTGCGCGCGTCTTGACAAAAACTCGGGAGACTCAGTGGCAATCAGTGGCAATCAGTGGCAATCAGTGGAAATCAGCGGCAATCAGCGGCAATCAGCGGCAATCAGCGGCAATTACCGCGGAGCAGTGGACGCCGCAGGTGCGGCCGGCCTTGAGCAATCAGTGGCAATCAGTGGCAATCAGCGGCAATCAGCGGCAATTACCGCGGAGCAGTGGACGCCGCAGGTGCGGCCGGCCTTGAGGGCGTCTTGACGAAACTCTGGAGACGAGCACACGCGACCGCCACCGACCACGCCGCGGCCGCCGCCCTCTCCAGCGCCGCCACTCGCGCCGCCACCCGCGCCCGCGCCCACGACGGCGCCCACGACGGCGCCCACGACGCAGCTCGAGCATTGATCGATGGCAATCGGGGGCGAGGGCGGGAGATTTCGGGAGGATAAGTCGACGACTTCGGCGCCGAGGGCCTGGCCGAGGGGCCAGAGCACGTTGTGACTCTCGTTCACACCGGGCGGGCGCATGAAGTACTGCGGGTACTCCCACAACTCAGCGCAACCGGCGAGGGGACAACTTGAGAACCAAGCGAGTATGATACGCGGCGCGCGACTGCTCGCGACCGCTCGGATGCGGCGTACGAGGTCGACGTATGCCGCCTGAGCCGACGCGAGCGACTCACGCTGGAGCCTCTCGCTCCGCCGCCGTGCCGCTTCGCTCGGCTGGCGCGAAAGGCTGAGTACCTCGTCGAAATTTCGGATCTGCTCGGCTCCGAAGGACTGTCCGTTAAATGGGCCCGTCATCGAGTTGGGCGAGGAGCGCCCGGACATGACGCAGATAATGACGGCGCGCGCATTCGTGAAGAGCGGTGCCAACACTGGCCAATTGTCCGGGTCGGTGTACACATGCGGGCCGGCGGCACCCTTGCCGAGATTTACTACAGGGGCGCTGCCAGCCTGCTCGAGCAGCGAGGCGAAGCTCGTGCGCGCGACGACGCCCATCACCTGTGCGGCGCCTATGACGACGTCGTAGAGCTGAGGATAAAGATCTATGTTCGCCGGCCCTTCGCGCGGCAGCAACAGCGTCGCGCTCGACTGACTCAGGTGCACCTTGCACACGCGCCGCGGCACGAAGCACCGGTCGTTGATGTAAAGATTGGTCGTTTTGCCAAAGATTGTGTTGTTCGCGGCGCCGCGCTGCATCCGGACCTCCCATCGCCAGAAGGAGTCGAAGTCGGCCGCGTCGGGCGCGGTCGAGCATTTGCCGATGGTCGCCACGATCGGCATTGCTGACGTGACGGCCGTGTTCGAGCGAAGTGAACGTTAACACGACAGACGCGACAGCCGGTGCTACGGCACTGTTACTGCCCGCTCAGAGTGTGAACGGGCGGTGTGCTGTGTGAACGTGGCGGAGACTTCAATTTCGCAAATTCCGCAAAGGTTCTGCAGAAGAGATCGCATGCTGCTCCTACTCGTGGCAACCACACACTCGCTCCTCGCGACGCGGGCGCCACCAGCTATAAAGACTCTCAGCCCAAGGTCCAAAGCTCTCACTGTCTCGGTTGAGTATACTGGCAACCTTGATGACCTCGCTCTAGCGCAGCTTTCCTCAAGCCTTCGGAAGGTGGACGCGGCTACATTGTGGACGCCTAGTGTGGCGTCAGTCGCCGCGCTCTACAAGGAGCAGAACACTGCCAAGGGCGATTTCCCAGGTCCATGCCCTGTCATCTTCAACGGCGACAGCGCCAGCGTGCCCGAGGCCATCACGGCAGGCGCTAGTGCAGTGGTGCTATCCACGGTTGACCTGCAAATGGCGGCTGAGATCGACGCCAGCGTGGACGTGCTTTGGCGCATCTCTTCTCACGATGACGTCCTGCGCGTCGTCGATGCTGGCCTCGGCGAGGCTGCGGGCTTTGTGCTCGATGGCTCCTGGGCGCTGGAGCTGGGTTTCATGCGTCCGACGTTTCCCGCAGACGCCGTGGTGGTCGCCACGTTTGAGGCGATGCAAGCCGAGAATGGTGAGATCCGCAGCGGGCGTGCGCTCGCCTCTGAGGTCGACGTCAACATCCGATCTCTTCTCCTGAGTGGAGCGTGCGTCGGCGATGACGAAGACCTGCAGTACAGCCGCTTTGCAATCGCGCAGCTCCGATCGAAGATGTCGTCTGAGTTTCGGATCGATGGTCTCACGGGCGCGGCGAATGGCCACTTTGGCACAGGCGGTGGCTCGGCGCGCTATGCTGCGGAGAAGACCGCCTGGAAGCGGCAGCGCTGAGCGCACGCACGCGATTGTGCTGCAAAGATGGCCTTTCAAACGGTGTCCCAGAGGCGTGTTCACAACAGTTATGAGATTCTCAAGAATGTATCGTATCTCTCGTTGCGAACATCCCAATAGACTCAGTGTACGAGTGACTGGCATATAGGTCATAGGTGATTTCTCACGCTGCGGAGACGTTAGATCAATGGCGTTAGATAGGTGGTCTTCGTCAGACGTCAGTGGTCGCCGATGAAGGGGCGATAATTGGATAAAGCGCTCGCTCCGCCTCCGGCACGCTGAGCGGCGCGCACACATCGGACGGGTACGGGTAGAAGCATGCTTGCACCGAGTATATTCATTCACAGCCCTGTTCACGGATCACAGCTCAAGCTGCACTCGAGTCGCGGGGCGTCGACAATGGCTGCGGTCGAGGCTCCTCGTGCCACAAAGCGAGCGCGACTCACCGAGGACTGCGCGAGACAAGTGGCCGTCGAACTCAGTGGCGGCGCTGCCTACCCGACGGAGCTCATCGCGCTCTGGCGCGAGAGCGCGGACAACTTCTGCGACATTGTGATCGTCGTCGAGGGCAAGGCCTTTCCGGCGCACCGATGTGTGCTAGCAGCCGCGTCACCATTTATGCGCGTCCACTTCAAGCAGCAGTCATTTGCGGACAGCGGCACCCGCGAGTTCACCGTCTCCGACCTCAGCGCGGTGGCCTTCGCGTGCGCGCTAGATTTCATCTACTCAGGTGCGGCAACGCTCGAGAGCGATGCTCGATTGCTGGACTTGCTCGAGGTCGCGTCGCGGCTCGAAGTCGCGCCGCTGCTGGAGGCGGTGAGCGCCGCAATCCAGCATCGTGTCACGTGCACGGACAGTGTCCAGGTTTGGGAGCTGGCCGAGCGCTACTCGTTGCCAATGCTTGAGACGGCCGCCCGGCGAACGTGCCTGCGCAGCTTTGAGCCTCTGGTGAAGAGTCCGAGCTTCCTGAGCCTCTCCCGCGAGCGTCTGCTCGCTCTGCTGGGTGATGATGCGCTCACGATCGACTCCGAGCTGACCGCGTTCGAAGCCGCGCTGCAGTGGGCGCGTCACCACGGGGCGACCTCCGACAGTGAGCTCGCCGAGCTGCTCGCGCACGTGCGCTTTGGATTCATGCCGCGTGAGCGGCTGCACGATGTGCTGTCCGAGCCGCTCGTGGCGGCGTCACCCACCATTATGAAGGACGTCGCGTACGCCCTTGCCGATAAGCTCGATGTGAAGCCCGAGATGCCGCGAAGCAGACCACGCGAAGGCTGCCGAGCCATCTACTTGCTCGGTTTCGAAGATGAGAATCTTGATTTCAGTTTCAGGCTCTGCAAACGATTTGATCCGGTCACTCGAGCTGTGACTTCGATCGCATCACTACCAGGTGCGGATTGTCCAGTGTCAGCGACCGCTCTTGATGGGAAGCTGTACGTGGTTGCATTCGACGGAAAGATGGAGCGAAATGTGCTGATGCGCTATGACGAGGCCACCGATGAATGGCGCACACTCGCAGCCTTGGCGACTTGTCATGGGGGTGAATGTCGCATAGCTAGTGCCGCTGCTCTAGACGGAAAGATTTACGTGGCTGGAGGCTGGGACACTGATTCGGATTGTGAGCGTGCTGCGGTGGAGTCATACGACCCGACGAGCGACACTTGGCATCCGGTCGCGCCCATGAATGTTGCACGCAAAGACTTTTGCCTCGTGGCCGCGCAAGGCTGCCTGTTCGCCATTGGCGGTGAGACCAATGAGTCCTGGCATTCGGAGAGCGTCGAGAAGTACGACTCCAAGACCAATGTGTGGACGCCTGTGTGTGATATGCCACGTGGTTACACAAACATGGCTGCAGCGGTCGTGGTTGATAGCGACAAAGGTACGGCCATTGTCACCTTAGGCGGGAGGAGTCGAGACGAAGACGGCAAGTTCTTTGCAACGAATGAGTGCAATACATACTACCCGGCCATTGATAAGTGGGACAGAGCTTCTACAATACGGCTCCCCAAAGCCGCCGAAGGCATTGGTGCCGCCATGGTGAGTGGCGTCCTCTGGTGCTTTGGCGGCAGTGATGGTGAAAGTGCTGCTACGGGCGCAATTACTTGTACGACTCCCCAAATCGACGTTCAAGACAAAACACTCGTGTTTTGGAATCCAATTTCTGTCGGTCGTCATTCTGGGTTCAGTACCATTACGGCGCCCAAACACTTGGAGATGCCACCTGACACTTTCTTCACTTGCGTGGCCATCTGACACGGTGACAGAAGTCCGGCGGGCTCCGGGCACACCGGGTAGCGGGGGGGCTATACACATCGTGGGCAGCGCAACACGACAATCTAGTAGACAATCCGACCGACATGCTGTGTACGTCCGGACGGTACACGGCTGTATGGTCCCTGGTGTGTTGTACGTACGTCAACGTGAGGAGGTGCGAGCGGCAGACCCTCGGGATGACGTCATCACTCCCTAGGTGTTGACGTCATGTCGGGAATTTATGTCGGGAATCCCGGGGGAGATTCCCTCGATGCGTGCCGCGTGCGGGTCGCCGTTCATGCTAGGAATTCAAGAGAGAGGACCGACGAAACCTGTTAGTGATAAGGCGTAAGCCCGGCCGGTAACCGTCATGGGTAACCGTCCGCTCGTCGGCGCTCACACCGAGGACGACGTTCCGGTTGACGGTTCGGTTCGACCTAAAGCTCGTCCACGTCTTGGACTTGGTCCGGTTGGCGGTTCCATCACGCGCGTCACAGACGCAGTGTGCACGCCGGTCTACTTCTTGGCTTTGGTCGTCACGTCGTCGCTGGGGTTCAACAGCGTACCTTAGACGACCAGACCTTCTACGGTGGACTAGTGTAGCTCCGGAGGAGCCCCTGGGTATGTGGGGTCCTCCAATCCTCCAGGAGGAGACAGCGCAGGGACGACCAGACCAGAGGGCTCCAAGCCAAAACGGGTCGTCTACAGTGTGTATCCATCATACACGCGGTTCGTGTTGCCGAGGTGCCGACTCATGCTGGCGAGACCGAATTCAAACCATATCCGCCATCCTGAAAGGTTCGGATCGCACCCCTCGGAACGAAGAGCTCGGAATCACAGCCGTTGGAGAACTGCTCGCGCTCCGCGCCACTGGCATGGCCAACGGCAGTGCCTTAGAAGGCAGAGCGTGGCCGAAGACCTTGCCGAAGGACGGCGTCGGAGTGGCGAAGGCCGCCAAGGCTTCGCGCTCGTCCGCGTTGGCAAGCATCTCCTCAAGTTCGACGAGACGCCGATGGACCGACATCCACTCAGTCAAGTCCTCCCACTTCTCAGCCCAGGTCCAGATTTGGTTGAAGACGCGCCCGACGGCGTTCTTCGTTTGGGCGAGGTCGCCGTACGAGAGACGCATCTCCGGGTCGGCGGCGATCAGACGCGGCGCAACTAGAATGTACGGGAGCAGTTCGTCGACATTGGACCACAGCTCGTTCCAAAAGCGGAGCGCGCCGAGATGGACGTACCTGATGAGGGAGGCAATCAGACTGATGAGGGAGGCAATCAGGCCAGCGCGCGCGCGCCGAGATGGACGTACATCGTACTGTAAGCGTTCCACATCTCGGTCAACAGGGGCGCAAAGGGCGCCAAACGGCTCGCCCGGCGACTATGCTTCGTGCTGTACTCGTCTGGATCCGCTCCCGCCACATGCTCATACGCCGATTCAACGAGGACGAGATCGCGACGCAGCTTCGCGTTCAGCCGTTGAATGGTGACTCGGATCGCCACGAGGTGGCGACCGATGAAGAGCGAGATGCACGTGCCAACGATGCCTCCCCCCACGGCGGCATACGCGAGCCATACGCCGGGCACCTCTCCCTTGCCGAATCCGGGCGGCGGCACCTTCTCGCCAAGAGTGGCCAGGAGTGGAGTGAAGGCCACGAGGCTGGCGATGGAATCGAGGAGATCGTACGTGATCCAGTTGATGCCCTCGGTGAAGCGGTGCGCGTCCTCATGAATGCGCTGCGAGACGCCCTCAAGAGGCCTCGAGTTCCTGTGCCAGCGCTGCAAGTACTCTTCCACGAGGACGAATCGCCAGGAAGCAGCCCAGTAATTGTGCAGTATGCGCAGCGCCGGGTACACGAGAAACTGGGCCATCTGGATCGACAACCAGCTCCACATGATGCTGTAGAGTCGATCAACCATCTGCTCATGCCCGAGGCCGTACTCCTGCCCATACGCCACCAAATTGTAAAAGTCGAGGGTGAAGTCATTGTATCTTCGCTTGTTCCAAGCGCTGAACACGGCCTTGCCCATGATGCTTGCGAGGCCGAACCACGCCCATGCGATTCGAGCGCGGGAACCTCGCAAGAAGAACTCGTGGAACATGCTCGGAGTGTGGACGAACTGGCGATCGCCCCCCCCCTGCCCTTCGGTGTCTTGCAAGCGTTCACGTTCGACAGGTCCTCTTCGAGAGAAGATGCTTGTGTGACATATGCAGCTGCTGCCAGCTGATAACAAACGAAAGTCGGCGGCTTCGACGAAACCAAATCGTCAAATTCCGAACACGTATTGCACGCACCGCGCCGCATTGAACTTTGTCATGTACGCGCACGCAACTCCCCTTCTCTCTTGAATTTGCTGAAGAATTCCGAACCTCGAAACGATAGAGGGTCGAAACGGCGTCCCGTCTATTCAAATTCACAAGAAATCCAGGGACTTCAAACTTTCGCCAAGTCCTACAGGAGCACTGTGGTCCCTAACGCTCGCAAGCCGCAGCCACGCCTCTCCGCTACGTCACCGATTGGCAGCCGCAGCAGGCTGCGGAGAAAATGGATCGACGCGCAGCCTACACGCGCGAGGAGCTCGAGGAAATTTTTGACGCCGAGAATCAGCAGGCCAATCTGCGCTATGCGCGCCCGCCTCACTGCAGCATCGGGGTGGAGTCCGCGGAGCTGGCCCACGCCCTTGCCAAGCGGGTGCTCGAAGAGAGGGACGAAGCGATTCAGCGTGTAGCACAGCTCGAGGCGGCGCTCCAGCGCTCGATGGGACAAGCTGAGAAGGCGATGCACGAGAGGGACGAGGCAGCCATCGAGGTGGTCCGAGGGGAGCACGAGAGGGACGAGCTCGAGGCTGAGCTCTTGCTCGCACACAACCTCCTGGCAGACGCGTCGTACAAGAACGAGGCTCTGCTCAGGCGCGTGCGCCAGCTCGAGAAGTGGCGGGAAGTCGCGTCACAAGTTCTCGACTCGAGGGAGGTGGAGCCGCCGCCACCCCCGCCGGCCAGCGAGTCGGACGCGGCCCTCGGCCTCACGCGCACTAAGGAGGCCCTCGTGGCCGCTGTCAAGGAGGCCGCCAAGCTGCCTCCCGACGAGCGCAAGCGCAAGTTCAAGCAGCTCAAGTTGAAGTGGCATCCGGACAAGCACGAGGTGCTCAAGGAGATGGCAGAGGAGGTCTTCAAGCTCATCAGCGCATGCATCGAAGAGCACGGCGGGGATTCGGAGGAGAAGCCGGAGCAGAAGACGGACGCGTGAACGCACGAGGTGGCCGTGCTCGGAGCGGTCGAAGCACTCCACGCCGGGCCGACCTCCGCCGTGCACGAGCTTCGCACTCATCCTTTGTAAAAGACACTCGACACTGCCACCGGGGGCCGCCGGGACGCGGCGACACAAGCGTATTATCAAGTAGGTAATACTTCAGGTAATACCGTAGGTTAGCAGGTGTAGCGACGCGCTTACCGCTTTAGATGAGTAGCATGAGTAGCCACCGTAGGCCGCCGGGCGCCGTCGTTTAAGGCAATTGGTTTAAGGATTAAGCTGAGCTTCACACCGGTGTTGAAACACCAATACGAAGGGTTTCACTACTCTGGTGTTTCAACCATGTGTTTCAACACAGTGCCGTCTCAAGCAGGACTAGCTCAGAATCACTGAATGTCTGCCCCGCCCCCCCCGCAAACATCATCATGCAGCTTGCGCCACATGCCCATGCCTCAGCTGCCGTCGCGTGGTCTTTCAGATTTTAGTTTGCCTTGGCGATTGGGATCATTTCGACCGGGGAATCTCACGAAGTCGAGCTCTCAGTCAAGTCAAGTCAAGTCTATACAGAAACAACAGACAACCATACGGAAGCCTATCGAATGTGCTCCGGAAGCCAGCAGGGGAGGACGGGAGTCGATGGAGATGGCGGAGGGGGATCCATCT
>Ga0180442_100969_pt1 | contig 18575 bp, 8 predicted proteins | sample ChrtobMetP5_16mM_FD_119746 | JGI IMG/M metagenome (GOLD analysis project Ga0180442, IMG submission 119746) | Chrysochromulina tobin associated microbial communities from unialgal haptophyte culture, Seattle, Washington, USA - P5_16mM MetaG | ecosystem: Host-associated > Algae > Haptophytes >... | reverse complement strand
GCTGTTATTTGCAGTAAATAGTGCCCAAATTTTCGCGCCTGCGGCGGGCTAAGGGGCAACTTGAATACCCCTTCCAGAACGCGCCCCCCTGTCGGTCCTCGACAAGTGGTACCTACCCATTGACCGGACCGGCGTACATACGTGTGCGGTTACAAATTCACTCACTACCGGGTACATCAAAACGTGAAATCAAAAATCTATACGAAAACAATAGACGCATAGCGCGAGCGTGCTATCTGCGATCATCAGCCTACCAGGTGCAGGTCTACCACACACGCAACTAGAACTACAGCTGAAATAAAAACAGCTCTCCAGAGTCACGGAAGAGAGAACCAATGCAGCGTTCAGCGCGGGCCACTACAGCATCAACTTCAGCACCAGTAAACGTACCAGAGCATACGCTCACGTCATAGCCTCGCCATCGGCAGGCGATAAAGTGCGGTCGCCGTCAGTGCTGGCTCGACCTCCTCCTCCGCCGCCGCAGCCATCACAGCTTGATGCTCTTCGTGAGCTGCTGGGCCGTGGGCGCACAGGACGACGTCATTGCCGAGGCAAAAGGTGTGCACCCGACGCAGACCCACGTCGACAACGGCGCCCTCTGTGGCTGGAGAGCTGGACGCCGATGGCCAAGGCCCCGCCGCGGCGGGACGCAGGCCGTTGATGAGTGTCTTCGGAGCGATGGTGGCAATGAGCCGGTGCGCGAGCTCCTTCTGCAGGCAGCTCGCGATCAGTGCTGCCCCACCCTCGATCATCACCGAACGCACGCCGAGCTGGAGCCGAAGCTGCCGGAGGGAGCTCAGCAGGCACGGGTGACCTCTGTGATCCTCGTCGACACACAGCACGTGCACGCCCGCCGCACGCAACGCGGCCGCGCGGGCGGCTCCGCCGCTGTCATACAGCGTACGCGCGAGCGTACACACGACGGCGTGCGGACGGCAGGTAGAAGATGACGTCGACGACGACGTGGAGGTGGTGGAGGAGGAGGAGGAGGAGGAGGAGGAGGAGGACGAAGTCATGAAGGCGGCCACCGAGGCGGCGGCGCTGCTCGCCAAGGGCGCTGGAATGGGCGACTGGAGGGCCTTGGCGGTGGCGAGGCATCGCAAGCGCCCATCGAGTACGATTCGCATTGGACTCTCCCCCGGCACCAGGCGAACGGTGAGTTGAGGGTCGTCGGCGAGTAGTGTGCCTGAGCCCACCATGATGGCCTCGTGCACCGCACGCAGCCCGTGCGTGAGTGCCATGGACTCTCTGCCGGAGAGGAGCAGCCGAGGGCCCGAGGCACCCAGTGGCCCCGCTATGCTGCCGTCGAGGGCCTGCGCGTACGAGAGGGTGACGAAAGGCATCACGACGCCGCGGCGCGAGACCGCATGGGCTTCGATATCGCTTCGCAGGCGCGCCAGCATCGAGGCCGCCACCGTGGGCAGCGGCGAGCACAGCGGCCGGGCGGGCGACGAGGGCGGCGGCCCCAGCAATAGTGACGGCCGCCAGGGCGGCGAGGGAATGGTTGCGGCAGCAGCCGAGGCCATCGCTGGCGCCATCGCAGGCGCCATCGCGGGCTCTTCCTCGTCGATATCGGAGCACCTGAGCTGATTCACGCCACTGCAGCTGCCACCGGCCAGTACGTGCCCACCGCCGCCACCGTGGCCGCCATCGTAGCCGCCACTGCTGCCGACGCCGGCGCCGCCGCTGGCGCCGCCGCTGGCGCCGCCGCTGGCGCCGCCGCTGGCGCCGCTGCCCCTTCCGCCGCCCGTCTGACGGCGCTCGGCCTCCGGTGTCAGAATATGACCCATCCGGCGTGCCTTCGTCTCCAGATAGCCATGTGCGTGGACGGGTGTCGAAGAAGCGAGCACCGCGCGCCGCCCCGCCACGTCGATGCCGAGCGAGCGAAGGGCATGCACCTTGAACGGGTTGTTGGTGAGCAACACGACGGAGCGAACGCCAAGGCTATCGAGGATGGTGCGCACTGGCGTGTAGTCGCGGGCCTCATCGGGCAATCCAAGGGCCAGGTTGGCGTCTACCGTGTCGAGGCCCTGGCGCTCCTGCAGCCCGTATGCGGCGATCTTGCTCGCAAGGCCAATCCCACGGCCCTCTTGCGGCGTGTAGATGAGGATGCCACCCTGCTGTGCCAGGTGCTGCTGCGCGAGGCGCAGCTGCACCGCGCAGTCGCACTTGAGCGATCCGAGCACCTCGGACGTGAGGCACGCATCGTGCACGCGCATGTGCACGCGCTCGCTCCCACGGTAGACGTCGTCGCAGTCTGCCCAGAGGCATGCGACCCATGCGTGCTGCGAGTAGAAGGCCTCACCCCGGTCGCGCTCCCCATAGACGCGCACCGCCATTCGGCCGTTATTGGTGGGCATCGTACAGGATGAAATACACTCGACTGGCATAACGGCAGGCAAGTACGAGGCCCGACGCGAGTGCCTCCTTGTCGGCGGCGCACAAGCTCCGAGCGAGCGTCTGGTCGAGATATGTGATGATAGAACAGGGTCAATTACTCTCGTCATCAAGTGGTTCACCCTCGCGTGGCACCGGTTATTGTTTGCTGGGCGCTACTGCCCCCACGGCCACGCGGTCGTTCGGGCAGCATTGTGAGGGCGAAGTTGCGGAAGAGGTACACTGTGTACCGGTACATGTACGACCCCCTTTGGGGCAACGTTGGGTGTGTGCGCGTATGTCCGCTCTAGCTCTAGCGTAGTAGGTTTGTGTCCGGTCGCATAGCCCAATCAGTCCCCCAATCAAGAACAATCAAGAATTTCTACTATAAGCAATGGCGGGCACCGAGCGGGCACTAGACCGGACTATACTAGTGTCCCCGCTTCCGCTGTGTACTCAACGTCGCAGCCAACGTGAGCGGCCATATACGTGAGCGCGACAATCGTTTGGGGGAGCGCCTTGTTGCCCGTGCACGCGCCAGCCGCGCTATCCTCGAGCCTCGCAATCTGCTGCGCCATCGAGGGCCCGCGCGCGACTGCGGATGGCACGACGCCTGCGCGCTGAAAGATAGAGGGCAGGGCTGAGGTCTCGAGCGCCTCCACAGAGTAATTCGGGCTGAGGCCCGGGACGAGGCGGTTGAGGTGGAGCCCGTGAAGGGTCTGGCCAGGGGCTCGAAGGCACGTGTAGACGTCATCCATCGAGACGCGCCGTGGCTCATATAGTGGACGATGCGGATGATGGCCTGCACCTTCGGCGCTCCCTCCGCCTTCGCCCCCGTGGACAGAGCTGACTCCACTTCGGAAGCTGGGCCGCACGGGTCCACAGGCTGGATTAACCACCCCGCTCATGACAACGGCCACGCCCAACAGCTTGCGCAGCGCGGGCATCGCGTGCTCGAGTAAGTCGATGGACGTGAACAGCAAAAGGTACGCCCCGTCGCCGCCCACGATCGGCAGGCCTAGTGGCGAGTCGAGCGCGGCAGAGTGGCCCGATGGAGCGAGACACCACAGCTTCTCGTATCCAGCGAATGTACGTGCGGCCAGCGGATCGGCACCTAAGACGGGCGCGAGCGCGTTGCCTAGCTGCGACTCCATGCGCACGGCATCCGCCAGGTCGGCCAAAGCTGTGTTTGAAGCATCAAGAAACGCGAATTTGGGTCGCCAGAGCACGGCATCGACTGCGCGACGCGGCGGCGCTGCCTCAGCATCGGGGTCGAGCGAGAGGAAACTGACCGCTGCGAATGACAGATTTCGCGTCGAGCACACGTCGCAGCCCTTGAGAGCGATGGCCACCTGCCGATGACCGACTGGCGGCTCGTTGTGCTGCTGAATGCTATGCAGCTTCGCAGCCGTCGAGAAGAGCACAAAGCCGGTGGAACCGTCGTTGCCGCGGAACGAGTACACGAGCTCGTTGCCATCACTCTGGCGCCGTACAGCTGGCACCATCCAACGCTCGAAGGAGCACACGCAGCGCAGGAGGTGGCGGCGCTCGGCCTCTGATAGCGAGGGTCGTTGGAGGAGCGCAACGACCCTCGCCATGTCCGCTGCTGTCAAGTGTGCGTGTCCTTGCGTTAAGGCCTTGCGTGCAAGGCCCTCGGCCTCCGTTTGCTCCTCTTGCGCCCCCCAAAACCTGTATATAGCAAAGCCAGCAGCAGCAGCAGCTAATCCGGCAGCAGCATAGAGGACAACCTTTCCCGACGGCGATTCCTGTGGCTGCGCAGCCGATTGCTGCTTTAGCTTTTTCTGTGCAGCGACCTTTCGTAGAAGTGCGGCCGCCGCGTCTCGGGGTCGTGTTGCGAGATTCGAAGTCGAAGCGACGGTCCCAATGGGGAGCGACGTGGCCATGAGAGAGAACGATGTTGCCGGAGAGGTCTGTGAACGAGACTGTGAACGAGAGGTCTGACCCAACTTTGGTTCGTCAGCCCGGAAATTCTTCGCAGTTGGACTACAGTTATGAGTTGAACTATGGTTGAGCTGACTACGCGCCCAACCGTGGAACTTGGCCCGCATTAGCCGGTCGCCGCACGGCATCGAACGACGAGTTGGGATCGGCCCAAGAACCGTGGCCCAACCACAGCCTCCAACTTCGAACTTGGTCCAACGGCAGCCCGCTCGTCTGTGAGAACACAAAAGTTGTCCGAATCATAACCATCTGCTGTGAATGAGTGTGAATCTGAATGAGAGCGTCTGGTGCGTCTCTAAGACCACGCGACTCTCACCATGCCATCCCCTTCGTCCACCCAATCGCCTGCCCTCTAACGACCTCGCCGTCCGAGCAGCGTGTGCTCGTGAACTTGGCCTCCTTGTCGTCAAACTGCAGCATGTGCCGCTGCTGCGCAAACTCGGCGAGCAGCACATCGGTGCGGGAGGGTGTGATCCCCCACTCGCCGTGTCCCCATGGGGTGACAAGCACGCCCACACGCTCGGCGGCTGGGAAGGCGAACTCCAAGCCAGGGACATTCGCCCACGTCCACTTGTACTTGGCCACGCGCATGGCGAGTGCGGAGCTGCCGTACTCCGCGCCGTTGAGCTGATGCGTCGAGTCTGAACACGTTGGGAAGCAGCGCGAGGCCGGATGCCTCCAGACGAGTTCGCCGCCAATGCCCGCCGCGCGGTTCGACAGCCTCCAGCAGTTCACGTCCAGCTGTAGCTGGTCGTCCGTGCCGTCGCCGCTACTCAAGAGCGACGCGAGGGTCAATTTCGCGCCGCTCACGCCGCCGCCGCGCAGCACAATCGACGGCTTGCCTCCCGTAACCTCGGCGTGCCAGCTGCCAAGCTTATGCGCGCCCTCATAGTATGCGACGCCGTGCGCGAGAAGGAAGACGTTGCCCAGCCGCCCGAGAGGCCAGCCGCCGGTACCCATCAGCCGTCGGCGCACCGCCGCCGCGTCGGCGTCGCCGGGACGCGGGTCCTCATGACCGAGGAAGGCAGCGAGGATCTCGTCGGTGGGAGATATGGTCGCTGCGCCGATGGTGGCGAGGGCGTCGTGTGAGAGGGCGTCGTACGTGCCAACCTGCTGCTCGCCGCTCTCCCTCGCCGTCATCACCAGCTGCACCTCCTTGAGCCAGTCAAAGCCGTTGAGCACAGTCGAACCGTCGAGCGGTCTCCCGTCTGTGCGTTGGAATCGGACCGAATGTGTCCATTTCAAACGGCCACAGAGGTAGATGACGATCGGATCGCTCGTCTGCACATTGCTCCCGCCGTCCACGAACACGCGTGAGCCCGCACCAGAACGTGAGAGTCCCCAAGCGGCCGACCCCCAGGGCGTGTGAAGCTGACCTCCGCGGAGGAAGAAGAAGCCCCTGTCCACGCTGCCGGCCGTGGCCGCCGCCGCCGAAGAGCCCGCCACGGCGCTGAAAGCCCACGGCCCGCTGCCGACAAGGCGCATGGCGCGCAAGAGCTCCGGGTCCGTCGTGCCGTCGCCAGCGTCAATGCGCGCGCGCACCTCCTTGTCTTGATTCGAGTGCATCATTAGGGTCGCAACCACGCTGCTGGGCACACCGTGCTCCCACCCATGCCCGCGCCCCGTGCAGCCCGAGCAGTTGACGCCACCGTCGTGGGCGGCCATGGCGTCGTGCAGAAGCGTCCACAAGGTGTGCGTCGACTCGAGCGCGCAGCGCGGCGGCCGCTGCAGCTCGCGCGGCAGCCAAGCCTGGTAGTGGCGCTTGTCGAAGCCGTGTTGCCCGGATCTCGAGTCGACCATCGGCACGCCCTCGAGCGAGTACTCGTGGCTAAAGGTGTAGTGTAGGATGTGGTGCGTATACTCGCCGGCCGCATCGGTCGTGCGCACCCCAAACTGCGACGAAGGCTCGAGCTGCAACGTGTCCATCAACTTGTGTGCGACGCCGCCCACAGCCGCGCCTATCGAGTAGCCCCACATTTCGAGCATCCAGCCGAACTCGGCGTCAGCGGCCGGGTCAACCTTGAGTGCGAACGAGAGGTCGTACCACGGCTTGACGAGCCGCTTGAGTGCGTCTATGTGGATCAGGATGGGCGACGGGCCAACCTGCTGCACCTTCTCGGCCACGAGATCTGAGCCGGCGAAGCGTCGTACGAGCGACTTCGTCTTGCTGTCGCGCTTCGGGTTCATGTAGTGGAACGGGTAGGCCACCGCAAGCTCCTCAGTGGCGAGGTTGGGCAAGTATTTCATGAGCAAGTGGTCAGTCTCCGCGATGAACAGGTACTTCTCGGGGAAGTCGAGGTCGCCGCGGTTGAGCGCGACAAGCACCGAATGGGGCCGGTTGAGCACCACGAAGCCGTGAGTCTCCGCCTCGGTCAGCTCGTCGACCACGACGGTGCGCATCACGCTCATCAGGCTGTCGAGCGGCGCGCTCTTGGGCTTAGTCAGCAACCGCGTGAACCCGCCCATCTCAGTGCATGGCCCGAGCGTCGCGCGCAGCCGCACATAGTGGTAGTAGAAGATGCGTGTCTGCCAAAGCTGGTACGGCCCAGTCGAGGCGGTGAGCAGTACGTGGTACGGCCGGCGGTCCGCGGGGCAGTTCGCCGTCGACTGAGTCGCCTCGACCTCTGGCGTGAAGGACGTGGCCTCTTCTTTTGCTGTTTGCCGCTGGCTTTGCCGACTGCTGGAAGCTTTGGAAGCGGAAATCCAGCGGCGCGCCTGCTGCGAGAGCTGCTCTCGTCGGCGCTGCTGCACGCGGCCGTCGCCTGTGTCGAGCACAGGAGGCTTGACCGCAAAGATCCAGAAGAGGAAAAAGGCCACGATGAAGACGAAGCACAATCGACGGCTGATCGGCATAAAACTACACAATCGGCATGTGAAAAAAAAGCAACACGAAAAAGTCAAGTCAAGTCGCGCCGTCACGGGCGTTTCGCTAGGCAAGTCAAGTTAAGTTTGGTCTGCATTTAAACAACAGTTGGAATTGCTCCGGAAGCCAGCTGGGGAGGTCGGGAGTCGAAAACTTGACTTGACTTGACTGACTTGACATGAATTCTCACACCTCTCTTTGTCCGACACCTTCCGGCGGTCACATGCCGTCTCTGGACTTGGCAGCGTGCGTTGTGTTAGCGGGATGCCTTGCAGTTGTGTTGTGTTGGCTGGCCGTCGTCAAACAGGCACCAACCGCGTTCATAGTGCTGTTCACCGTTGTAGTGGGCGGCCTACTCTTCCTCCTGCAGCTCCTTGGACGCCGATGTGAGCACATCCGACCGGACCGCAACTGCCGCCAAGCTTTGTGCCGCTCGACTGAAGGCAAGCATAGCGGCACGCATGTTGACAGCCTCGATGGTCTCCGCGCGGTTGCGGTGAGTTGGGTCATCTTATACCATGCTCTCTGCGTCCCAACGTTCTTCTTCGTGGGGCCGACCAACTACAACCAGTTCATTGGCCAGTGGTACATGCAGTTTGCCTTCTCCGGCGCGATGGGTGTAGACCTATTCTTCGTTCTGAGCGGATTTCTCATCGTCTCACTCCTAGTCCCTGAAGGGAGGAAAGCCGCTGCAGTTGGCGCAAACGTCGCGACGCAGGCCGCTGATGATGCCATCGCATCAACAGAGTCGAGGGCAGCCTTAGGAACGTGCAATGCCGGCGTTCGGTATGGAGCCTTTCTGCTCAAGCGCTTCCTTCGGCTAGCACCCGCCTACCTTGTGCTCCTTGCGTATAACGTGTCGCCGCTGCAGCCAGATGAGACGCAGCGTGAGACCTGCCGCGCTTGGTGGTGGCTCAATGTGCCGCTCTTCCTCAACAACTACTTTGACCTTTGGGTGGCGCCTCACGTGAAGGATCCGCTGTACCGCGCGTGGCTAGGATGTGACCTACACACCTGGACGGTCGCTGTGGAGTGGCAATTCTACCTCGCCTCGGTGCCTTTGGTGCACACGCTGCTGCTACTCGAGCGTTGGATGGCGCGCCGAGAGCGCTGTATCGAGCGCGCGCGTGCTCGGGCCTTGCGGCTGCAACTCGTCTTGCTGGCCGTGCTCATCGGGTGCACTGTGCTCCTCCGATGGTGGCTTCGGCGCCAGGTGCGCTCCCCCACTCTCCTCTCCCCTCGCGACGCTGCTGGTTCACCGGCTCATCCTTCTCCTTTCCCCTTTCCGACGCTGATGATCTTCTCTTCTCGTGTGCCCGCTGCTCTCACCGCCCACACGTACCACTGTCTTTTGTGCGCACCCCCTTGCCAATGCTCAGTACGGCGACGTGTTTGGCCTGTACGTGAATGCCATGATGTACACGCGCGGTGGGCCATACCTCGCGGGGATGGCAGCCGCTCTAGTCACGCTCAGCCCGCCACCGTCATCAGAGCAATCAGAGCAATTGCTCTCGCCACTCGTGCCTTCGGAAGTCCAGACGGCGTGCACGCCGCATCAGCCGCTACCGTCTCGCACCAGGGTTTGGCGCCGAGACGCCGATCTCACCTCTAGATGCTGGCACTGGTGCTTCTACCTTGGCTCGCTCTCGCTGGCCCTCTTCACCGCGTACGAGGGAAACGAGACCCCACTTTATGCAAGCGACCCCGAGCAGACGCCCCTACGAACCGGTCCGGTGTGGTGGTGGCTCTCGGAGGATCAAAAGCAGTCCCTCGACTACGTGCTGTACTTGGGCTGCGCAGCTGGGTTTGGTCTGGGCTGCGCGGGGCTTATCGTCGAAATGCTTCGCGGTAGGGCGCCGTGCCTCAAGCGCATCCTCGGCTCGCGAGTGTGTGTGCCGTTTGCAAGGTATGGACGGCCCGTTGCTCCCAGGCTAGCAGCCGATTAGCCTGCGTGAAGTCTCTCTGGCCTTAGGTGTGGACGCGGTACAGCTCTGCGCTGCGTCTCAGTGGCCTCCTGCATGCATGGTCTCAAGATGCGTTCGATTGCGCCCACAGGCTCTCCTACAGTGCCTACCTGATTCAATTCATCTTCTTGCAGCCCACGTACGATGCCTACTTCACAGTGAACCCGACGGACTCGCGCGCCTTGTGCTTTTCCAAGCTCAGTGGTGAGAGCAACCAACTCGCACGAACGCCCCGACGGGCAGGCTCTGCTCATCTCATGCTGGTCACACCTCACACTTCAACCCCACACTTTCGCTCCGCTCGTGCACCGCAGGCTTGTATTGGCTCAGCTTGTTGGTGATCAATGCGGCGTCGATGCTCCTCCATGTCCTGGTCGAGGCCCCCGCCAACAATCTTCGCAATCACGCGGTTCATCTCTTCTCGCTCGCTGCGGCGCTCATATCTCGGGTGGGTGCCATGGCGGCCCGGCCGGTGCCGGCGGAGTAGCGTGGAACGCGGACGCGTCTGCTCTTGCGTCTTGCGGCATGGCTGCGTATCGTCTCACGTCTGTTTCGATTCTCACCACTGATAGACTTAGAAAGTATTGCATTTAGAGAGGACCTGAGATCCAATGACCATTACCGATTACCTAGCCAGACGCTGACATCAATCGGGCAAGCCATGATCGGAGTGCCCGCGCGTACGCCGGGAAAGTCGCGAGAGCCAAACGCGCCGTCGAATGAGCCGTCATTCGGCTGTTTCCCTACTTGCTGTTGCGCTTCGCGTCTCTGCCTCTCCCGTCCCCATGCATCATCCCAGCAGCTCGAGCGCCCCATGCTCGCCATCATCCATGAAGAGCGCCTCGTCCTCTTCCTTGGCCTTGGGCGCGCCGCCAGCCGCCTGCACGTCCGCCGGCGGCGCAAAGATCTCGATGGCGGCCAATGCGAGGGGTGGCAGCAGCTCGTCGGGCGTGCGTGCAGACGCGAGCCGTCGCGGCGGCGGCGCATTGATCCAATCCGCCGAGGCGGCGGCGGCCTGCGCAGCCGAGAGCTCGGGGCGGGGCGCGACGCTCATCTTGATGAGAGCTAATTGGAGGGCGGCCGCACTCGCTCCACTTGCAGCTGGAGTGGTCCCGAGCGCAGCCGAGAGCGCCGCGCGAAGGCTGTTGATCTCGTCCAGCGCGCTAGGCGTGAGCAGCCAGGGCAGTGGCACCCACATGCCCACGTCGCCGTCGGCCACGTAGGCGGCGAGCGCGCCGTCGCCCGTCTCGGTGGGCCGGAGGATGACGTGGCGCGAGAAGGCGACGATCATGAGCTCAGCTGCTCCCTTGGGACGTGCCGGCAGCAGCGTCGCCGAGTGCGCCACGAGCTTGCTTTGCGACACGAGGCCCGCGGACGTGGCGGTGGCCTCGGCCGGGCCACTCGGCCCGGCGGTCGATGAGGGAGGGCCGCCTCCCGCGCGCGACCATGCTGCCGCGACCAGGTACCGGCGCCCGCCGTCCGGACGATCGTCAGAGAGCACAGAGGCCGCCGAGTGCCAATTCTGATCCACCACCACCGCCTCGCTGCCCACCGCCTCGCCGCCCGCTGCCCCGCCGCCGCGAGCGCGAGCGCCTGCGCTCGCGCCGCTCAGGATGCTGCTGCTGCTGCTCGTCGGCGCAGCCGCGGCAGATTTGCCAGAGGGCAGGTGGCGCGATGCGTTGGGGTCGGCCGGGATGCGTTTCATGAACGAGAGGCGGCACGCGTACTGGGGAGCAATCAGCTTTGCGAGCCCGACGACGCTCTGCGACTCATTTGTGAGGAGCACGGGCAGCGAGCCACGCAGCCCCGCCATGCGAAGTGCGAGCACCGCCGAGGCACTCGTGCCAAAGGCGAGCGTGACCGACGTCTGCAGCGAAGGCGCGCCGTTGGCACCCCCCGCGCCACGGCTCTTCGAGATGATCGCCTGCGTCAGCTCGCCGCACGGCGCGAGCGCCGCCTGCAGGTGACGTTGGTGCAGGTGTGCGCCACCCTGGCTGCTATCCTGCTTGACGAGGCAGTAGACGCACCGGCTCGGCTCCAGCCGATGGCGCGCGAGCTCGTCGAGCACCTTGGCTGGGGCGTGCGCCTTGCCCGACGCAAAGTTGGGGGAGAAGGCGGCCACGAGCAGCGCGTGCAGCAGCAGATCACGCGTCATCTCGACTCCGCCCGCGGCAGCCGCCACCGCAGCGGCGGCGCTCGCGGCCGGGTCGCCTTGGGCCGCGGCTGCGGCAGTCGAGGTGGCCGTGAGCGTGAACCCGGCAGGGGGGAGCGCCAAGTCGAACTCGACGCGCTGCTGCCGGATGCGCTGGATGAGTTCACGGCTCAAAGCCTCGAGCTCGGCGAGCCGCTTATAGCTCGCGTGCTGCGAGTGCGCGTACTGCGCCGCCTTCGGCGCCCCTTCGTCCGACAGAGTACGCTGCCAGGCCTCAAACAATCGGAGTGTGGTGAGCGGTTCGGAGCGGCCGGCGGCGGTAAAGTGCGCGAGGCGCGGCTTGAAGAAGGAGACGTCTTCACGCGCCGTCTTGGCTTCCTCTTCGTACGCGGCGAGATCGGCGGCGCCTATGCCGCCCGCGCCCGCTGCCGCCTCATCGCCCTTGGCGTCGCCCTTGGCGGCGGCATCGCCCTTGGTGAACGGCTGCAAGAATGGGTCGGGCAGCGACAGTGAGGCAGCAAGCACCGACGCCTCCCGCAGCAGCCCGAGCGCCTCACCGAGTAAGAGCAGCCGGCCGAGAGGCACTGAGACGGGCAGCGATGCGAGCAGCTGGCCACATGGCGTAGTGACCGCCTTGTCTGGTGTGCCGCTCAGCGCGCCCAGCGCGAGCAATTGCACGATAGCTGCGTGCACGGCTGCGTATGAGGGTGGCTGGATCGCCTCTTGAAGCAGCTCAGCGGGCGGCGCGGATGGGTCGATCATCTTCACCTTGAGCAGCAGGTTCAGGAGCGAGGTGCGCTGCATCTCGGCCGGGGTGTACGCGGGCATGAGGCTCTCGTCGCGCATGAAGGATGACGGGTACAGCCGCAGGCACACGCCGGGCGCCACGCGGCCCGCACGGCCCGCTCGCTGCGAGGCCGAGGCGCGTGCACAGCGCCGGAGCAGCAGCGTGTCCGTGTTGGCGCGCGCGTCGTAGTACGGCAGCTTCTCGAGGCCGAGGTCAATGACGATCGATACGTCGGGCACGGTGATGGAGCTCTCGGCCAGGTTGGTCGCGAGGATGACCTTGCGCGTGCCCGGCGGCGGCTTCTGGAGCACGGCGTGCTGCTCAGTCGCATCCTGCAGCGAATGGAGGGGCAACAGCAGCAGCCTGTGCCCGAGACGGCGCAGCGCCTCGGAGCGCTCGAGCGCCTTGAGTGTCTCATAGATCTCGGTGTACCCGGGAAGGAAGATGAGCACCGCGCCGGCCGCACTCACGAGTGGATCGACTTCCGGCAGCAGCGGCAGCAGCTGCTCCGAAACCGCCTGGACGAGCAGGTACTCTAGGAACGGGATCAGGGAAGGGTGGAACTTGGCCTGGTTAGGCGTGCTGTCTACCACAACGCTCGGCGCGCCGTGCGGATTGAACGCGGCCTGCAGCTGCTCGAGATGGTAGCATGCCACCGGGTGGCAGCGAGCGCCCACGCGCACGACGGGCACCGACTGCGACGGCACGGACGACGAGGAGGAGGCGACGGGCGGTGCTTCGTCGCGGGCCTTGCGCTTGCCGCCGACAGCCATCAGAGGTTCGTCGTCCACGGCATCCTTGCCCCACTCGTCGGCGTCCTCTGCCGTCTCGGCCGCCTCCTCCGCTTCGGCGTCGTCGGCGTCGTCGGGAAACATCTCGTCGAGCGCGCCAGCGTCCATGGCGGACGCGGCGGACATGCCACCGCTTCCGACGGTCGCCGCAGCCGACGCCGCGCATGCCGCCGACGCCGCCGCTGCGCTCAACTCGTTGTTCCCGCGCAGCCGATCTGGCAAGCAGTTGAGCGAGGTGCCTGCAAAGTAGCGCGAAAAGGCATGCGCGTCGATGGTGGCGCTCATGATGACCACAGCGATGCGCCGCAGTGGCGCGGTGCTGATGCCTTCATCCGAGGCTCCCTCGCTCACCTCTTTGGCGTCGACAGCCGCGTGCGGATCGCGCCCCGAGGCCTGCCGGCGCAGCGCCCGCCGCAGCAGCAGGAGCAGCAGGTCGAGGTCAACGTCGCGCTCGTGCGCCTCGTCGACGATGATGTGCGTGTACGCGTTGAACACGTCCGCCGGCCGGAACACGAGCAGCTGCAGCAATAGGCCGACGGTCACGAACGTGCAGCGTGTCGTGCCGAGCGTGGTCGCCTTGTCGCGCGAGACCGCGTAGCCGATGGTACGACCGATGACGGAGCCGCGCTCCGCGGTGACGCGCTCCGCGAGGGCGCGCGCCGCCAGCCGCCGCGGCTGCGTCACCACGATCTTGGCTTTCGGGTCCGAATCGAGCAGGAACTGCGGAACCTGCGTCGACTTGCCGCAGCCGGTGTCGCCCGAGACGACGACCACGCCATGCTCTGCGAGCGCGTCGAGCACCTCCTGCTTGTGCTTGAGCACAGGCAGCGCGTCCTTGTCGTCCACCTTCTGGCGCTTCCAAGTCATTACGCGCGGTGCCTCGACTGCGCCCTTGCCGCCGCCCTTGCCGCCGCCCTTGCCGCCGCCCTTGCCACCCGACCAGCCGCCGCCGCCCTTGCCGCCGCCCTTACCGCCGCCGCCGCCCTTGCCGCCGCCGCCCTTGCTACCGCCGCCGCCCTTGCCGCCTTTGCCATTGGCTGCCCACATAAAATGTCGCGTAGAAGTGTGAATGTGAAATGGACCTCCCTTACATTTTACCGGTACATTTGTATCACTCTTTGGAATTGGTGTCTGTAATGATCCGCACCGGTCCGACTCGCCCGGACACACGCGCAGGCGAACCGCCGGCCAAAACCGTCGGCCCACACGGCGGCGGACACGCGGACTCAAGGGAGGCCTTCGGCACAGGAGGGTTTGAGCGCGACCCGTACCCGTGGCCCGTCGCGCCTCCCTTGGCCTTGCCCAGTTGCCCTTCCCGCTGCCCGTGCCGCCGCCGCCCTTACAGAACGAGCGATCTTCATTCACATCACGCCACCGACGTCGTCTACGCGTCGATTTCCTCGACACTTATCATATCGAGACTACCCACGGCGTCGATGCCGGCGTTGATCTCCAATTTGGAAGCCGCGAAGCTCGAGATGTGCTCGTCGCCGTGCATGTGCAGCTTCGCGATCGCGCGCTCCTCGTCCGTCATCGTGGAAGGAGAGAACTGGCATTTATGGCCTAGGTGGACAAGCTCAAGGCGCATGCCGCCGGCCGGCTCAAAGTAGAGAATGCCGTACCCAGCCTGGTTGTTAGTCACATCACCTTCGCAGCAACCGCCGCCACCGCCATTCATGCTGAACTCGCAATCCGTGTCCGTGCCCGACTCGCACACAGTGTTGTGCGTATGCCCAAACGAGCACCGAAAATCGACCGTCTCGCCCGGGGGCATGCTGCCCGTGAACTTAGCCTTCAGGCCGGCGCACAGCCCCGGGTAGTGCTGCAGCACGAGCACGTTGCGTGTCTGTTTCGGGTCCTTGGCGCCCTTTGCGGCGTACTGGGCAAGCAGCGCCTCGCCGCTGTGGCCGATGTCCTGCAGCCGCTCGCCGAGGCCTGTATCGTCTCCCCCGCAAGTGGCTTTGACCTTCTTACAGCCGTCGCCGCCTCCGCCGATGCCTCCAACGTCGACATAATTTTGATCGATGCCGAAGATTTCAAGGTTGAGCGCGTCCAACGTGACGCGATAGTTGAAGTCGGGCAAGTGATAATTTGCAACATTGCCGAATGAGGGGCGGTAGCCGCCCTTGCTTGCATCGAGCTGGTTGCTCGCGTAAGCCTGCCCCGAGATATTGACACGCGGTGCCTTCTCCGGGCACGTGGCGTACACGTCCGCGTCGCCGAAGTCGTGATTACCCATGGCGGCGAACCAGGGCACGTCGTTGAGGCCGTTGTATACGGTATCCCACCGCTTCCACTGAGTCTCACCGCCCTCCTCGGCAGTCTTCACGCCCTGGAAGTAAAAATTGTCGCCAGCGGCGCCCACAAAGAGCAAAGACTTGCCCACGGCCTCCAGCTCCGACCGCTTCTTGCGCATGAGGTCAGCCACCTCGGTCTGGCAGCACTCGCCCGTCATCGCAGCAGTGGCGAGGCCGTAGTCGGCGATGAGGAAGGCGAACGAGCTATTCCTGACGTCGCTCGGAGGGATCTTGACGCCATAGGCGTTGTCGACGAGCGGGTAGTTGTTAATGTAGCCGGCGATAGCTACATGTAACACGCACTGCACTGCGAGCATTTGCTCCGTCGCGGGTCGCTCGTCAACGCAACCAAGAACTTCAAAACGCCGACGCACGATGATTGCGCCGACGGGACACCGAAACTCCGAGATTTTGGCTGTAGCGTAGTTTTTCAATGAACGAGCCCTTGAGCCACACGTGTGTTACTACGGTGCTATGCAGTCCGGTGTGTGCGATGGTATATGACTGGACTCTGAGCACATGGGTCATGGCTCCTGATGTCGACAATCTCATTCCTTCCTCTCGGGACAACGTTCATCATCGATTCGGCTCCCAAGTGCCATGCCCATGCGATGCCGCATGGTGAATGGGCGGGGCCTTATACTTAATCGCCGTCGGGGCGCGTATTCGCCAACAAGCTTCGCACAAGCTCCATGCACTTCATGACGGTCTGTCGTCCGTGCCGCAGCGCCCAGGTCAACGCCGAGTTGCCCGAGGCGAACTCCTCCTCCCCTCCCTGACTCGCCACCCCGTTTATTGTGTCGCAGCGCGCCCTCGCGGAGAAGCCTTTTCACCGACTGAGGGGGCGAGGAAAATAGCCGTGCCAACCTAGCGTAGTGCACAGGGAGGGGCACCATGGAAAGGCGCTTTCTCTTCGATCCCCATCCCCATCTCTGTGGGGGGAACGACCGAAAGAGAGCGCCCGTAGAGAGCTTGCGTAGAGAGAAGGGGTCCACCGTCGGAGGGGGGAAGGCAGCTGCCCCGCCGTGGCCATCATGAAGGGGGGGACGTCGCACGAGGGCGTTTCAAGCTCCCCTGGGAGCTCTGTCCCGAAGAGGCACTGGAGGCGGCGCGCCCCATGTCGAGCTTCTTGACGGCGGCAGCTGACGGCCCGTAGGCAGCTTCGGCGGCCTTGGCGCGAGCGGGCTCCTTGCCGAAGTTCTTCGTGAAGATCTCGGTCGGCGTGTCGGAGCGCTCCTCGTCGCACGTGAACACATCGTCGGCCATCGCCTCGACAGGAGCGAACATGTGCTCCACGGCGGTGGTGAGGGGGGAATCGTGTCCGTCGATCAAGGGGGCGGTGATGTCGACGGGGAGGGGGACGGGGAGGGGGTAGGCGTCGCGGCGGTCGGATGGCTGGATGGGGTGGTCCTCGGCGGCGGGCACGGCGGCGGGCACGCGCTCGTCGGTGCTCGCGCCCCCCATGTCGCCGATCTGCGTGTCCGTCGAGTCGTTGCGCTTGATTTTGCTCGGTGCCGCGGAGGGCTCGTGTGTCACCTCGAAAAGATCGGTGAATGCGACAAGCTGGACGGGGCCCTCGGTGCCCGGCTCGATGGGCTGCGGGATCATCTTGGGCGCGTCGAGGAAGCACACCTGGTAGTACCTGACCAGCTCGTTGGCGCAGCGCTGGAGGCTGTCCTCACAAGTGGCGCACGCGTCGGCCATCGCAGGCAGGAAGTGGTCGCAAGCGACGCTCTCGTTGGAAAACTTCCACGCGGCCAACATGGAGCCGCCGAGGATCTCGGCTGGCGTGTACCGCAGCAGCTCATATCCTGCGAGCGTCAGGAACGGCGCCACCAAGGGTGAGCGGATACAAGAGCGGATCCGAGCGGGGTGAGGGGGGTGCTCTTCTTCTCCGCTCCATGACGAGAGAAATTAGGAGGGGGCGGGGCGCGAAGGGAGGGACGAGGGACGCGGGCGCCGACGGTGCGGCGTGTACCGTAAACGGAAAGGTCGATGAAGAACATCATGCGGTCGTTGATCGCCTGGTCGGCGGGCGCATGGGGCAAGCACGCCCTGAGGGGCTCGATGAGCGCGTGGGGCAGGATGACGTGGAGCTTCCACTCGAGCGCCTCGAGGATGACCATCTCCTGATGCATGAACTGCTCGGGGGTGACCGTGTGGTTATGCAAGATCACGAGCTCCGAGATCGGCGGCAGCTTGCGGTCGAAAAACTTGGCCGAGATGAGCATGCACGTGGAGGCAATCATCTGCATCTGTCGCTTGCTGATGGGGCCCTTGCGCAGCGCGATGGGGATGTAACGGTCGAAGTAGTTGCACGCGATGCCGCCCGTCTGCACCTGTAGCCCAAAATCCTCGGCAAGCTGGGCAAGCATCACGAAACGGACGCGGGTCAGGATCATCTTGAGCCGGGGCAAAGGGGGGCCTTTGCGTTGGGGGCCCGGGGCACTCAGGGATGGCCCGGCAGGCGAGCGGAGAACACGAGCGGCCGACGGGGGTCGAGGGGAGGCCCATGGGCTTTACGATCGCGGGAACCTGCTGCTGACGCACCTCATTAATGTACTTCACCACCTTCTCACGATAGGCCTCGGTGAAGAAGTCGGGACGCGCCATGGCGACATAGTCAGGGGGGATCATGTACTGGCTACCCTGCTCGATGAGCACCCTCAGCCTCTCACGGGGCTGCGCCATCTCCGGCCCCGGCTTGTAAGCACGCCTGCGTCCCTTCACCATGGTGCCGCGCGCGCGCGAAGAGCCCGCGCGACGCCCCTGCTCCTGGACCACAGTGCCGCTGCTCCTTTCTTTAATGACAAACTACGGGGAGGATGTTCCTTTCCACAGCCACTCAGAGAGCACGTCAAAGTCCCGACGCCATTTCGAAAGATTCTTGAGATGCAATGCAAGTCACGTAAGATATGTTCCAAAAAAGTCAAGTCAATTCCCTGTCGTCTTGGCCCGGCCCGAGCACACAGAGATAAGAGTACACTCCGAGCCTGACTCCGACATAACTCCGTTTGTCCGCACCTGTACGAGATGGCATGGTCTTCCTTAAGAGGCGGAGGCGTAAATCGTAAACGACGACCTCGCGTCGCAGATCGCCCGAATTGACAGCATGGCCATGCGATACTAGTAGCGGCCCCCGTGCTTGGGGTCCGGAGGTTGTTGTGTGTTTCACAGGATTTGGGATTTTTGGGGGGTAGGGTAGGGTGGGTGTGCCGAGGGGTGGAAGACCCCCTACCTACCTACTCTCGGTGGGGCCGGCCAGCATCGAGGTAACCCCTACCTACCTACCCCCGCCACCTTTGACCTTAACATACCATAAAAGGAAGGTAAGTCGTCGTTTCGTTGATCCGCTTTCCTTAAAAAAATAGGGTGAGTGGGTG
>Ga0180442_100954_pt1 | contig 18712 bp, 9 predicted proteins | sample ChrtobMetP5_16mM_FD_119746 | JGI IMG/M metagenome (GOLD analysis project Ga0180442, IMG submission 119746) | Chrysochromulina tobin associated microbial communities from unialgal haptophyte culture, Seattle, Washington, USA - P5_16mM MetaG | ecosystem: Host-associated > Algae > Haptophytes >... | reverse complement strand
GTGCCAGAGCTCGATGTCGGCGTCGAGCGGGCGGCCCTCGGTGCTGAGGACGACCTGCACCTGCTCCACGGACGGCGAGCGGTATGACCACGTGCGCAGCGAGCCACCCTGCACGAGGATGGTGGAGTCGGCCTTGACGGGCGCCATGCGCGTGGGCACGACGCCGCCGGTGTAGGTCGCGGTCCCGTAGCCGACCTGCTCGCGTTGGAAGGTCTGCTGCATCGTGGGTGATGCGTGGCGCAGGGCTGGCGCGGCCACCGGGCCGAGCATCAGAGCGGGGGAGGCGGCGAGGACGCAGGAGAGCATGTTGGCTTGCCGTGCGAATGAGTGCGCGAAGCTGCGATTGTGTTCAGATGTTCCGCGATTGGATTCGAGCTCGCCTCTCGATAAAGACGGACGTTCTTTTAGGATAATTCCGAGAATGGTTTCGAGCACGCGTCCTCTGAGACTGACGATCATTGACGAAAGATGAACTCACGAATCAACTCAGCGGTGAAGAACAGAAATCTGTCCCGGTAGCCGCTAGTCCGCAGCCCGGCACACTGCCGACACAGTCGGGGGCCCTGTTGCGGCCCGAAAAGCGCCCGGCGTGGCGCTTTTTCGAGACTTGACTTGACTTGACTTGACTTGACTTGACTTGACTTGACTCGAGGCGGTTAGACAAATGGACGGTCGATCGAACCGATCGGCGTACTCCAACCAGCTGCCGCCGCCATCGGCGCCGCTGCCTCCGGGCAGAATCGCGGTCAACAAGCTGGAGACCGACGGCATCGAGCATATGCGCCTCGGAGAGCTCGCTGAGGCCGAGCGTGACCTGATGGCCGCTCTGAAGCAGCGCGAGGCAATTTACTCGGACGACGCAGAACATCCGCAGCTGGCGTGCGCTTTGAACAATCTCGCGGTGCTGCACCTCAAGCAGCATCGTCTCGAAGAGGCCGCTGCGGGCTTCGAGCGCGTCGTGCGCATCAAGGAGCTGGTGCAGCGGCACACGCCGTCATCGCGCACCTTGCTCGAGATCACGGCCGCACGCAACAACCTTGACGCGGTTCGGCGCTTCCAGGCGCGCGAGGCACCACCGCTTCATACTACTGTGTTGCCTCCGCAACGTGCTGGCCCGCTCGCGGCCGCCTCGAGCGGGGTTGTCAGCGGCGGTGCTGGCGCCAGCGCCGCCAGCGTCGGGTGGGCGCAGCAGCGGGAGATGCGCGGCGGCGGCAGCGACAGCCTCAGGTCGACGCAGCTGAAGCACAAGGAGCGCATCGCCCAGTCGCTCGGCGTTCCTGTCGCGGGCAAGACCGAGGCCGAGGTCGACGAGGCCATCCGTCGCTCGGTGCGCGGCGACGTGGACACGGAGGCGCTCAAGATTCTCGTCAATCTCGCATTTGATCTCCTTGACGTCAGCGGCAACGGGCAGCTATCGAAGGTGGACGTGCTCACTGGCATGAAGGAGAAGCCGCAGGTGCAGGAGATGCTCTCGATGGGCCCCTTCGCCGACCCGGCCGCCTTTTTGGACGTTGTCCACGCCATCGATGCTGACGGCTCGGGAGCGCTCAACCGCGCCGATTTCGCGCGCTACTTCCTTCGAAAGCTTGTGCCACACGAGCCAGCGCCAGAGACGGCGGCGGAGCGCCAGCAGCGTCTCGTGGTCGGCGGCGGCTTCCAATTCCGTGACGCGGGCCGCCTCTACCGCGAGCGTGAGCGTGGCCTCGCCGGTGGCGGCGCCGGCGCTGCTGCCTCGCTCAGTGCGTCGCTCGAGCGACCTGCGTCACGCGGAGGGTTGGGCGCGGATGCACTGTCCGCCGGCGCGGTCGGCCTTGCCTTCGAGCCCTCCTCCTTTCGCCAGGGGGTGAGTGCTGGCGGCGGCGGCGGCGCTCAACACGGCGGCGGCGCTCTCACGAATCCGGAACGCGCCGACTTGGGCTTCTATGACGATGTGATGCGTGGACTTGAGACAGCGTTCAGGCGCCGTCTCGGGCTTCAGCAGGACATCGGCGCCATGCAGCGCGAGCTGCACCTCGTCGAGGCCGACATCGCCACCAAGAGTGCCTCCGCCGACCGCGTGCGACAGGCCCTCTCGGGTCATAGCAAGTCGCACACGCAGCTCGCCGGTGCCCTAGACGACCAGATCCGCAGGCTCGATGAGCGCGCGCGGCTGGCGCAGCGGCCCGACTTAGCAACGGGCGCACGCCCTGATCGGCTGAGGTGATCGAGCCAGGGTAAGGGCGACGCCCGCGGGCTTCGGCTGACCGAGCAGGCGGAGATGCGGACGATGAGAGTAGAGAGAGATCAGTTAGCGAAAAGGTCACAGGCTCACAGCACAAAAAGGTGCGCGAGCGGCGCGGCCCCGGGGCGGATCGCTCGGTCGCTGCAGGTACATTACAGTAGAGTGTTCGGTACGTATAGTAGAAAGGGTTGACTTTGGACCGACGATGGAAAATTTTTTTGAGTGTCTAATCGATTGAATTCTGGCGTGATCCACGTCCAGGCCGGGGGGGGGGCGGCCGCGGGCGGCCGTCCGGGCCCACGCCACGCAGCGCACAGGGCTTCCTTCGCGGGGGCTTTCTTCCATGTTCTATCCATGTTCACCAAGGTTGCCGTTGCGCATTGCCACTGGGATTCGGTTATGCCATATGCGTTTTCCTACAGCTGAGGCCGGGCTAGGCGCTAGCGAGCGCCTCGAATAGGCGAAGGGGGAAACAAACGAGACTCGAGATTTGCATTGAGATTTGATCCCGCGGTGCCGTCTCGGAAATGATGCCTGACGCATCACATAGCTCCCTGTCACGCGGAAAGTGGTCCACGGCCAGAGAATTTACTGCTGGTGGCTGAGGGGGTCGGGATTATGTCGCCGCTGCCGCGAGGCTCCGCATGCCGATGATCGGGCCTTGACACAATCTCTGCCGTCATGATCTGCTCGAGCGCCTGCGTCACGCCCAAGCGCTGCTGCAGCTTGCGCGCCGCCTCGAGCAGTGGTGCGGCACGCTGCGAGCCGTGCAGTAACCCAAAGAGGCGGTGCAGCTCGGCGATCCCTCGGTGCGAGAGTAGGCGCAGGATGGCCTTGCGTTGCATGCACACGAACGCAGCGATCACGAGGACGTGGAAGTAACGACCAGACGCCCAGCACACCTCCCACAGGCGCATGCACTGCTCAAGGTCAGCCATCTCGCGCTTGAGCCGCAGAAAGATCGGCCCAAAGAGGAAGGTGAGCGGCTGCTCGTGGACGGGGCCCCCACTCGCGCCCTCGACCGCGCGCAGCTTGGCAGCCAGGGGCTTGTCGACGAGATCGAGGATGTGCTGCACGGCGCGCGCCTGACGCCACACGCCGCCCAGGTCAGAGCGAGCCCAGTTATCGGACGAGTGCGCCAGCACGCCACGGAACAGCCAAAACTTACGGCCAAGGCCGCCCGTGCCACCGCCGCCCTCGCACGCCTCAAGTAGAACGCACCCCACCTCATTCATACCTTGGAAGTAGCCCCAGGCCGGCTCGAGCACGCAATGGGCGAGCAGCAGCGCACGCAGGGAGACCCGCCGCTCGCCGCTCATGTCCGTCCGCGGGATATCGGCGTCAATCGTTCGGACCAGCGAGGGATCAACAGTGTCCACCTGGGAGGCCAGCAAGGCGTACTCTGCCTCACATGCGTCGTCGTCGTCAGAGATGATGAGGTTGTCGTCGGCCCAAGGCTCGAGGCCCACGAGTGCCGGCCACAGCATCGGCCGGCACTCCAACATTATGCCGTTCGACGCGGCGATTTGAGCGCACATGCTCTCGCTTCTAGCCTCCAGAGCACCCACGCTGAAGAGCCGCTCGTCGGCGCTGGCAGCACTCGTGCCATGATGTTTGCCGCAGCCGATGGCGCTGCCGCACCCGTCGGTGGCGTCGTCGTCCTCGGAGCCGATATGCACCTTGCTGCTCGGCGCTCTTGTAGCGCCGCAGCCTAGCATGAAGAAGCCCGCGAGGAGGTCACCACACTCTTCACGCGAATTTTATTCTTCGGGATAGTTTTCGGGATTCCGCGGTTTGCGGAAACGAGCAAGTTGTTAGTATTGACGAACCTGAATTCACAGCCAATGGTTATAATTGCCCAGGTCACCGGACCGGCGTACATACGGATGCGGTTACCACTAGCTCGGGGACCCCTGGACCCTCTTATGCTTATCACAGCCATCCTAAATTCACATCTGGAAGGTCGCGCATTACGTGTTTACGTCCGGTCGATGCTGACGCACCTGGCGAACCGTAGCATGCGCTCCGCGAGACCGTGTCGGTCGATGTGGTGTTGGAGCATCGGTTCGCTCGACGCATGGCCGAGCGCGTGGGTGTACTCGTCGTAGTGCGGGGCAAGCTCCGTGCAGATGGTGCGCATGCTCTCGTAGTCGCCGTAGAAGAAGCAGTCGCTGCCCCACAGGCGCTCCTGGATGGCGAGGTACGGTGACGGCTGCTCGAGTGGCAGCGGTAGGCATGCCACTCGCAAATCTGGCCGAGCTCGGATGACATACGTTGGGCACGCAGCGGGCTCGATCGAGCGCTGTACCGAGCGCTCCATCAGCGCCCAGCAGCGCGCGACCATCGCCCATTGGTTGGCGAACCGCCCGTCGTGGCCCTCGCGGTCCCGGTCGATCCAATGCTCGAGCTCCACGAGCTCCACGGCGGCTGCGGACGGGTAGGCCGCCGCGAGAGCCGCAAGGTCCACCCTCGCCGCGTGCTCCTTGTCGGCGCTCTGGGCAAAGTGGTTGGCTGGCGAGCCTCGGATGGCCCAGAGGCACATGTAGACCTGCACCTCGTACGCGGCGGAGAGCGCGCTGACGAAGCGTCTCCAGTGCGCGCCGTGAGCATAGTTGCGTAGAAGGCCGGGCAGGAGAAGGGCGATACTTGGGCGTTGCGTTGGGCATACCCGTGGGCTGCTCTTCTCCGCACGGAAGTGTCTCGGAAGTGTCTCGGAAGTGTCTCGGAAGTGGCTGCTCTTCTCCGCACGAGGTGGCAGCGGCATGCCAATTCCTCCCACGGCCTGATGGCCGCACGGAAGTGTCTCGGAAGTGTCTCGGAAGTGTCTCGGAAGTGTCGCACACCGCGGGTTGTCAAAGAGCGTGAGGCGATTGGCGGCGATGGACAGCGCACTCCAATCCTGTGGCGCTGGCGGATGCGGCAGCAGGTTGGAGTGCAGCCGCAGCGTTCGGAGTTTCGTCAGCGAGCCCTCGAGCAGCCACGTTGGCAGTTCCGTTAGGGAATTGACGGCGAGGCCGAGCTCCTCACACGCACGCAGCTCGCCGAGCGAGGCAGGGAGCGAAGAGAGCTCATTGTCATCGAGGAAGAGTTGACGAAGCTCGCTCCAACGGCTCCCCATCGTCGCCGGCAGCTCCTCGAGCCGGTTCGAAGACACATCGAGGAACTGCAGCGACGTGAGGTTGCCGATCGAGTCGGGGAGGCGTCGGAGTCGGTTGGCGGCGATGCTGAGCACCTGCAGTGACCTGAGATCGCCCACGAGCTCCGGGAGTGCCTCGAGGCCATTCTCCGCCGCCCGAAGCGTCGTGAGCACGCCCAAGGAACAAATCGACTCTGGCAGCTTCTCGAGCCGGTTATCGGACACATCGAGGGTCGCGAGGGACGCGAGGGCGCCGAGGTTCGGCGGGAGCGTACGGAGGAGGTTGCCGCTCAGGATGAGGGTCTGGAGACGAACGAGCAGGGTCGTGGACGCAGGCAGAGCCTCCAACCGAGCCGCTCCTATCGCCAGTTGGGTCAGCTGCGAAAGGCTTCCGAGAGACACTGGCAGCACACGGACGCCCGTGCACACGCTCACGCCTAGCACGCGCAGCGCCGGCGGCAGCTCGGCTGGCAAGGCGTCCAAAGGGTTGTCGTCAAGAAGCAGCTCTTCAAGCCTGTAGAGCCCGCGCAGTTCCGCCGGCAGCTCCTTCAAACGATTCGCACTGAGGGAGAGCGTGCGTAGCGCGGCGCACGCGCCGAGAGCGGTTGGCAGCGTGCGGAGCCGGTTGCCAGAGAGGCCGAGAGTGCGGAGGCGCTGCAGACCACCTATGCTGGTCGGCAGGCCCTCGAGGCGGTCATCATTCGCCAAGAGCGTCGAGAGCGCGCTCATCTCTCCCAATCTGCCCGGCAGATCGCGCAGCCCACATGCACATACGGAGAGGGCCTCGAGGGCTCGAAGGTCACAGAGCGAGTCGGGCAGGCACGTGAGCGACGGGTTGCCGTCCAGGCGCAGCGTGCGCAACATCTGGAGCCGGCCCAGCTCACTAGGCAGCGCCGTGAGCGCGTTCTCCGACAACGTCAGCGTGCGCAGCGAGGAGCAGTTGCCTATTTCACGTGGCAGCTCGGAAATCTCGTTTCCGCCGAGCGCGAGTGCCCCGAGCTTGCCAATCTCCGGAGGCACCTCGGTGAGCTGATTGCCGGTGAGCGACAGCGCTCGCAGCGAAGACAGGCAAGACAGCGTCTCCGGGTGCAGACCACGCAGCTCGTTGGAGTCCAAGCCGAGATCGGTAAGGCTTGGACACGCCGCAAGCTGCGGCGGCAGGACCTGAAACGCATTGCCAGCCAATTGTAGAGATGTGATCGGTGCCTCGAAGGTAGATCGCGGAAGCTCGGTCAGGCCCAGGCCGACGAAGCGAGCGCCGCGAGGGTCGTCGCGCATGAATCGTGTGAACAGGCTGTTACGCTGGTTCGGGACTCGGGTTCCTTCTTTTTTCGGGAACCGATTCGGAATCCGAATATGAAGATACAATGTGTCATGGTCGCGCCTTTACAAGTTTGCGACGAGAATGCATGCAATCTCTGTATCTCAAAAAGTGCGATTGTTCGTGTCTAGGCACGACGGACCGATGGACGAGGCAGAGGCGAGGCGGCTGTTTGGCCTCGCGGACGCGCAAGGGCATGCTGATGCGCAGTTCTCCCTCGCGTTCATGCTCTACAAACAAATCAACAAAGGATACGGCGGACCCAACGACGAGGTGGAGGCGCGGCGGCTGTTTTGCCTCGCAGCCGCTCAGGGGCACGCTGATGCGCAGTACCGCCTCGCTGACATGCTCGGCTCTGGGCTCGGTGGACCCAAGGACGAAGTGGAGGCGCGGCGGCTGCTTGGCCTCGCGGCCGCGCAGGGGCACGCTGATGCGCAGTGCCGCCTCGCTAACATGTTCTACAAAGGGCGTGGCGGACCCAAGGATGATGCGGAGGCGCGGCGGCTGTATGGCCTCGCAACCGCGCAGGGGCTCGCTGACGCGCAGTGCCGCCTCGCTAGCATGCTCGTCTTAGGACTCGGCGGACCTAAGGACAAGGTGGAGGCGCGGCGGCTGTATGGCCTCGCGGCCGCGCAGGGGCACGCTGGTGCGCAGAGCTGCCTCGCTCACGGGCTCTACGAAGGGCGTGGCGGACCCAAGGATGAGGTGGAGGCGCGGCGGCTGTATGGCCTCGCGGCCGCGCAGGGGGTTGCTGACGCGCAGTGCGGTCTCGCTCGCATGCTCTACGAAGGGCGTGGCGGACCCAAGGATGCGGTTGAGGCGCGGCGGCTGCTTGGCCTCGCGGCCGCGCAAGGAGATGCTGACGCACAGAGCTACCTCGCTCGAATGCACAACGTCACGCAAGGCAGACCAAAGCTCGAGGCCGAGGCGCAGCGGCCGCGTGTGACCAAAGCGCGCAAAGGTGCATCCGAGAACGCTTCGGCTCAGGTCGAGGACGCTGCTGCGCTGGCGGCCGCGGCAGCGCGCGCGGATGCGGCAATGGCAGCGCTGCTGGCTGAAGAAGAGAGCGAGGCTGAGAAAGCGCGGAGCAAGAAGGGCAAGATCAAGGCCAAGAAGAAGGCTGGCGCTCCTACAGAGGCGTCAGCCAACGCCAGCGTGGAGCACGCCAGCGCTGTGGTGAAAGCTGCGGCAGTAGCGGGGGCCAAGACGAAGGCGCAGGTACAGGCCGAGGCAACGGCAATGACCGCCGCTGAGGCTGAGGCAAAGGCGAGGGCCGCGGCACGAGCGGAGGCGGAGGCCAAGGCCGCCCAGGCGGAGGCAGAAGAGCACGCTCGCAATCAGGCGGAGCAAGAGGCTAATGCGTCAGCAGCAAAGGCGCACGCTGCAACGGAGGCCGCAGCGGCGGAGGAGCCGCCCGACGACTTCATCTGCCCCATCACGCACAACCTCATGATCGACCCGGTCTCGGCTGCGGACGGCCACATGTACGAGCGGCGTGCGATCGAGGACTGGCTCGTCGGCCACTCGACCAGCCCGATGACGGGCGCCGAGCTCGAGGTCAAGATGCTCTTCCCCAATCACACTGTGCGTAGGCAGATCCGCACGTGGCAGGAGGCGCAGCGGTGCCGCCCAGCTGGTCCAGCAGCCCGCCCGTAGGCGTATTAGCGCCACAGCACAAGCCGAGAGGGCGGCACTTGCTGGAAGAGACACCTGCTCCGCCTTGAGAGTTTGGCAGCGTCGCAGAGGGCGGTGACCAGTGAGCGACGCAGAGAGGCGTGGAGCCGTGTTGCGTGGAGAGCGAGGGGCATGAGACGCAGACGCGGGCTCGTCTGCGTGAGAGTTGCAGTTGGCAGAGTTGGCGCGTGACTAGCGGAAGCCTCTCCGCTCGCGGAGACGTACAATCATGTAGAGTCGAGTACAGAAAATTGAAGTCTAAGTTACACCGTGCCCGTGCGGTCACGCCGGGCCATGCGCCGGGCGTGCGCGCGTCCGAGCCGTCCGACGATCGGGGTCCGGTCGGACGCTCTGGCTCCATCATGTCTGGCTCTCCTACACACCATCCGCTATTTTTGATACGGCGCGGGCGTAAGCGACCCGCACGACTCCAACTGCGTATGTCCTGTCGTGTGGTTATGGGCTTAAGCGGCTTCGTGGTTTCAAATTCAATCTCGAATCACAATCAGCGTTATGCTTCAAGCCCGGATCTATTTCAGATACCCTGAGGCTTTAGTCAGCGGCTCTGACGCGAGCCGTACCGTATCATACACACTCGCTCGGAAAGAAGGTGTCGAGGAAGGCGATCAGAAGCTCAGACGGGTGCGCGTCGGCGCGATCCGGCCACACGCGCCGCGCGACCTTCGCGCACGCTTCGGAAAAGTCGACGACGTCCATCGATCCGCCCTTGCCGCAGACGGAGAGCACAATGATATCTACATCCGGCCTGGAGAGTGAAGCCTTCGGAAGGAGCCCGCCGCCAAATCCCTTGGGGAGGAGCCCGCCGGCCTGCAGAAAGCTGACGAACGGGGCGGTGCCCTTCCAGCGCGGGCCTGGCACGGCAAGCGGGTCGGACGAGGCCATCGACCTGACCCGCGGATCGCTCTCCTCCCGCCGCACGGATGGTGGGGTGTGTCTGACGAAGAGCGCGGTCAGCCGCGAGATCAAGGCGAAGCCCTCCTCATCCTCCGCGTCGATGGGAAGCTCATAGAAACCTGTTCCTTGTGCGCCACCCGACGCGAAGCGCGCGACGTCGTCCATGGCGGCGTCTGCGCCGGCGTCCGCACCGTCGTCTGCGCCGTCGTCTGCGCCGTCGTCCATGGCGTCGTCCGTGTCGTCGTCCGCAATGCGCCCCGGCGAGGGCTTGCCCGCAGCTGGCGGCTCATCCGGAGCGTCGTCAACCTCGGAATGGGGCTCCGCAGCCTGCCTCTTGCGCCGTCGCCGCGCACGCAAACCCCGCTCGTGAGCTACGACGCGCAGCGCGGCCGCCAGCATGGGCACCTTGATGGCCTCATCAACGGGCGATGGGATCGAATTGAGCCCATTCATCGAGTACTGCCCCGGCTCGTCGAAGCTCAAATCGATCCGGATGCTCGGATGGTCGTTCATCTCGAGGAGCCAAGGCTGCACCTTGCTGTCGAGCAGCACGTCGAACCCGAGGATCTGGAAGCACGGCTGTGGCGTGGCGCTGGTTGTGAAGACCGGCTGCAGCACGGTGAGCGAGCGTCGCACGAGCGCCCCAATCTTCTCCCACAGTGCCTCCACGTCCGCCACCTGACCCAAAGCCTTGAGCGCTGCAAAGACCGACGACGCCGTCCGCTTCGAGCCGTCGTCGCCGCCATCGGCCGCGTCGGAGTGCTTGAAGTTCTCGCACTTTTTGTTGAGCGAATAGTTAGTGAGATGCATATGGGCGTTACGCATGTTCTCCCTGGTGGGCTCGACGTAGGCGTCGACCGCAAACCTTGCCAGGCCCTCGCGGAACAAGAAGACGCGCAGCGGGCACGTCGACGTCACGAGCACGTACAGGCGCAGGTCAAACTTGAGGCCGTCGAGCAGCAAGGGTGCGCCCAGGTACTGCTGTACGACTCGCTCCTTGGAAGCGTCCCAGCTCGTCTTGCATGGGTCGGACGTGAGCACGATGCCGTCGCCCTGCGAGCCCGCATCGGGCTTGACGATGTAGACGGGGGCCGGCTTGCCGCGCTTCTTTGCCTCGGCCGCGCGCATCTCGACCGCCGCTGCCAGCTCGCTCACTTGCCGAGGCAGCGCCCATTGGGGTGGGATGAACTTGCCGTCATCGAGCAGCGAGCCGGGCGGGAGAAGAGCACGGAGGCGAGAGATGAGGTGGGCGAACAGGCCCTTACGGCAGCAGTGCAACATCCCCGGCCACCAATTGATCAGCTGCCCCGGCAGTGGCTCCGTGGTGGTAACGTCGGCCAATGTTCGCACGTCCCAGATGGCAGTGGCCGCTTCCGCCTTGTTGGTCACGCGCCAGCCGGCCATGGCCGCCGCCTTTTCCAGCCCTTCCACCTCATTACGGTGGTGCACTCGATTCGCGAAGAAGATGGTCGGGGCGGCAGCCTTTGGCATGCTAGGAATTCTACCCGGAGGCACGAACAAGAGGCACGAACGAGAGACACGACTGTGTGGACGGCCTCGGCGCAGCAGTCCGCCCTCGTGTGCGCACTTATCCGTGAATTGACATGGCCATTTCATGTGAAGAGATGATGTTTGTGTGCCAGAACGTCGTCCGCTCGCCCGCCGTCGAGTTCACACCTTGTTCTGGTCAAGGAGCTCACACCTGTGGCTACATAGTATCTCCTTTCTATAGGGTGGGGGACCCATTTCTAAATGCGGCGCTTGACGGCCCGATGGACTCAGCTCACCGTTGGAACATTGCCTGGCGCGCGCTCTTCGTTTGGCCTTTCAGCACTTCGGGGGCGAGGGCTGCTCTTTGGCGGAGAGAAGACCTCGAGGCATGCCATCGATAGCAAGGTGTACGCTCTGGATGTCGCAGATGCGGGCGCCTCCTGGAAGGCGATTACTCCGTCGGTCGCGAGCCCCGAACCGGTGCCGCGGGTGGCTCATGCGCAGTGCGTCTCCCACGACCAGCTCGTCATCTTTGGCGGTCGGACGGGGTTGGACATGGGGGAGGGGCTGTTGAATGATCTGTGGCTCTTTGATGTGGGCACCGGCATCTGGGCGCAGCCCTCCACTGCCGGCACGCCACCTGCAGCGCGCTCTTTCCACCAGCTGGCGGCGTTGGACGATAAGATATACGTCTTCGGTGGCTGTGGCGCCGACGGTCGCCTGGCTACTCTGCACGAGCTTGATCGCACCTCCTGGCGCTGGTCGACGCTTCCACACCCGCCCGGCCTCAGTGGTCGTGGAGGCGCCTCGTTCGAAGCCGCCTCAGACGGCCACGCCCTGTGGGTCGCGTGCGGCTTCACAGGTGCGGAGAGCAACGACCTCATGCGCTTCGATCGTGCGAACCGATCCTGGACACGCGCCCCTTCGAACTGGCTGCGTCCGCGGTCCGTGAGTGCCTCGTTCAGCTTGGCTCACCCCTCGGGCCCGCTCGTGTGTCTCTTCGGGGGGGAGGTGAGCCCTTCGGATAGAGGGCACGAAGGCGCGGGCGGCTTTGCTGCCGACCTGGTCGCGCTCGATGTGACCGCCGGCGGCGCACCCGTGCATCTCGTCATCGAGGACGGGCCGCAACCACAGGCGCGCGGATGGGCAGCGGCGACGGCGATCTCCGACAGGGAGGCGCTACTCTTTGGCGGGCTAGCGGGCACCGATGAGGCGCCTCTGCGCCTCGACGACACGTGGCTACTGCGTCTGGACTGAGCATCGATGGGCTCTCAGGCTTGTAGGCTCGGATGGACTCGAGATTGGCATCATCCCCAAATGCAATCCTGCGAGCGAGCAGTAGCCAGGCAGAAGTTTAGGGAGTGGGAACGGAACCAAATTGAGCACCAAACTCGGTGTGACGAATCTTCACACAATAAATTAAATTCAATCTCACATCGCGCGCATGTTGGGCATTCGGTCGTCTTGTCTCACGCCTCGGCGGTGTGACAGCGCACTGATACACTCGCTGGGCGCTCTGCAACCAACTCTCCACCGGCTGTACGATGCGGTGGCCCGCGACGTCGAATTCGTCACCGATGCGATTCGCTCCCGCATCCCCTCATGCAAATGGCAGGCGAAGGAGCTTGAAGTCTACCGACGAATGGCACCATATGCGGCTCACAAGCCCCGACTGCTCCTTCCCAATTCGATCTACCTCGAAGTCGTCCCAGGCCGATGCCTTCTGACCGTTGGAAACGTGCAAGCAGGCGAGCCATACCACGTGGACGTTCTGCACCGCCGCTTGCTCTGTGAGGGTGCACGCGGCATTCAGCCAGGGCCACTTGATGTGCACTGCGCGGCCATTGCGGCGGCCGCCGCGCTCGTCCATCCCGACGAGCCGTGCGTCGCAGTCCTCACAAAGCCGACGAGCGGGCTCGCGAGGCGAACTGCCGAGGATGTTCGAGGTGTGGGGAGTAGGCTCCAATCCGAGTACGGCATTCGGCACGTCCTGTACGTGAGCATGAACGACCTTGCAGAGGCTGTGGTAGACAGCGCCACCAAAGATCTGCGGCTGGGCCCCCATCGTATCTCTGTATTGTACAGCAGATACGACTTCTCGCACCCATTCGGTGTGCCGATAGGGGATGCTGATGACAAGGCAGTCGAGATCGGAAGCAGCAGCAGCAGCAGCAGCAGCAGCAGCAGCAGCAGCGAGGCACAACGGGTTCGTGAGCTCTGGGCTGAGTGGGAGACCATTTGCAAGATCGAGAGCTCGCGTGCCATCATCTCTTCCGACTTGGGATGCCGCCTCGCCCACCGACGTGCAGTGGCCTACGCGCTTTCACGACCGGGCGGCGTTGAACGCTTTCTACCCGACCCGCTCGAGGTAGCCGCGGTGCGCTCGGTGCTTCCCGAGCAATGGTCACTTCGATCAAGCGACCGCGAGAGCGAGGAGGCCGCCGCTCTCGTCCACGCCGACGCGGATGGCTTCATCGCTAAGAATGTATTTCGTCCTCGCACAGGTTCCGGAATCCTCCAGGACCGCCACGCGTCTGGTGGCATGCCGACGACGACCGCGGAGGGCGTGCGTGGCCTGCTGCGCGACGAGGTACGGCGAGAGTTCCACCTGTTGTACCGCAAGCTGCGTCCAGTCACTCACGACGCCGTGGTGCAGCACACAGATGGTACGGTGCATCGGATTCACGCCGCCGCCATCTCTGAGCTCGCTGCATACGGAGCCTTCCTCAAGGTGCCTGATGGCGAGCTCATCAACACGAGCGCGGGCATCGCGGCACGCACACGGCCAGCCGATGCCGATGCATGTGGGTCCTTGCCCGCGTTGGGTTACGGCGCGTTGTCGTGCGTAGCCGATTAAGATGGTAGATGCAAAGTTAGGGTCGGCAGCGGGCACGAGGTGGCGCGGAGGAGCGAAGCTCGGTGCGGTTGAATTGCACGGCGTCAATACACCTCTCACCTACACCTCTCTCTAGTACACATACTAGCAGACGAGAACTCAACGACTGTGACGAATTCGGTATTCACAGTCGGAAACTCTCGGCAAGAGTCGGATCTCGGCGGAAACTCTCGTCCACATGGACGAAGAACGACTGCTCACGTCGAACCCCGACGAGGAGGAGGCGGGCGGATCTACGGACGGTGACGCGTCCGATTTGTTCCCGGAGTGGCGCGAACGAGTCCAGAGTACCGTATGGTACTATGCGAGCCCGTTTGCTTACTGCGTCGCTGGTGGGCTGCTCGTTGTGCGGCCCGAACCCTTGGAGCGTGGGCTACCACTCTTTCCGTGGCGCTGCACCGGTTTCGCGGTGGTGTGCAACGGGTTTATGAGCTTCATGGCCGACGTGGAGATGTGGGGCCGGGAGAGTCGCTGGCAAACCGCAGACCGGGTGCTGGCCATTGTGAACACGATGCTACAGGCTGGTGTGGTTGTGATGAGCTGCATGGGCTACTCCAACTTTCCAATCGAGTCGCCGGTTTGCCTCGGTAGTGGCGTGGTGCTCGCACTCGTGTGCAAGCAACGCAGTGCCGCCGCGTTCCGGCGTGGCGATTGCGACGCCTTCGTGCGCTGGCACAGCGCGTGGCACTTGTTGCTGCCGCTGGGTGCCGTGGCCGGGCAGCTGGTGCTGCACAGGCGGTGCGACTACGAGCTGCAGCCGCCCTGGGGCGCCGGAAACTGCTTGTTTCAGGACGCTCTCGCTCAGTGCGGGCATCCGGGCTGGGAAGACTTTTCGTAGCACGGGCTCTGTGCCTGCACTGAGCTGTGGTGCCGTGCGTGGGGAGAAACACACCACGACCGCACGAGACTGTCGCTGGCACGTCGACATCCTCCTTCTCGCCGTCGTCCGACGTCGCTACGCGAGTGTTCGTCGAATATTAACGATCACAGGCCGAAGGCCATGGCCATCTTCTATCTTCTATATTCTCTTGAAAACTAACGTCTACAACCCAAAGCCTACATCTCGCGTCGCGGTAAGGACGTTCGTGTCTCAGCCGGTAGCTTCGTCGCCAGTGGCGCGGATGACCGAGAGAGCCGCGCGGACGATCGGCTCCTCGAGCGCCCCCCCCGTCGCCTTGAGGAACGCCGCGCCCAGCAGGTTGACGTCCTCTTCGAGCAGTGCCTTGTGGTGCGGCTCGAAGTGGCGGTCGGGGAGCTCGATGACGGCGGCAATCGCGATCGCGAGGGTTGAGAGCACGCCCTCGAGCAGCCCTTGCGTCCAGCGTGGCGCGGCGAGCTTGCACATCTCCGCCAGGCGCGGCGTGAGCAGCCCGAGCAGCCCACTCAAGCGCGCCTCTTCGGGCCGCGGCAGGTAGAGCGCCGTCACGAGCGCGGGCTCGAGCTCGTAGTACACCACCTTGGCAGCGATGTAGTAGAGGAGGTCGCGGCACGACTGCTCGCACTGCTCGACGGCCCTCCCGGGCAGCCGTCCCAGTGCAGGCACGCCAGCCCGAAGGCGCGAGGCGAGGGCTAGTAGCTGCTCGGCTGCCCATTCGCAGTTGTTGAGTCGCAGGCAGAGCTGACGCAGCGTCATCTCGTCGAGTTCCTTGGTACGGCCCACGGGACGCACCGGGATGCTGGCCGTCCCGCCGCCGCCGCCGCAACCGCCGCTGTCGGAGGCGCCGCCCCGGGCGCCACCCCGAGCTTCGTGAGCGAGCTGAAACGGCGAGATCGAGGGCGACTCGCTCGAGGCGCTGCCTTGGGCGCCGACTTGGGCGCCGGACGCTGCCGATCGTACGAAGGAGGAGCCCCGGCGGATGCGCTGGAGCACGGAGGGGGGCAGCGCTGGAACGCTGGCGGCGAGCGCACTGGCCAGGTTGATCACCTGCAGCTCGACGACCTCGACGAAGTCTTGATAGCAGTACGACGGCAGGCTCACTGGCAAGTTGACGCAGTATGCCACGTACACTTGCGAGAGCCGATCGAGCTGAGTGAAGATGTCGATCACGCAGCCCGTGCGTAGTGCAGCGTCTGAGATGGCCGCCCAAGTCTCAACTTCGAGAGCGCGGCTCAGCGTGGACTGGAGCAGAGCAGGTAACTGGGCTACCCACCCGTCACTGAGCTGCACGCAGAGCGTCCGCAACGGCTGCAGCGGCTCGAGCGCCCCCGCACGGCTGAATGCTTTGTGAAGCTCAGTGAGCGATTCGACCACCGCCATCGTGCCCGAGGAGATTGTGGTGAAGGCGGCGAGGCAGAGCTCAAGGTCGGACTCGATGGACGACTCGAGGCAACGCAGCGCGTGCGCGAGCGCAGGCGACGCTGCGCGCGCACCGCCGACGCCGCCGCCGCCGCCGCTGCCGCGTCCTCCTCCGCCGCCTCCTCCGCCGCCGCCACCAGCGCCTCTCGCAACTTCTACCGAGCTCCTGGCCACGCCACCCTGGCCGCCGCCGGTGCTGCCTCCGGCACGGTGCTCGTCCGCAGGGCGGCGCACCACGCAGTCGTCAAAGCACGAGGCGAACTCCACCTCGACCTCGACCTCCTCGGCGAGGGTACTCACGAGTTGACAGAGGGCACCTTCGAATTCCTCGCCCATTGCCGGCCCGCTCGCCTCGTCGTCCATGAAACCACCGAAGCTCTCCCGATGATCCGCCGCTGCCTGGCGGTCGGCTGCGACGGCGAGGCGCAGCCGTTTCACGTGGCGCTGCATCGAGGCCTCAATGAGCCCTCGAGCTTGCTCATCGAGGACGTTGCGCACCTGGTGGCTGTCTGACAGGCCGACGAGGCATGCGCGCCAGAGTGTGACGCATGCTCGCAACTCCTCCGTGTGACAGCCAAAGTTGCCACGATAATCACGCAGCTTGCCACTCAGGTAGCCTGCCATGCCCGCAAGCACCTCCGAGGTGCGCGTACTCGTCCATCCCCCACCGCTGCCGCCACCGCCACCACCGCCGCCGCCACTGCCGCCGCCGCTGCCGCCGCCGCTGCCGCCGCCGCTGCCGCCGCCCCTAGCCGCCTGGAGCTCGTCGACGTACCGCTGGATGCGCGGCAGCAGCTGCGGCGCACCCGCCTGCTGGTAATGCTCAAAGGCCACCGAGAGCAGCGCAAGGCGGTGGCGTGTCTCGTCGATGCCGCAAGGCTGCCACGTGCACTTGAGCAAAGCAAGCACCACCTCTGCGTCGGCCGCGAGCTCTGAGGGCTCATCGGCCTCGAAGAGTGCCTCGAGCAGGGCGCAGTAAAGACGGTACCCGACAGCATCAGGCCAGCGCGGTAGGAGCGCTACTAGCCCGCCAGCGGCGCCGCCATGAGGAGAACCCGCACTGCCGCCCTCAATCTCGTCGCCGAGCTCAGCAGATACGAGCGTGCCGACGCCACCGGCGCCACCGGCGCCGACGCCGCCGACGCCGCCGGCGCCGACGCCACTGATCACGCCGATCTCGCGCAGCGTGGCGACCATCGCTCGCGCCTCGGACGCGCCCGCGTCAGCGCCTGCCTCGGGCGCGAACCGGAGCGTCAGTAGCCGGCCCGCCTGCGCCTCGAGCCGCCGCAGCGCCGCTGCGCCGCCGCTGCTCGTGTCGTCGCATTTGCTCAGAGCATTGCGCAGCAAGCCCACCTGGCGCGTGACGAAACTCTTGAGCTCGGGAGGGCGCGGGTGGTTGCCCGAGATCGGCGCCGCATGCAGCAGCAGCAGCGCTCGGTACGCGGGCGCCACGGGCGCGGGCGGCGATGCGAGTGCCACGTCCGACGCGAGGGGCTGCCTCAGCGTGGGCAGCAGCCACTTGTGCTGTCGAAGCGAGATGCCCAGGCGACCGCGGATCACAGCGAGCATCGCCTCGAGTGCCTCGACTGATGGAGGAGTCGGCATCTCGCCTGGACGCGGGATCGCCTCGCACAGCAGCCCAAATGGCAGCTGCACCGCCCCCTTGCCACCACTCGCCTTGGTGGGCGGATAGTCGCTGCGGCCGGCGAGCACGAACTCCCTCCCATCGAGGAGTGTGATCAGCGCGCGCTGTGAATGTGCGTCCGCGGCGCTCCGCAGCGCGGTGCTGGCTATGCGCGTGCCGAGCAATAGCTGACCATTGCATGTGAACATCACGTCGCCCACCTTGAGCCCTGCGCGGTCCGCTGCACCGCCGGGCACCACCTCGCTCACGCGCACGCCCGCGCCGAGCGAGCCGCAGCCGAGCAGTAGCAGTTCGTACGCTCCGAGTGCGGCGTCAGAGAAGCTCGGATCAAGGCACAGGGATGGGTGCATCTCTGCCAGCGGGACAGGCAGTGGCGGCAGCGCCATCCTCTCGCCGCGCGGTGAGCTCCCGCCGGCGCCGCCGCCGCCGCCGCCGCCGCCGCCGCCGCCCTCACCACCGCCGCTGGTGCGCGACGCGGACCTCGCTCGTGAGATGGATCCTGATCGGCTTGGGCTGTGAATGGCACCTGTGAATGGTGGTCGGAGTGCTTCCAAATCGAGCGCTGGCAAGTGGCGCTCCACAGAAGAAAACGAAGAGCCGCCGCCGCCGTCGCCGCCGCCGCGGCCGAGCCCGGGGCGTGCCGATGCCAGTGGCTGGAGGCTGCCGCCGCCGCTCGGCTGCGGCAGGAGGCATGCGGCCGGCCTCTTGGCGAGCCTTGCGGCATGGATGGCCTGCGCGGTGCCGATGGTGCGCAACTGCATCGTGCTCAGCTGCACTGCACTCTCGACGCTCTGCCCCAGAGTCTTCTCACAGAGCGACGCGAGAGACAGAGGCGGGAGGGTCTCGAGAAGCGCCCGGAGCAGCGCGTCGCGCTCGTCGTCCAGGGTGCCGCCGTCGGTTCGCACCGACAGCGACTCCCTCAACGGAACAGGCAGTGGGCTGCGAGCGGTGCCCCATCCGTCGTAGGACGACGTGCGTGTACTCACGGCGCCGCGGCCACCGCCGCCGTCGCTGTCTCCGCCGTCGTCGCCGAGCTCGCGCGCGCGCGCCGGCGCCTCGGCGTGCGCGGAAGTCGCCGACGAAGGCGATGGCCACAGCCGGCGCCGCTCGAGGACAG
>Ga0180442_100953_pt1 | contig 18728 bp, 30 predicted proteins | sample ChrtobMetP5_16mM_FD_119746 | JGI IMG/M metagenome (GOLD analysis project Ga0180442, IMG submission 119746) | Chrysochromulina tobin associated microbial communities from unialgal haptophyte culture, Seattle, Washington, USA - P5_16mM MetaG | ecosystem: Host-associated > Algae > Haptophytes >... | reverse complement strand
CCGACCCCAGTCCCTGCCGCCTCGCTCATCGCCGTGCATCTGATTGGTCGCCTTCCACTCCTCACGCCCATATCTCACGCCACACCGTCGTCGCGTGCCATCGTTGCGTGCTGCTTGCTCCCACCCACCCAACCGCGCTCCCGATCGTAGGCGGTAGGGAAGGTACGTTTCTGTTTCGAAGGACCCGGTTACCGAACTTTGGTACTTGCGACCTGTCCCCCTCACACAAGCTTTCAATCCCGCAACTTCCTCTGAAAACCGCGTTCCCCCCCCTTCCCCCCAAACCTCCATTGCATGCTCGCTAATACGCCGTGACAGCGCCTGATACTGAGAGCAAAAAATGGTACCAGTAGCACATGGATTAGCAGCGATCTTCCTACTCCTCGGCTGCGCCCCTGAGTGCTCCGGGCACGCGCCGGCTCCACGCGCGACGCCGAGCAAGCCGTATGTGCCACAGGCCATGGCTCGAACGGCCAGTAAGCCGCTGGTGGTCTTGCCCATGATGTACGGTGCTGCGGCTGCGCAGCTGGCCAACGCTGCATGGGCGGCGGTTCCCGGACCGTTCATGGATGCGATGCTGGCGTCCACAGCTCTCGCGCTCTTGTGCGACTTTGGTCCTTCTGCCGTGCGTGATGTCTCCACTAGCATCGAGGCTCAGGCCACGAGCGTGCTCGCCGTCATGGATGCTTCACCCAACCAGATCCTGATCGACAACTTCGTGCACAACCTGAGCCCAGCGGACGACGAGATGGTCGCCCTCAAGGAAGAGGCGGTGCAACGGCTCTCCGACGTGAACGCATGGTCCGCCTTGGTGCGCTTCCGGGTGGCTGCCGACGCGCTGGGCGTGTGGCTCTTGCACCGAGGGACGTACGCTGGAGCCGCCGTCCTCCTCGCCGCCCACTCCATCTACTGGAGCAGCGGCGGCGCGAGCGCCAGGGTCGATCGGTTCGGGAACCGCACACCGCTCCCGGCTCGGTTCGCAAGGCTGATGGCCGTGGCTACGGCGAGCCTCGCCCTCTCCGCGGCCGTTGCGAGTCTTGGCCAGCGGGGCAGCGCATCCCGGCTCCAGTCATTCGCGGGCTGGGCCTATTCGGTCGGATTGGCCTTGACGCAGCTGACACGGATTGTGGCGGGTCGCGTGCAAGCGACCGGACGCATGCCGGCCTCTGAGGTTGGAGGGTGACTCGCCGTAACTCGCCTGCGACCGGGGGCGGGGTAAAGTCGCTGTTCCCGATCCCGTGTGTGCGTGCCGGTGTGCGCGCTGTGACCGTTACCTGTGTCCTTACGGGCCTTAAGAAAGCCCCGGGCCGCCACCGGCACCCCGCGTGCACCCGGATGGCGTGTACCTGTCTGTACCGCCCTTAAAATAGAGCGAACGCTCGCGGTCTCGCGGACGTGCACTCGTGACTCGAACGCGAGAGTCCGACACAACGCGAGAGTCCGACACAACGCGAGAGCCGATGCCGACCTCCAGCGGTACGGTTGCCCCACCCAAAGGATGTTCTATGAACACGCGGTGCTACACCTACTCTCGTACGAAAGCGCTCACCTTGGCGCTCACGTCATGTGGAGTCCACGTCCTTGGAAGTGCTCGTCAGCGGCGAGGGCTTGGCACCTACGAGCCAGCCCAGTGGCTCCTTAGCCAGATTACCGAGGCCCTCGAAAACGATGGTCCGAGCATCTCGCTTCGCAGATTGAAATCTCCGAGTATCTCGCTTCGGGTCTTGTGAGGCGAGACGGACTGCGGTGAGCGCCTTCTGAGCTGCATCCTGCTCGAGCCCCATCCTGGTCCAAGACCTGAGCCTCGCGAGGACTCCCTGGGATGGGCTTCGGTACAGGTCGACAGTGAGCGCCTCGACGGCTTCTCGGAATGTCGGCCACTTGGAGGGGCTGATTTGAAGCGTGCGTCTCAGCGCGTTCTCCTGGTAGATGTGCACGCACGGCACCGCCTTGATCCCGACTTGATCCCGGCAAAACTCCTTATGCGCCAGCGTGTCCACCGTGAAGAAGCGGCTGCCTGTGCGCTTCCCAAGCCTCTTGGCCATCTGCTCAAACAGTGGCGCTGTGGCGATGCAGGCTTTGCAACCGTCGCGTTCGAACTTGAGGACGACCAGGGAGCCCCGTGGCACAGCATCCAGCGCCGCCTGTAGCTGGTTCACGCTCCCCAGTGCCTCAATGCAACCCGGCCGATGGCCCGCCGCCCATTCGTGGTCGGCAACCACAGAGTTGAAGGAGGATCTCGGATCACGGCCGAAATTGTCGGCGTTGCTTGCGAGCGCACGTACGCTGCCAGCAACACGTGGATGTGGAGGGCAGCGCACGGAAATGATGCTTGCACCGAAGGAGATCGTGGCGAGCGGGGCAAACCACATCGACGCGCAGATGAGCTCGCCGACTCACTCCGATATGCCCCGCCTCATGCGAATTAACGAAACGCCGGGTGCTCGGGAAGGCGCTTCGTTTGAGGCGCGATTTTTGGATAAATACTGAAGTTCAGACCAGCGGCCCAAACATATACTCCGCCGTGTGCCGATACGCAGGAGGCAGCTGCTCACCGCTCTGATGCGCCAGCGGCTGGCGCGTGGGCATGTTGCGCGGCGAGGCACCGTACGAGCGCGGCTTGGCCTGGGCGCGCGGCGAGCTGTGGTAGACGGGCGAGATGGGCGGCGACGACGCGCGCGCGAGCCGCGGATCGAAGATGGGCGCCTGCGACGCCATCGGACGCCCGAGGATCAAATCTGACGAACCTGACGAACCGCTCGTGTTCTGCGCGTAGCTCGAGCGGCCGAGAAAGTCGCCGAGCACCGATTCGGTCGAGAAGATGGCGCTGGGGAAGGCGGCCGGCTGCACTTCCACGTGCGGCACAGTGCGCCGCGCGCCGTCCCGCCGCGACGGCGCGCGTGGGCTGCCGCTGCCGCTGAGGGAACCCACCACGTTCGGACGAGGGAAGAGGGCCCGAACGTACGCAGCACCGAGGCGTTGCGCATCCGCGAGGGACACCATCCCAGCGGGTGCTGTGGGCGGGAAGGGGCCTACCGCGAGGCTCGAGGCGGCGCCCGCAACCATCTTGTCGAGCATGCCGCGACCCGTACTGCCCGGAGCACCCTCGCTGGGCGCCGTGTTGGGCGGCCCAGGCGGCCAGCGACCTCCATCGAGGCGCCGCGGCGACATCGGCGTCCGCGGCATCAGCGGGGCCGCGGTTGCGGCGCGGCTCGTCTCGCGGAAGGCGTCAAATATGGGGACGCTCGGCGGCGGCAGATCGATGATCTCGCCACGCAGCGTCACCGGCGCGCTGAGCGTCGCACGGGCCTGCGCTACAGTCCACTCATGATCTGCCGGGCGCTGCCGCCTCCACGGCTCCCTCTGGAGGCGCTGCTCGTGCTCCCGCTGCGTGGCCCATTGCATGCGCTTGAGGTGGCGGATCATGTCCTGCGAGCTCGGGGTGTCGCTGCGTACCGCCTCGTCCCTCTGCGTCGGCGGTATCCAGATCGGCATGGGACGGCTCATGTTGGCCATGCCAGAGAGGGTCTCGCTCGTCATATCGGCTCTTTTGCTCATGGCTCTCAATGGAGGGGCCGACGATGTATCTGGGCCGAGCTCGCGCACCCATTCCATCTTCGGGTCGTCGCGCTCCTCAATCCACGGCATCTCCGTAGCGTACGCCGAGTCAGTCGTCCTAGCCGGTGGTGGTGCCGGCGGCTCATGCGTGCGAGCGCCCTTATGAGCGAGCATGGGCGATGGGATGTGGTGCGCCGGCGGCTGTATTAGCAGCGCAGAGGTTCCCACGGCCAGCTTCGCGTGCGCAGACACTGTTGAGCGCTCGGCCATTTCGTTGGCCGGACGAAGCCAGTCGCTCTCAAACTTTCAGCGTATGTGGAACTTGCCGCACGCCGTATTGAGCGCTTCGACCCCGCCCCAAACCACCCCGACCACTACGCAGCTGGGTGCAGGCAGCTCGCGATTCACCGGTAGCGCCTGAGCCGATTGTCGCTGGGCGCTCCCGGGATGTTTCATCTTTGAGACCTCCGTCCATAGCGACAGTGGCCCTCGTGCTTGGGGGTCCGGAGAGTGTGCGCGCGTTGTGTTGAACCGCAGCAGCAGCATCTTTGAGAAGTTTGAGCGGTTTCACCCGCGCGGACCGTAGCATCGCGAGGGTTCGAAGACGGCGACATGAAAGGGCTCGCCGCCGGAGCTCAGTCCGTATCGGCTTCGGAGCTGCGCCGCCGCCAAGAGCTCAGTCGAGGTCTCGCACAGGACACGGCAAATGATGCGTCGCGCTTCGCCGAATACGATCTTGATGCGAACAGGAAGCTCGATTTTGAAGAATTCCTCAAAATGCAACCTGCGTCCGTGCACGCCAAGCACAGTCGGGAGGAGATTCGGAAGTGGTTCGATGCCGCCGATGATAACGGCGATGGCGAGCTCAGTATCGAGGAGTTCTTCAAGTGGTCGTTGCACAAGGCCTCTCAAAAATTTGGCGAAACGACGCTGAATACCGTATTCGAAAAATTTGACAAGGACAGGTCAGGGTACTTGAACGCTTGGGAGTTTGAGCAAGCGGCGACCGAGATGGGCTTTGGCGGCGTCGCAGATCACCTCTTCAAATCGCTCGACCACGACTGCTCCGGCACGGTCACATACTCGGAGCTTATTGCGTCGTTACAGGCCGGCACCACTGAAGTCGACGTCGAGACGAAGACGCTCTTGTCGTCGCTCCTGTGGACGGCTGACGTCGGCGTCAAGTCGGAGTCGAACCGGAGCCTCAAGACGGCAGTTGATGAGGTCCAGGGTCGGGACGTGCCGACTGTTATGTACGAGCTGCGCGAGGTCCTGCTCAAGCACGGCGGGCAAACCATCGACCTCATGAAGCTCTTCGACGACGACGCCACGAACGAGTACATCATCGACGACATGGAGTTCACCAAGGCGATGCGCACGCGCTTTGGCTTCAAGGGTACGAAGAAGTTGCTCGACAACGTATTCAAGGCCATCGCCAACGGTCGCCGAGCGGGCATAGGCTTCGATGAGTTCTACGAATTCGTCCGGGGCAAGAAGCATTCGTTTGACCGTCGCTTGAAGCTCACGGATGACATGCGCCTGCTCCCCCCGCCGGGGACCACGCTCGACTCTCTGGTGTGGGACGTGAACACGCTGCTCGTGCTCATGCAACAAATGATGGCGCGCTGCAACATTGGTCCGATGGATATCATGCGTGCGTGGGACGTGGATGAGAACAGGCAGCTCAGCAAGCCCGAGTTCTTCGGCCATGTTGAGGCGCTCTTGGATGGGGCGAGTCGCGACCTATGGGCAAGCGAGGTGGCCAAGGTAGCCAAGCAGGCTTACGAGCACGTGGCCGCTCTCGGCTCGGGCAGGTCGAGCGCCGACCCGCGCAAGCAGATCGACATAGTCCAACTGGAGCGGTGGCTGAACACGCCGTGCGACCAACCGATCGCGGTCAAACTGAGGGGCTCTAGGCAGGCGATGCGTAACCCGCCACCGACGGAGGAAAGGAAGGTGCGGCCACGAGTGGACGTGGCCGCAAAGGTCAGGGCGGATATTGAGGCCGCGGCCGAACGGGCGGCGAGGGCCAAGGAGGAGTACCTGGCCGAGGAGAGGAAGGATCTGGACAGGTTTGTTAAGTCGCGCAATAGCAGCATGCCGGTCCAGCGTTGGGAGGTGCCCCCGCAGCTCGCCCCTCCGCCGCATCCGGTGTTCGGCTCCCAGCGCATCACTCTGGGCTCGCTCAAGCGCTGGAAGGAGGACAACACCAAGCTCGGGAGCAGCCCAGAACCGGAGTTCTCCAGAACCGGAGATGCGGAGTTTGCCCTGCTGCCGTGGGCCCGGAGCTTGCAACGCTCGCACAGCCACCTGGTCTCGCCGAGCGCGTCGCCCATAGGCGGCAGGAAGATCCTCTCCAACCTGGATGTCCTCGCAAGGAAAAGCGTCTCAAAGGTTGGTCCTCACAAGCTCGCGTCGCTCACGCAGAGCGCCTCGACGCCGCTCCTCGACCCGTTAATTGATGCGCTCGAGAGCATCAACAGGTCCAGGAGCAACCTGCTGCAAGGCTCGGGCGCTCAGCCGAGCGACACGAACCCGAACTTGAAGAAGGCTGGGACTCCCGTCATCCTTCGTCCAGTCACCATGCTGGGGCCGCAGCTGGACATGCTCTTCGAAGAGGAGGACACGACCTTTCGCCGCACGTACACGCCCCTGGATCGCATGCGCGTATCCACGCCCCTGTGGGAAGTGGAGCGCTCGAACCTCTTGCGGTCGCGAGAATCAGTCCGTGCTCTGCTCACGCCCATGCGAGACGAGGACAAACCGCGCGACAGCAAAGGGCGCCCGCAGACGCCGCTTTGGAGGTTGTTTTAGAGCGCTTTGCGTGCATGTGAAACAGTAACACTGATTGTCGAGCAAGCCCGCAGAGACCAGAAAGCTGGCAATATCGAGTGTGGCCGTTTCGTTTGCATGCAAACGCCGGCGTCGTGAGTTTTCATCCATTTTCGCATCACACCGTGTTTTCGTTCCGCGTTCTAATTCGGTATTGCGGCGCGCTTCAGCCCCAAGAATGCCACCCAAGATGACAGTCGCTTCGCGGACACCGGATGCACGTGGGCCACCGTCGGCGCGCGGGCCGCCAACGGCGCAGGGCGGGGGGAAAAAGCCCGGTTCCAGGAAAGCGGCTGCGGCCGCTGCCGTCGAGCAAGCCAGCGAGGGGCCGGTAGAGCAAGCGATGGACGACACGATGCTTTTCTCCATTAACGAGGCCATTGATGCGGTGGTCGAAGCCGAGGCAGCGGCCGCCGAGGCAGCGGCCGCCGAGGAGGCGGCTGCCAAATTTCGCAGCGCCCATGTCGATCCGGGGCCTCCTCCGAAGCTCGCCGGCATCCTGCGCACACCGCAACCTGAACCTCTGCGCCTCGCGGCTGGACAGCCCCTGCTGCTGCTGCCCGACCTGGCCGGGCGCCGGGCGGGTGCGGAGGGATCGACGCGCTTTGGCGTCGTCGGCGCCGACGGGCGCAGCGTCGCACAGCTCATGCGGTGCCGAGGCAGCGGGCAGCCGCCGCCATCGCACGGGCCACGCGGCGGCGACGACGGAGGCGCTGCTGCTGCTGCGCTCATCGATCGTGACGAGATGGAAGACGAGATGATGGTGAGCCTGGAGCAAAGCAGCTTGATCGCGTTGCCGTGGCAGCTACCCGACGGACCGCCGCCCATCGAGTGTTGGACCGACTCGCTTCTGACCGATGTCTCGACCATCCGCACGACCCTGCGCCAATCGCTCGTCGTGCTCCAAAAAGCGAGCACCCGCCTGGAGCGCTTGCGTGCGAACAACAAGGGATTGGGCGAGGGGGCGCACGAGGCCAAGGACAGGGTGGCGAGTGCAGAGCGCGCCCACGAGGACGCGATCCAAGCGTCGGAGTCGGCGGTCAATGAGCATGCAACTGCGATAAGACGTGTGCTCGAGAAGCAGGAAGAGATTCGTCAATCGGCGAGGAAGGGCGGCGAGTCAACGGCCGCGTTGGAAGCGAAGCGGTTGGCGGAGGCGAGGGCGAAGAAGGAGGCCGAGGCGCAGGCGAGATCTCGGCTTGATCTCGGCTTGATCTCGGAGGATCTCGCGCCTGCGATAGCGTCTGATAGCGTCTGATCGCGTCTGATAGCGTCTGATGATCATCTGAAGATCTCCGCTCGGCTCGTCTGTTCCCTCCCTCTCCCTCCCTCTCCTTCTATCCCTCTCTTTCTCCCTGTCTCCCTCAAGGAGCTTTCTCTGTCTGTCTCTCTCTCGCGCGCAGAGTGCCGTCGTGGACGAAGCGGTACAGCTTGCTGAAGATGCCCAACAAGCGCATCGGAGGGCCTGGGATGCGCTCGGGGCCGCACAGAAGGCCGTTGTCCAATCCTTCCAGGCAACGGCCTCCTCGCTGATTGCAACTGATTGCACCTCCGATGACCTCTGATGGGCACTTCAATCATTGCAGGCAACGGCCTCTGATTGCAACTGATTGCAACTGATTGCACCTCCGATGACCTCTGATGAGCACTCCAATCATTGCAGGCCGCGCCCGAGGTCGAGGTGGAGAAGGCGGCGGAGTTGTACGAGATGCGTGCTCGCAAGCGCATGGACGAAACTAAAGAAACCGCCGAGACGGAGCGCGAGAAGCTCGCTGCGGCGCTCGAGGTCGCCAAGGTGGCGGCCGAGGAGGCCGAGGAGGCGGAGAAGGGGGCGGGGCTGAGTGCAAGCGACGCGCGCAAGGCGGCGGAGGAGCTCGTGAGATTGCAGGTGATGACCTCTTGATTGCATCTGATTGCCTCCCTCATTGCATGCAGGCGGAGGAGCTCTCGAGATTGCTGGTGATTGCTCCTCTGATTGTCATCGGATGGCTCTTCTGAGTGTACTCGAAGTGCCCTCTGATTTCCCTCTGAGTGCCCCACTCTGAGTACCCTCCTGATTGCCATCTGATTGCTACCAACGCCCTCCTGATTGCCCTCCTGATTGCCCTCCTGATTGCCCTCCTGATTGCCCTCCTGATTGCCCTCCTGATTGCCCTCCGAGTGCGACTCCCCCCGCCACTAAGCCTCATCTGCCCTCCCCACTACCCACCCCCAAACCCCACTAACCACCCCCCACTAACCCTCCACTCATCATTCCCCACAGCTCGACGTGGACACCAAGGAGAAGGAGAAGCGCGAGGCGCTTGAGGCACGCACTGCTCGCGAGAAGGCGGCCAGCCCTGCATGCAAGTGCTCACTACGGCGCCCACCCTCTCTGTTCCCCACAGGCCCGCACGGCTCGCGAGTCGGCGTTGGCGGCGGCGATCGAGTCCGCAGGGCGCGCGGAGGCAGATTTCACAGCACGCGAGCGGCCGCTCCTCGAAGCGAGCGCCGTAGCGGGCGCGGAGCTCGAGGCCTGCGTGGCCGTTATCGCCACCATTCAGTCGGACAGCCTCAGAGGTCCTATGGCCCTTTTGCATGCATTCCTCGAGCAGGTGATGTGGCCACTAATGACCTCTGATGGCCCTTTTGCATGCATTCCTCGAGCAGGTGATGACCTCTGATGACCTCTGATGACCTCTGATGACCTCTGATGACCTCTGATGACCTCTGATGACCTCTGATGATCTCTAATATGCCGCTGATCGTGTGCATGCATGCGTACGTGTATCTCGATGTGCAGATGCGGCTGGGGATCAGCACCGACCGCGACGCACTCGCTGAGCAGGTGATGACCTCTGATGATGACCTGTGATGACCTCTGATGGCCACTGACGGTCGCGTCCTCGCTGGGCAGCTTCGGATGCTTGAGACGGCGCTTGGTCCCATATTAGGGCCGAGCCGCGTCTCAACCGGCGCCCACGACGGCGCCCACGATGGCGCCCACGACGGCGCCCACGATGGCGCCCAAGACGGCGCGTCGGAGAGGAACCCGGATGAGATGAGCGTCGTGGCGAGCGTTCCACAGCCGCTGGCCGCCACCGTCGAGGCGGCGCTCGCGACGGCGCGTCGACCGTTACACGGCTGGGCCGAGCGGCTGGCGGCGGACGTGACGAAACTCGACGCTATTCGCCGGCGCATGCCCGAGGTGCTCGAGACGGCGCGCGTGCTCTCCGAGCGCCACGTGGCTCAACGGATCGCAGAGGACGCGGGAGCGGTTACGGGAGCGGTGACGGGGGCGGCTACGGGGGCCGCGGCGCGTGGCCAGCTCGACACGGCGCGTCGCCAGCTCGACCGAGTGCTCGGCACGGCGCTTAACCCCACAGCGCCGCACCGGGCGGCACGGAGGAGTGGTGCCCATCACGACGCGATCTGGCGGGCGGCGGATCGCGCGGGCGGCGGTGTGCCCGGTACGGCGCCGCGTCGCCGAGGCTCGATCTCGGACTTCCCTTTGAAGGCAAGCCCGAGCTCTTCCCTTAAGGACAGCGTCGTGGTGGGCACGTCGCCCAGCCCAACGCGGACGCTGTCGCGAGAGCGCCCGACACGGCGCCGGCCACAGCCGGGGACCGGTGCGCCCACCACGACGCCTCCTCAGGCGACGGAGGATGACGCACGTTGCAACGCGGCGCTGGCCTCGTCAACTCATCAGGCTTCATCAACTCATCAGGCTTCGTCAACTCATCAGGCTTCGTCAACTCCGGCGGCGGCGGCGGCGGACGCGGCCAGTCGAGCAAGCGATGCGATCCTCGTGGCGAGGGAGGCGGCGGAGGCGGCGGCTGTAACGGCTGCCACCGCGACCGAGGCGCTGCTCGCGAGCTCGGAAAATCTCCCACTGAGATCTCGGGCCGAGCTCAGCGCCAAATTAACGAAGCTGCGCGGCGCGATCTCGGACGGCGAGCTCCGGGGCAATCTCCCCGATCTCATCGATGCCCTCAGAGTCGTCGACTTCCACAGCCTCGCGGCGGAGGCGTTACGCGCAACCGGGGCGGCGGGGCTGCGCCGATACGGCGCGGGGCAGCGCCTTCTCGTGCGCAGGCCGCTGCACGGCCTTGACTCGTCGAGTGAGGGCGCCGTACTGGGCGCCGCCTCGGAGGGCGCTGCCCCGAGCGCCGCCTCTGGGGGCGCTGCCCCGAGCGCTGCCCTGCGCGCTGCCCCGGCCGTTGCTGCCCACCCCCCCTCGAGCAGCAGCTACGAGTGGGTCGCAGTCCAAGTGATCGATGTGGACGTGCTCGGCACACACTTGCTCTGCATGCTTGACGAATCTCGGGACGAGCTCACCTCGGAGATATGGATGCGGCTCCACCCATGGAATCATGTGCCACGGCAGCTGCCCGCCGTCGCGTACGAGGCTCTGCGCGAGTGGTACGCCGAGCTGATTGCGTCGGATTGCGTCGGATTGCGTCGGATTGCTTCGGATATGGCTTCGGATGCCTTTGGATGGCTTCCCTTGATTTGGGAGTATTCATCCCTGATGATCATCATGATTGCGACCCTATCTATCAACCACTTCCCGTCATGGCCACCTGCCTTATTAGGTACCTTCGCACCCTCGCCTTCCACAACATGCACGTGCTCGACGCTCTGACTGGCCGGAAGCTCCACGTGCTCACGCAGTGTGTCGCGATTGGGGTCACGCTGAGGGCGCCCGAGGCGACGCGCGAGGCCGAGGTCGGTGAGATCGTCGGTGAGGTCATCGGAGATGCGAGCTCGTTTAGTGAGATCGTCGGAGATGCGAGCTCGCTCAGCCTTTGGATGCGCCGCGCCCACGATGTATGCTGCGCCGGGGGACCGGTTCGTGACCCACCGAGCGCGTTGCTACTTGGAGGCGCGGCTACAGGCAAGAGCACCGTCATGGCCCAAGTCCTCGCGCACATTGTGCAGGTACGCAAGCCTTTTGTGTGCCACTGAGAACCTCTGAGGTTGCCACTGATGGCCCATGTGCTCACTACGGCGCCACCTCTCCTTCCCACAGGCGGCACGGGCAGGGGAGACGGCGCTCGTCCCAATCTACGTGCGCGTGCAGCAGCTCCAGAGCTTCCTTCAAAGCGATCCAGACACCTTCGCCGCCAGTGGCAATTGGATCGAAGCCTTCGTGCAGCTCGAGTATGCGAACGCGCCCGAGGCCCACCGCATGCTACGTCAGGTGAGCACTTACTGATGAGCCTTTGATTACTGATGAGCCTATGCTTTTCGCCTCCGAGAGCGCCTTCGATTGCGACCGTAATCGTGACCGCAATGCCGCATGTTTCGTCAGGCGCTCCTCGGCCGGCATGTATGCATCTTGATCGACGGGCTGAATGAGGCATCCACCGAGGGGGGGCTGGGGGGACAGGGGGGTACCCTCGACAGCATAGAGCGCCACCTGACAGAGGTACTCGCACCGCAAGGAGGCCTCTGATGACCACTGATGACCACTGATGACCACTGTGATGCCTCGGATTGCCCGTCTGATGGGGCTTTGCATGCAAAGCAGGTACTCGCACCGCAAGGGCACGTGCTCCTCGTCGCATCGCGCCCTACCGGTATCCACGAGGCTCGCTTTCGCGCCTTTCGGCGTGCGGAGCTCTCTCTCCTCACCGTCGCTCAGCAGGTGCATCTGATTGCACCTGATTGCATCTGATTGCATCTGATTGCATCTGATTGCATCTGATTGTCTCTCCTCACCGTCGCTCAACAGGTGCATCTGATTGCACCTGATTGCATCTGATTACACCTGATTGCATCTGATTGCATCTGATTGTCTCTCCTCACCGTCGCTCAACAGGTGCATCTGATTGCACCTGATTGCACCTGATTACACCCGATTGCATCTGATTGCATCTGATTGTCTCTCCTCACCGTCGCTCAACAGGTGCATCTGATTGCACCTGATTGCACCTGATTGCACCTGATTGCATCTGACTGCATCTGAACGCATCTGATTGCATCTGATTGCATATGAGTGCGACCGGATTGCATACATATGAGTGCGACCCGATTGCGACCCGATTGCGACTTGACGCCCTTCGCCACTGCCCAACAGGAGATGGCCATTCAGACGTCCTTAGGGGAGGAGAAGGCGGCGCGGCTGCGCCCGTACATAGAGCACACGGTGCCGGTGGACGTGCAGTCAGGGCTGCGCATCTCAACAAACCCTTTGATGCTCTCGATGGTGAGAGCCTTCAAATTGCGACTGATTGCGACAGATTGCGACAGATTGCGATGGATTGTGATGGATTGTGATGGATTTCGACTGATTGCGACTGATTGCGACTGATTGCAGGTGAGCTTTACCTTCGAAGCAACGATCGCTTCCGACAGACCGATGCCGGAGACCATCGTGGGCTTGTACGAGATTGCAACCTGCGCTATGGCGGACGCAGCCGTTGAGGGCGCACCGGAGTTGCGCGGGCAGCTGGGGGCGCTCCTGACGGCTCTCTTCTACCAGGCGAGCTGAATGCCACTGTTGATGTATTGATAGCGTACCGATGACGGCCCTCTTCGATCTGATTGGGAACTGAGTACGTCTGAGTGGGTCTGATGACGACCCTCTTTCTAGACCGGGCGAACTGAATGCCCCTGTGGTTGCCCCCAATGGCAGGCCCACGTCACGAATCAGCTCATCATATCACACGATCACGTCGAGACGGTCATCAATCAATTTGAGGCTGCGGCGGCGGTGGCGGCGGAGGCGGAGGTGGCGAAGGCGAAGGCGGCAGCGGAGGCGGCAGCGGCTGCAGCGGAGGAGGCGGAGGCGGCGGCGGCGGCGGCGGCGGCGCGCGCGTCGGAACGTTGGAAGTCCGCAGGCGCGGCGGTCATGAAGGAGGCGATCTCGGTGGCGGTGGCGTTGGATGGGGCAGCTGATGAGGGGGCCGCCGGGGAGGGGAGGGCGGAGGGGGGGGCGGAGGGGGGGGCGGAGGGGGGGGCGGAGGGGGGGGCGGAGGGGGAGGCTGCAGAGAGGGCAGGGCCCCGGGTCGAGGAGATCCCACAGACCCCTCCGCCACCCTCTCCACTGCTGCCAGCCCGTCGCCTGATGCAGGTGCTCCTCAATCCAATTGATTGCATCTGATTGCCTCCCACATTGCATGCAGGTGCTCCTCAACCCAATTCAGAATCCAATCGTGTCGCGCGGCGGCCTTGATGGGCACTGATGACCTCCCGAATTGCTTTCCACATTGCATGCAGGTGCTCCTCGATTGCGTCGCGCGGCGGCAGATCCCGTTGCTCAAGTTACTCCAAGCCGAGCCTCTCCAGATGCAAGCGTCTCACCTCGCGTTCCAGGTGGGTGGCGGTCCTTGATTGCCCGTAATGGCCCCTGATTGCCCTTGATGTAAGCCCTTGAATGACCTCGATGGCCCCCTTGAGTGAACCTGATTGCACTTGATGCACTTGATGGCCCACTCGAGTGCTCGTGCTTGCACGGCAGGAGTACTACACGGCGATCGCATTGCTCAACACGGCGCTCCTCCCGATCGCGCCGTGGAAGTTTACCTCGTGGTGGTCGAATGTTCTCAAGCTCGGTGACGAAATGGGACTCGGGTTTCGTCGAAACATGCTCCGGTACGACAGCGCCCTGATGACCTCTCTGATGACCTCTCCCCTTACAGCGCCCTGATGGCCTCTCTGATGGCCTCTCTGATGGCCTCTCTGATGGCCTCTCTGATGGCCTCTCTGATGGCCTCTCTGATGACCTCTCTGATGGCCTCCTCTCTTTTCCTATGCTGCCGCGCAGAGCCGCGGGGATCGAAGACCTCGATCTCGATCTGAGCTCGCAGATCGACGGCCATCGGCCGACGGCGCTTCTCGCGGTTCGTCAGCTGATGAGCGTGCTCATCAATCTCGACCTGAGCTCGAACAATCTGGGACCATCATGCATGGCCACCCTCTCCTCCGCGCTGCACGAGAACGCGTCGCTGGAGGTGAGAGTCGCTGCCTCCTGATCCCCACAGCCCTCTGTGGCTCCTGGTCCCCACAGCCCTCTGTGCCTCCTGATCCCCACAGCCCTCTGACTCGTGTGTCCTCTGCTGACATTTGGCCCTTATTTGGAAACTCCGACCGCGCTCCGTCTTGGTGCCCACCGCAGCGCCTCGTTTTGGATCGCAACCCGCTCGGGGAGGACGGGGGCGCCGTGCTGAGCGCCGGGCTGCGCGGCTGTCGGGCTCTGATCTCCCTCTCGCTGAGATCGTGCGAGATTGGGCCGAGGGGCGCAGCGGCGCTCGCCGCGACGCTCGCGCTCAATACGACGCTCTTGCGACTCGCGATCTCGGGCAATCTCATCGGTGACGAGGGCGCCTCGGCGATCGGCCAAGGGCTGCGCGTCAACGTGAGTGCCGCTGCAATGAACGATGCGGTGTAGTCTTCAATCAACACGGAGTGCCGCTGAGAGTGCCACTGAGTGCCACTGAGTGAAACCACTGCTCATGAGTGCGCAGGCGTACCTTGCTGATCTCGAGCTCCGAGATTGCTCGCTGAGCGCGCGCGGTGTGCGCGCCATCGGCCTCTGCCTCGCGCTCAACACGGCGCTCACCTCGGTGGACATCCGAGGCAGCGTGATCAGCGAGGACAACATGAAGGTCTGTGGGGATGCTCTGCTGCGGAATGGGCTGACGAAGCTCGGGTTCGTCATGTGCGACTGCTTCATGCTGCAGGGACAGGATACGCGGCTCGACCTGTCTGGTATGCGAACCTTATGCGAATCGGATGGCCTCTCAGATGACCTCCATGCGATGATTACCTCGGGGCCTGCATGCAAGTGCTCACCAAGGCGCTCTTTCTCCCCACATAATCCCCACAGGTCAGCACCTGCAGCCCGCGTACGCCACGTTCCTGATGGGCGTGCTCCAAGTCAACACCGTGCTGACGGAGCTCATCCTGAGCTCCAATGAGCTCCGGGATGAGGGCGCCATCGCGCTGGCAAAGGGGCTTCGGCGCAATCGGACGCTCCAGCTGCTGGCATGCAATGGCTGTGCGATCAAGACGGAGGGCGCCAAGGCGCTCGCGACGGCGCTCGAGACCAACGAAAGCCTCACCAAGGTCGACTGATTGCGAGCGATTGCGAGCGAGTGCGACAGTTTGCGACCGAGTGCGACTGTTTCAGATTGGTTGAGTGCGCGACATTCAACCGCCTCCACCCCCAATAACATCCCGCCGTAGATCGACTTGCGCTCAAACCGGATCAGCGACGAAGGCATTTCCGAATTAGGCAACTCGCTACTCCGGAGCTCGATTGGTCGAGTTGGCTTCCTGTTGACGGACGCGCTCGTGCTTGATGAGGAGGTGATTGCGTTCTGATTGCGGCCTCTGATTGGACGCTGTTGTTCACGCTGCTGTACCGTAAGTGACCTCTGAGTGCCCCTCTGATGACCTCTGAGAGCCCGCTTTCTGATCGGCCCAGGTCGACTCCAACCAGCGCTCTGACCTCTGATGACCTCTGATAACCTCTGATGATCTCTGATGATCAGGTTCGCCACCTACGAGCTGACCGTTTTGCACGCTGGTCTGCCACTGCTGGTTTCCCACAGGTGGTCACGCTCGACTATAGCCGGCAAGGGATCACGAGCGTACGCGCTCGCCTTTTGTCGGGCGTCCTGCGCGCCAACGGCACTTTGACGAGCCTGGACCTGTACCGCCAGGCGAGCTGATGGCCACTGATGACGTACTGATGACCGCTGAGTGCAACTGAGTACGAGTTGCCATCACCCACATCCCATCGACATCCCCTTCCCTTTCCCACACCCTAACCCACAACCTTTCCCTCCCACACCCTTTCCCTTTCTCACATCCTGTCGACTTCCTGGCCCTTAGTTTCCCTTACCGTTCCATCTCCCCCCTACAACCCTATAACCCGACCCCCCTTGCCCATGCCCACCCCAAATACCTTGACACGCGTTTTGGATTGTCTTTCAATTGTGCACGGACAGCTCGACGTCGAGAGCGCCAAAGCGCTCTCGCGAGCGCTCGAGCGGAACGCGAGCCTCACGAGATTGAATCTGGACGGGCTCGAGCTCGATCTCGACAATCTCCGCGGCGTGGGTGACGAACCTCCTGCGCACCTCGACTTTTCGTACCAGGGCATCAGTGACGTGTCCGGCGTCGTGATTGCTGGGCTGCTCGAGACGAACAAGAAGCTTACGAGCCTCAACCTCGGTTACAACTTGCGACTGGGCAGGTGAGTGCCACTGATCGCCACTGATTGCCACTGATTGCTATCGAGTACCACGGATGGCTAGTGATTGCCACTGAGTGCCACTGAGTGCCACTGAGTGCCATTGATTGTGTCTGAGAGCACAGGGACACAGCCAAGGCGCTCGCACGTGCGCTCTCATGTAACCGCACCCTTCGCCATCTTGACATCCGCGGCGTGACCTTCGGTGGCGAGGGTCTGCAGGCCCTCGGGGATGCTCTCGTGTGCAGCAGCACCAGCCATCTTGGTTGGCTCGCGTGCGACGGGTTCGTCCTTGATGAGGCGACTCAGCACGTCCAGGTAGGGACCCCTAGACACTCTGATGGCCTTCTGATGGCCTTCTGATGACCTTCTGATGGGCCTCTGATGGGCCTCTGATCACCCTTTGATGCGCCTCTCATTGCGTAAGGATAACGGAATGCATGCTTGCAGGTGGATTCTCTTGCCTCTCGGCGCCCAACGCGACGCTCCACGCTGATTGCATCTGATTGCATGCTTGCAGGTGGACTCTCGCCTCTCGGCGCCCAACGCGACGCTCCTCGCGGGCGTCCTTCGCGCCAACACAACCGTCCAGGCGCTCAGCCTCGACGGGGTGCTCGAGACGGCGCCCAACTCGCTCAAGGGCGTGCCTGTGAACGCGCCTGTGAACCGATGCGAGGAGTCCACCGAGGGCAAGCCGTTACTCGATCTCGCGCCCCCAGATTCGATCTCGCTCGCCGAGCGCGGGCTGAGCTCCGCTGTGGGAATCGTGCTCGCGCGCCTCGTCGAGCTCAACACGGCGCTCACGGCGCTCGACGTGCGCAAGAACAGCTTCGGCGTGCGATGCGCGGCCGCGTTCGCGCGCTGCCTCGAGCGTGACTGCTCGGCGCTGCGCACCCTCCACCTCTCCGCCAATCCGCTCTGCGGCGTGCGGCACGAGTGCGGCAGCTACGATCCCTCGGGCATGCTCGCGCTCGCGACGGCGCTCACGCTCAACACGACGCTCACGTGCCTGCACCTGGCGGCCGTGCAGGGGGACCCGTCGTCGAGCTTGGGGCCCGAGGTGGGGCTGGCGCTCGCGACGGCGCTCACGCTCAACACGACGCTCACGGAGCTCAGCCTGCAGCAGAACGTCCATCTGGGCGCCGAGGCGATCGAGGCGCTCGCGACGGCGCTCACGCTCAACACAACGCTCCGCACCTTGAACCTGGCGAGCACCCGCCTGGGCTTGGTCGGCTATCAGCCGTTGCTCGCATGCCTGCGCAGCGGCCCGTCGTCCCTGACGAAATTGACGAGCCTCGGGCTCAGCAGCAACGGCCTGGGGTGCAAGGGCGGCGTCGCGCTCGCCGCGGCGCTCAAGGGCAACACGAGCTTGCGCCGGCTCGATTTGGCAAGCAACGCGATCGGCGCCGAGGGGGGCGCGTGCCTCGCCAAGCTTCTCGAGCTCAGTACGGCGCTCACCCGGCTCGACTTGCGCTCGAACGACTTGCGTGCATGCATCGGGGCCTTCCAGTTGGCCCTCGAGGTGCGCGGGGCCGAGGCCGAGCTGCGCCTCTGAGCGCTTCTAAGCCGATGCCGCATCGCAACGCAAGAGCGTGTCGTCCTCGAAAATAATGTTGAATTATTAGCGGTGAGAACCCTAATCTTAGATACTAATCAGAGTTTGTGTTGGGAAAAGACATTCGAATTATCTTTCCCTTTGTCAGCCCCTGGCCCTGCGCAGTCGTCCTCCCTCCCCTGGTACCCTCTCGAAGGAACTTAGCAGCTCCCTCAGCGCGAGGGACCAGCACCCGCGGAAGGCGCGATCGCCGATGCTCGTGAGGGACGCGGGCAGCTCCCTCAGCGCGAGGGAGGAGCACCCGTAGAAGGCGTGATCGCCGATACTCGTGAGGGACGCGGGCAGCTCCCCCAGCGCGAGGGAGGAGCACCCGAAGAAGGCGTAATGGCCGATGCTCGTGAGGGACGCGGGCAGCTCCCTCAGCGCGAGGGAGGAGCACCCGCCGAAGGCGTAACCGCCGATGCTCGTGAGGGACGTGGGCAGCTCCCTCAGCGCGAGGGAGGAGCACCCGTAGAAGGCGTGATCGCCGATGCTCGTGAGGGACGCGGGCAGCTCCCTCAGCGCGAGGGAGGAGCACCCGTAGAAGGCGTGATCGCCGAT
>Ga0180442_100936_pt1 | contig 18944 bp, 10 predicted proteins | sample ChrtobMetP5_16mM_FD_119746 | JGI IMG/M metagenome (GOLD analysis project Ga0180442, IMG submission 119746) | Chrysochromulina tobin associated microbial communities from unialgal haptophyte culture, Seattle, Washington, USA - P5_16mM MetaG | ecosystem: Host-associated > Algae > Haptophytes >... | reverse complement strand
TGCCCAATACCCCAAACGGCAGGGAGAACTCTCCCCGCATATCCCTTCCCCCTGGCCGGGCGACTGTCTGTCTCTCTTCACACGTTGGTTCACGGCCGCTTAACCGTTGGGGTCAAGCGGCAAAGAACAATTCACGCCAATCGACTGCAGACCGACACAGCCCACGCTCCTTCCCCGAGTGCAGTGAGGAGCTGAACTGGCAGAGCTGAACATGGACAGCTTCAAGGGTAAGCTGAGCGCCGGCCTCGCGAGCGCACGGTCCACGATGGAGGAGGCTCGTACCAAGGGCATGACCAAGCTAGTAGAGGAGAAGGTTGCTAGTAGCGGCTTGAGCGAGGGCGTGGCCAAGTTCAAGGAGAAGGCAGCGCTCGAGCTCGAAAAGGTCTCTGAGAAGAAGGCGGCCTTGAGCAACTCGTTGCACATGCTGGGCAGCTCGTTGCCCAAGGGACTCACGCGCGTGGAATTGGCCGAGCCGGAGATCGGGAGCGAGGCGCCCTCGAGCGACGGCGAGTCGCCCACTTGCGATCGGGATCGCCTCTTGAGCGATAGCGACCCACGAAGCCCCTTCCGGTCGGGCCTGGGTAAGCTCGGCAGCTTCACCGAGAACCTTGGCGTGTCCAAGCTAGTAGAGCTGAAGTCAGTGGCGCAGGCCAAAGTCAGTGGCTCGCTCGAGAAGGTTCGCGATTTGGGCCTTGAGAAGGCGCAGAAGGCGCGCGACCTGGCCTCGAACGGAGTGGAGAAGGTGCAGGCCGCAGGTCAGAAGGCACGCGATCTGGGCTCGAGCGGAGTGGAGAAGCTCAAGACCACAGCGGCGACGGCCAAGGAGCGATGCGGCGAGGCGGCTGCTGCGGCCTCGATGATGACTGGCGTGAACCTTGGTGGTCTCGGCGCTGCGAAGGAGGAGCAGGATAGCGGACTCGTGCGCGTATGCAAGTGCTGCCCAGCCCTGAGCCTCAAGCAACGTATCATCGGCGCCTTCACTTGCCTCGCCATCGGCTGCCTGCTTTCGCTGGGCTCGCTCATGTCCATCGCAAAGCTGCTCATGGGCAACCCGATCCCTTTCGCGTTCAAGTATACGCTCGGCAATTTGCTCTCGCTTGGCGCAACATCCTTTCTTGTTGGGCCTACCCGCCAGCTGAAACAAATGATGGAGCCCTCGCGCCGCCTTGCGTCGATCGCGTACTTTGGAACGCTCATTGGAACGCTCGTGTGCATCTTCGTCCTGCACTCGGGGCTGCTCTCGCTCGTCTTCATCCTCCTCCAATTCTTTGCGCTGACTTGGTACATTTTGTCCTACATTCCGTATGGGCAAACTGCTGCCATCGCCATTCTTCGGAGGCTCCTTCGGCGTGCGGGGCTTTCTGGCAAATCGAGTTCCGCGCATTCGGCAAACCCGATGTCACCTGTCTAGAGGAGCCTTGTAGCCCAAAGTGGAGAAGCCAGGGGTACTTATCGGGTGGTGACGGACCATTATTCACGGTATGGTAGTTGGCCACCGCGGGTACACATACGGTCTGCAGTTGTATTCAGTTGTATTCACAAGGAACTAGCCCCCCCTTGGAGAGAACCCACACGCAGCAGACACCCGCTCGAATCCCGCTTTCCCGCCCCGGGGGGTGCGGGTGGGAAGTTTCGTTTTTTTGCTGTGGCGGTGTTGGATCGAGTTCGACGTCGCGTGGTCACCGCAAACTCGAGACTATGGGGAGCGAGAGCTGGCGGTGGGGAGCTGTCTCCGCTGCGGCGCTGCGAGCCGACACATCACGTCTTTATGTCGTTTGTGTGCTGAGATTGTGGTTTCGAGATTGGGCATTGCAGCATCAGCCGGACCCACGCCGAATCGTCACGCGCAATGAAGCTACGACGAACCGATCTGCAGCCGGCCAGCACAACGGCCTTCCCTTCATGGCCGACTGAATATTCCGCACGCTGGCGGCTGTGGATAATTCAGTCGGCTTTCCGCTTTCTGAGCGAACGGCCAGAAGGACTTCGACATTGGAGCGGGCAAGGATTGTGGCGGCAGATGGACCATAAGACATCCAGTATCGCCTTCATCATTCATGCTGTAATGCGACCAGCCGAACGGCAGGGGCTCTGCCAGCACAAGAGGCTCCGACCGATTGTAGAACCGACGTTCCGACCGCTTGCCACTCGACTGGTTGAGCCAGCGCGCGCCGATGGTCGCCTTATGCGGTAGCTCCAACACCGCCCGCGCCATCCATTCCTGCTGGTCCGTGTTCGTCTTCGCGCTCTGGCAGTCACCGTAGATCCGGATGCCCCTGCCGTATGCGACCGCGACCGGTGAGAAGCACATGCGGTGGGCAGCGGGTGCGGCATGTGCGATCGGGATGGCAGGCCGCACGCCGCCTGCAAGCGCGAGGCGCACCGCGTGTACTTCAGGCCAAAGTCTCCCGCGAAGTAAATGTCAAAGCCCGTCTGATCTTGAACCATGGCGCCGACGATCGCACCTCGATTGCAGAGCTCATTGCGAAAGAACGATCCGTGGATGAGATGGTCGCCTTCGCCGGTAGGCTCATTCATGTTCAACAGGATGGCCTTGTTGATGAAGACAAACGGTTTGAGCGTCATGTGCCTCTCCACTTCGTCAAAGAAGCTCCGAACCGTTTTAGGGCCGTACAATTCTCCGAGGTACACGATCTTTTGACGCGGCGGGGGCTTTGCCTCCGAGGGCAGCTTGCTGCGCCGCTGGACGATCATGACGAAGCCGGTGCCGTGGTAGGTCTCCGCCCTCTTGCCCGTCCTCTCGTTTGGCCGGCGCAGCATCGTCACCTCAAGTAGGTCCATGTCAAGGAGCCGTATGAGCATCAGCATCGACGGGAAGACACCAATCCCCTTTGCGAAATAGCGCCCCTCCATCCACGCGGACATGGCGGAGCGGAAGCCTAGGCACATGAGGTGCCGGTAATAGTTGGCTGCGGACTCGACCATTATGTGGGTGCACTCGGCGTCGCGCAGGCAGCGGCGCGTCTCCGCGAACAGGTCCGCCGGGTCGTCAGTCTCCGCGTTCGGTGAGTAAGCCACGTGGTACGCCGAGAGGACGTGGACTGGGGCTGAGGGGAAGAGACCGTATGAGTTGAGCAGATCCACGCCGGCGTAGGGGTAGAGGACGTCAATGCTCTGCGGCAGACCATGCGAGCGACTCCACGCCGACATCCGCTCCATCCGCTCCACCAGTGAGACGCGGTAGCAGCAGTGCAGTGGGTCCGTGACGGCGGCACAACCTCGACGTCCCCGCTGGGGGACCCGCTGCGGGTACTCGCGTGCTGCGGCAATTTCGTCCCAGCCCTTGGCGTTCACCAACTGCTTGAGGAGCTCGAGGTCCTCGCTGCTTAGCAGCTGCGCCTGATTCGCCGTGATCGGCGCCCGGGGGGTACTTCTTGACGGAAACGTCTGCGGAAAGTTCTTGTTCGACGAGTGTCCAAAGGTCAGCCCGAGCTCTTCGACGATGCGCACCGTCGCCGGCTTTGGCGGAATGGGCGCAGTTGTTGTCGCAATCGCCGCGGTCGGCTGGGCGTGATGGGGTGCGCGGGATCCCTTGTCCAACAGCCCGCGATCCAGTAAGCCGCGCATCGCGGATGCGCACCGAGACGGCCACTCATCCGCCACCTCCCTCACAATAGCTGCTCCTCCAACCCCGAGCGGACGTGTGACGAGCCTCCCCTCCCCATCGACTGTCACCCGATCACCGGGCACTTGGAAGCCGTGGAAGCACGCACCCGAAGGTTGCGTGTGGCCATTCTTCACGGACGCCTTCTTCTTGGTCATCAAGAGGGTGTCGTCGATGCTCGATAGCCGTCGTCGACGATCATGCGACCGGGAGCCGCTACCGTAGAGCTCTTTATGTTGGGTCTCGCACGCCGCGTGCCGGTCGGGAAAGCGCTTCTGGATGACTTGCTTCTCACTCTCGCCCACCGCGCAGTGAGCGAGCTTGCTCCATTCAGCCTCCACGTTCACTGCACGGTACTGGCCGGAGCTTGCCAGCGCGTACTGCACGCGAGCGAGCACCTGGTCGATCGAGCACTCGCGCCGCCAGTTGCGCGTCAGACCAAAGGACTTGAGCAGCACTGGCAGCGTGGCCATCCGCACGAGATAGCCGCTCACGAGCAGGTTGGGGCTCTTGACGATCGCGTCAGCGGGGGATCGCCCGGCAGTCCAAGCGGGCCAGTCCTGTGAGCCGCTCACTCGCTTGACCGCTGAGGCCTCTTTGCTCGTTGCCTGCCCGGACTCTTCGCCCCATGCCCGAACCACAGCCAGGTTGACAAAGTCGACATTGGTATTCGACGCAGTGAACACGCTCCGTTGGACCCACTCCGCGAAGCCTGGCAAGAGCACAACGTCGTCCGCAAGCACCATCAGCCAGGAGCACTTTGGCCGCCGGCGATCGAAGCGGTGGAGCAGGTTGAGATGCGCCAGGCTGCTGCCAATGGTTCCAAACCAGCGCGTCGACACATTTCCGGAGGCAGCGTAGTCGGGTGGCACCATGCAGCTCTGAGCGGCATCGCCAACCACCTGCTCGATCGTCTCTGCGCTGAGCACGATGCCCGGTGACACGGAGATGCGCTCGGAGATCCCTTCGGAACCGAGCTGGGAAATGACCGAGGCACGATGCGTGTGCGAGCTTTGCATCGACAGGATGGTCGTACACACGTCACTCCAGTCGAATCGCGTTGACATGTCTTGAACACGGCCTGCCATCGGGGGCACTCACCCACCGCGGTCGCCACCAAACGCTTGTGCTGCTGCTGTGAAACACGTTCACGTTAATTTGCCATCTCGGCAAGACGCACAGCCACAGGTCCCGTGGAGACACAACGTGGGGGGCGCAGAGTGCGGCGCACACACACACAGACAGCACACTCTCCAAGCACGGGTGCCGCAATCGCAATGGACGCTTTCGCTGATCACCACAGTTTATCGCCACGGAGTCAGGGTTTAGGCTCCACGAGTTACTGACCCGGTAAGACACTACCGTAAAAAGACACCCCGGTACAATTGTACATCGACTGTAAAAAGACACCGGGTCCGGGGCTCGGGGGGAGCCGGACACACAGGACAACGGGTGCCGTTTATTATTCGCCATTCCTTGTCTTGTGCTCAATGCACTGCCTGAGAGAGCATGCATGCATTGAATTGCTGGAAGAACTTTATCGGCGAGATGTTCAGATAAACGGAAAACGAAGTTGTTCCTCCTTCGACGCACTCACCAGTGTCGGACCGCTTAGGGCATCACGCATCATGGTGCCAGTGAGCATAGTGGGCGGCACGCGCTCGACTTTCGGGACGCAGAGCCGCGGTGGGTGGAAGACCAGCCCCATCTACGGCTTCGGCTCCGGCACCCGCGAAGGCCGGGACAAGGTCTTCATATCGCAGGAGCACGCCAAACTGTGTGTCGACAAGAATGCGTCGCCAGGCCCGGCAGTCTACAAGCATAGGGCGGCGGTCGGTCCGCAAGTGGACGGTGCCAAGGCCTCGGCGCCGCTATGGGCCTTTGGCACCGCTGACCGTTGGCTCAAGCCGAGCAAGGATGGCGCCCCGGGCCCTGGCGCCTATGCACCCTCGCTGGGTCTTGGCAAGCAGGTGAACAGCGCGAGGGCATCAGCGCCCGTCTACGGCATGGGCTCGGCGACGCGTGAGAACGTGGCGAAGGTGTATGTGACGGAAGAGCACAACAAGGCGCTGTTCGGCATCAACTCGCCCGGCCCGGCATATGTCGCTCTGACAGATGCGGTGGGCAAACAGATTCTCAGCAAGAACGAGTCACAGCCCGGCTGGGTGATGGGCAAGTCGGAGCGCTTCACGTACGACCACGTCAAGCGCGCAGCGGGCACACCCTCGCCCGGCTCTTACGATGTCACGGCGGCGATCGGCCCACAGAACTCGTCCACGAAGCCCTCGACACCACGATTCGGATTTGGCACGAGCACGCGCGAACACGCCGCCAAGGTGTACATCTCGTCCGAGCATGAGAAGGTGACCGGAGGGCGCGACGCTCCTGGGCCGGGCGCCTACCCGATCGGCAGCATGACCGGCGCCCAAATCCGATCATCGAACAATGGGGTGCGTGCTGATCCTCCGCTGCCACATCGCCGTTACATTGCCTGTGGCTGCTATAATTGGCTGCTCTACTGGCTGCTTTACTGGCTGCTCTACTGGCGCTGCTATACTGGCTGCGTCCCCGCGTTCTTCCCTGCCCCTACCCTGCCCCCTCGCCGCGGCGCGCGATCGTGCGCTCGCCCGACCCTAGCTTGTTCTAGACCTGACCTTGTTCTAGACCTGAGGCTAGACCCGAGCTACCGGTACGACTCCTCGCACTGCCTGCTCACCACCTGCCCCTCGCTTGCTGCTCCCGCAGGCCACCTCCGCCTCGTGGGGCTTCGGCACCTCCGAGCGGTTTTCGGGGAATAAGAGTACGTCGAGCTCCGCACCCGGACCAGGCGCCTACGTCGTCTGAGCCGCTCGCGAGCCGGGCCCGTGATCGAATCCGAGGGCGCCTTGGCCCCTTGCCGCTGGTGCGGATCGCGTACGTATGCATGGAGGCTTCATGGAGGCTTCATCGCACAACGCCCTGCTCGTCGCCCCAAGCGCCAAGCCCAAGGATGTCCGTCGTGAATTGAGGGAAAGGGAGGCTCATACAGCGTGACTCCTGCACAGCCGTTCAGCTGAAAAATTATACCCTTTGGCGCCCCGAGTGTACGTTCGGCCTTCGGCCAGAGCGCCTGATCTGCTGGAAAAGTTGTGTGTAAGTGTGTTCAGCTACACCGGCCCCCGCGCGTCGCCGCAACGCGGAAGGTCTACTGTACGGCGACTCGGTGTTGTGTGCTGCGTGCCGCATGGCTGCGTGTCGTCTGTCTCGACGACGACACCGTGATCCGTGCACAGCGCTGTATCTGTAACTTTCTCAGTACTTTTTCACATTGAGAAGCCGCTTCGAAGGCGAGCTCCAATCGGGAGGACGTCCCGACTGTGAGCATGTAATATCCCTAAACCCAAATTAACGTGCCAAAGGTATCATGGTCTAATCGAATGTGAATCAATCACTTTAATTTTACACTTAAGGGTCGTGCGCGCTGGCGTCGGGCCTCCCCCCCTCTGAGGCTTAGTACCAAGCATGAGCAAGCACACCAAGCTTCCGCAGCTCTGCAAACGTTTTCACTGTCTCGCTGAGGTAAGTGTGCAGTGGAGAAGGATGCCTGGCGTTGCGGTGGAAGCCAGGAACAATGCAAAGCTGTAATGGATCAGCGCACGCAAGCCGCGAGATTTTCGATGCTGACCGCCAATGTGGCTCCCACAGTAGCACGTCGACGCGTGAGGAAATAGCGCGCTCTTGCATCAGCTGATGGATGAGGCTAGCTTCGATGACTGGATTGTCAACATCGAGTTTCACGACAACAAAGTCGCGCGGCGCTGCCAGCTCTAGCAGGTGCCGCCATGGATAGCTCGACTGGTTCTCGTTGTCGGATATGGGAACATTGTAGTAGCTCATCCTTGCCTGAATTTCGACTGGGACAGAAGACCATATCTCCGAACCTGAGTGCGGTGTTGCTTCCCATGCCAAGATGCGGTCGAACGCGAGTCCAAGCTGTGCGAATCGATCAACGATAAAGGAGGTTCCACTTGCGCCTACTTCTCTCTCTCCAGGTCCCCCGCCCATCCAGGTCGACGCGCCCATGTCCAAAAGGTACGCATGCGAGCCAGGGTTCAAAGGTGGAAGTACATCCAACCATAGATATGATTGATTCAGCACTGCACTGAGCGACCTGTCTTCACATGGCACTCTTGGATTGCGCAGTATCCCAACGAGAGGCTCAATTTCAACCTGTGAGCTGCCACAGGTGAACATGCTCGCATCTCTTGGTCTCTGAGGAGCGCCCAGGCGACTGGAGGCCTCACACAGCACCGCCTGCGTCACTGGCGTGCGCTGAATCTCCCATTGTGCCCAAACATCAGCCCATGCAACCTCGAGCGAGGATGGCGTGTAGATACACTTATGCTCAGCCTCATCGAAAGCTGGCATGTCCCTGCGGTAAACGCGCAGAGTGTGGTCTCTCGGGTCAGCATCGCTTTCGGTCTGCAGGGATGGCCTGCCTTCTTCACGAGTGCTTCCGTTCGCATATGTCATGCAGCGCCTCTGGTCGGCAATCGCTGTGGCTTTGCACGCGCTTCCCCGGCATGTATGGGGAGATGAGTAAAGCTCATCGGGGGGATCCTGGCGATCTCTCTCGGTTAGAAGGAAGCTGACGGCTGGACGCTTAGTTAGGCAATTGGACTGCAATTCCAGGCCTTCTATGGCCGGGAGTCGCATCTTGGCTGCGATGATTTCGAGCGTCTCATGGAGCCAAGCAGCCCCAGTGGGCGAGAGCCCAGCTTTGATTTGTTGGTATCGGTTGCACAAATGTGGCCACGTGTACCCGGCAAACATTCCTGAGGCTCTGACTTTGGCAAAGAGGAAATCAGTGTATTTCTCTTTGATGCTAAAGTGGGCAAAAGCTGCTGCGAGATGGGCCTCGTAGCCTCGACGCGTGCGGAGGAGCCTGTCCTGAAAGTAGATATCGGCACGACTCATGACGCGTGACACGGCATGCAGGTGGCCGATGTAGAAGCCATTCGTGAAGCCCCCTGATGGTGAGGTTCTGCTGATAAACATGGTGTGAGTTCGGTTTGTAGCTTCCAAAACGTCATTCGCGCTCACATTGTGCAGCGGGTAATAGTCTCCACCAATGACGACGGCCGCGTCAAACGATGAGTTGCTGCGATTGAGGAATCGTCCAACCACGGCTTCCATGTACATCTGTCGAAGCGCATTGCGGCGCTGCTCGAGCGGCAGTCTTTGTATAAATAACATGGGGCAGATGTCCAAAGTAGGAGTGCAGCTTTCATTGATGACGATGTCGGCTTCTGCCTGCGGATGTATCTCAAGGACGCTGTATGGAACCAGATGTACATCGGCCTGCTCTGTTCGGCAGCCATCTACGAGCCGTTCACCGACATCATTGGTGAAGACTGTCACATTAACAAGCATGTTCTGGTCTCGCAGAACTTGGACGATGCGCGCATTGATCGCTGGCCATGTAACACGGATGGCGCGGGGCACAACTCCAAAGATACAGAGCACAACGCGAAGTGGCGGCACGCGCATCGTTTGTGCTCAGTTCACACGAGAGCCGGGGCCTGCCGCGCGCGGCCACATAGGCGCCCCTTGATGAGGGATTCAATTGCGCCTGGCTTGTGCCTTCACACGCACGTTGTCGTCGCGAATGTTCATTCATGTAAACCATACAGCACCTGCTAGAAGACACCGGGGGGAGCCGGGACACTACAGGTCTCAGGTGACACACGGTTCACACACAGTCTCAGCACAGTCTGACTCACGGAAACGGTATGACGGACGCACGCCGCAACGCGGACCCTCGGTACGGGACCCTAACGGTAACTCGATCGCGTTGCACGAAGATAATGTGAATCACACATCATGATTTTCTCTGGTCTGGTACATTTACTCGAAGGCAAGGGAGTGGTTTCGCGGGGGCGCTGTTTGTGACTTTCTCGATGCGTCTTAGTGAGGGTCCCTGCTCGTGCGTCGTGGCGCCCCACCGGCTGGTGCGCTGCTGCCATGTGATGTGGCGCGCAGCCCGGCCGCACGGCAGATTTTTCGTCGCATTACACATTCGCTCGACGACATCGACAAACGAAAATCTCCACAGCCGCGCCACGCACACCGTTCGGTTGATGTCGGCGTTGCTTCGTGTGCCGGCGCGGCGCCGGCGTGTGTGGGTCCTAGCTGTGTGCCACTGTTACGATCGCCTGTTCTCCGAGAATCATGAGAAATTCGATGTACCTTGCTCACACGATGGAGTACTCGATGCTCTCACACAGGGCTCGCCGCTTGACAGTCGTTCTTCTCGGCAGTTGGAGCGCTTGCGGCCGCACCAACCGGCGTTGTATAGAGCACGCTGCGCTCGACGACTGCGCCAGAGGGATCGAGCCAGGCCGCCTCCACCGAGGCCACAGCCCGCAGTCCTCCAAGCTCGCCCTCGCTCATCTCGATCAGCGTGACCGAGCGCTCCACAGCGCTCGTACCGGGCCGGCGGCGCCATCGCGGCACGCGTGCGGCGTTCACGAAGACGGTGCCGTTGGTGGACACGTGGACCATCGTGCGGAGGCCGCCGCCTTGGAGCGCCTCGTGCATGTGGCCGAAGACCACGAGCGGGATCGGGCGCGTGCATGCCTGCAGAGCGTCGGCGAGGTCTTGGTCGCCCCAGTCCCCGTCCGAAGGCGTCGTCGCTGGCGCCTTCCTCGCTCCCCTCATGCTGTCGCGTGCGCCCCAGTCCCTACCGCACGGAGAATGCGCCTCAGCGCCCAGCCCCGTCGGCCCATTGTGCGCGAGCAAAATCAAGCTGTGTGCCTCTGGAGCCTCCTCCAGCTGCGCTCGGATGCGCTCCGAGCTCGCGGCGGCGTCCGACACTCCCCACAGGTCGGCGTACATGTCGGCCTTCCTCTCGAGGCTTTGCCCTCCCGAGGAGAGCGGCCGGCCGCCAGCGACGCTGAGACGCAAGGCCTCAAAGTCACCTCGACCCCAGCCGACATTCGAGCGCTGCAAAAGTTCATGCATCTCGCGTACCGCGTCAAAGCGAGGGCCTCGGCCGAGCCGCGGATTAGATCCAGGTGCAGGCGTGCCCATCATCGGCAGGTTCTTGCGATTATATGAATAACCTCGGCCTAGATTGCACGCGTCGTGGTTGCCAAAGATGGAGGCGACGTGCAGCTTATCCTGCAGCAGTGCGATTGTGCGGACGACACGCACATCCTCGTTGCCAAAGTCGCCCACAAAAAGGTTCAGGTCGGCCGCAAGCCCTTGCAGTGCGGAGTTATCGTCGTTGTCCCACTGGCCGTGCACATCGCCCACGACGGCGATCCGAATTGCTGCTGCGCCCGTCGAAGCGCTGAAGGTTGCCGCGGCCGTTGAGCCACAGAGCAGCGGAATGAGGTCGCGACGCGGTCGCAACATGTCCTTGAGCGACTGGACAGTCCCTGCGCTGCCGACGACGTCCTCCGTTCCGGGGGAGCGAACTCGGAGAATAGGGGAGGCGCCCACGAGGGCGCGCCGTTTGGAACTTGTACTGACCCCTTCTCGATCCCTTTGGTTCACCGGCGGTTCGGAACGCATGCATAAATGGTGATGGTGATGGTGATGGTGAAAGGTACTGTACCGTTCAAAAACACCGGGGGGCGCGGGGCGGGCGGGACCAAACCGACTCACCAATGCACACGCACAACCACGCCCACACTGTGTGACTTTTCGATACACGTTGAATCTATTGTATTTTGCACGCGCAGCAAGCGGCGCCGCAGGCGCGTCTCTTCTCTCTAGCGCATGATAAGTAACTCGCCCGTCGCGGGCCGCGAGCAATTGGCCGCGAGGCCGGCGCGTCTCCATGCGCGTCTCGTCCTCTCGAGGCGCGTCGATTCGATTACGCATTATCGGAGGCCCCCAGTGAGATCGCACATGTGCCCGTTTTTTGGCACTACTTTTCGTATTTCGAGTACGCAGTATTCCGTACGTATACATATCCGGATACACAAGAGAGAGGCGAGTACACGCACGCGCTCACATCAAGTAGATGCGAGAGGAGATTCCACACCCATACGCACGGCGGAGGCCTAATTGGGCCGGTGGCCACACACATCGACACATGCGACATTTTCATGGCTCAGGGCGCGCGCAGCCTAAGGCGCCGTCCTGGCGCCCAGTTAATTAACGTACAAGTCCCCGCGCGGCATGAGGGTCGTTGCGCTCGCATCGCCCAAGCCTGGCTCACCACCGCATGCGTCGAAAGATCGAGTTACACCACCGCCACCCCCTTGCCCGAGCGGGCAGATACGTACTCGCGGCCAACGTTGCCGCCTTCCTTGTCAATCTCGGGGCGATCTCGCTCAGCTCCGTTCGGGCAGCACCACCTTCATGCCCGCAATCTCCGAGAGCACGTGCTCGAGGTCCGCCTTCGTCTTGGCATTGCTCGGTTCGAGATCCCAGGCTTTCGAGTATGAGAGCTTGGACGCCTGCAGGTCGCCGAGGTGGAACTTGGCCGCCGCGCGGCGCGAGTAGCCCTTGGCCCACGTGGGCTGCAGCCGGATGCACTCGTCCGCGTCCTCGAGCGCCTTCTCGTACATCTGCATGGCAGTGTACGCCACTGAGCGGTTGGAGTAGAAGACCTGGTTGGATGGGTCAAGTGCGATGGCCGCCGTTAGGTCCTCTACTGCCTTCTCGTAGTCCTGTGCCTTGAAGGCTTCCGTCGCCGCGTCCTTGAGCGCCAACGACTCCGCGATCTCGACGCGGCGGAGCTCCTCCTTGACCTGAGTGTTGTCGGGCTCGAGGTCGAGACCCTTCATGCAGGCCTCGCGCGCGGCGGGTAGGTCCGCCATCGAGAGGAAGGCGGCGGCCTGGCGCGAGTAGCCCTTGGCCCATGTGGGCTGCAGCCGGACGCACTCATTCGCGTCCTTGAGCGCCAAGTCGAACTTCTCCATGGCCATGTAGGCGGCCGCCCGGTTGGAGTAAAAGACGTGGTTCTCGGGGTCGAGCTCAATGGCGCTGCTTAGGTGCTGCTCGGCGCGCTTGAAGTTCTGCACGTTGAACGCCTCGATGGCGCGCTCCTTAAACTCAAGGCTCTCCTCCTTCCGCTGCGCTATCGCGTCCATGACCAGCTGCAACTCCTGCTTCGTGCACCGCACGTACGTTGCGTTCTCGGGGTCCAACTCCAGACCCTTTTCGAACGCGTCGCGCGCGGGGCCGAGCTTGTCGAGCCTGAAGAGTGCCGCGCCGCGGCGCGAGTAGCCCTTGGCCCACGTGGGCTGCAGCCGGATGCAGTCGTCCGCGTCGGCGAGCGCCTTCTCGTACTGCTCCAGCGCCATGTAGGCTGCCGCTCGGTTGGAATAGAAGATATGGTTGTCCGGGTCGAGCTTGATCGACTTTTTGAGCAGCTCGACTGCGCCCTTGTAGTTCTGCTCTCTCAAGGCAGTGGCAATCGGAGGTCGTCAGAGGTCGTCAGAGGTCGTCAGAGGCTGTCAGAGGTGATCCGAGGCCATCATAGATCACCAGAGGCAATCATAGATCATCAGAGAGGCAATCATAGGTCAACACCTGCTCATTGAAGGCTTCGATGGCCTTTTCTTTGCACTCGAGCGACTCTCGCTGGCGGGCCATACGCTCGGCGATCGCGTTCATGACCGCCTCGAGCTCCTTTTTGAGCGCCTCGTTGCTTGGGTCGAGCTCAAGGCCCTCCTTGAGCACGTGCTCAGCCTTCTCGAGCTGCCCCATCCGGAAGAAGACGGAGCCGCGTCGCAAATAGCCCTTTGCCCAATTGGGCTGCAGACGCACGCACTCGTCCGCGTCCTCCAGCGCCTTTCCATACTGCTCCAGTGCAATGTATGCCGTGCACCTGGTTCCAGGTGAGCAGCGGGTGGCACAGCGTGGGCACGGTGTACTTGGCGGTCAGTGGCAATCAAGGTGCCCATCAGTAGCACTCACCTGTTCGAGTAGAGTGGCAATCAAGGTGCCCATCAGTAGCACTCACCTGTTCGAGTAGAGTGGCAATCAAGGTGCCCATCAGTAGCACTCACCTGTTCGAGTAGAGCACATGGGACTTTTCATCCAGCGAGAGGGCAATGGTCAGATGCTTGACGGCGCGGTCGTACGCCTCCGCTTTAAAGTCGTCGATGGCGACCTCTTTGAGTGTGTCCACCGCCGTCTTGATCACACTCTCCGGGAACAGCAGCATCTTCTCCGAGTCATCGTACGCAGCTCCACCCGAGAGGGCGAGCGTATCGAAGCCGCCGTAGAGCGATCGCGGCAGGTCGCCGAGAAGGCTCGACGCAGAGGGCACGACGGCGGTGGAGGCGCCATTGGGCTTGGCGAGCTTGGCAACGTAGAAGCCGCCCGCGAACTTGAGCAGATCACCGCCAGCCTTGGCGAGCGCCCACTGCTTATCTAGGGTGTCAGCGTCCACGCCTAGCACGTCGCACGCATCCACCGCGTTGTAGACAGCGCCGTCCGCGAGTGCCTGCGGCCACGTGACCCCAAACTTGGCGAGGGTGAGCATGGAATACGAGGGGTCATCAGCGGTCATCAGCGGTCATCAGGGGTCATCACCTGCGGCCACGTGACCCCAAACTTGGCGGTGAACTCCGACAGCTTGCCCGACGGGGGGTGGAGCTCGGTCGGCTTCGAGAGCGACGCCTTGTTCGCGATCGAATAGTAGTGGTTGTCGACCAGCTTGCGTGAGAGCATGGTCACCGCATCAATCTCGCCCTCCTCCGCGACCGTTAGCCCTCGGTCGCGCAGCTGCCCCTTGAGGAGCTCGCGCACGGCGAGGTTGTTGGCGTGCGGCTTGATGAAGACGAACGCCTGGTTCGTCGCAAACTTGGGCGTGTCCTCGAATGGGTCGCCGCCCAGCTTCTGCGCCATCTTGAGCATCTCGGGTACAGAGAGGTCCTCGAAGGCGTCGAAGAGGGACGTAGGCGAGCCGTCGAGCTCCACCTGGGCGTCATCGAGGTCATCAGAGGTCATCAGAGGTCATCAGAGGTCATCAGAGGTCATCAGCAATTAGTGGCAATCAGGGGCCATCAGCCGTCGAGCTCCACCTGGGGATCCTTGGTCCAGCGCAGCAGCGTATCACGCTTGACACCTGCTTCGAGCAGCGCGTGGCCCGTGTCGTCGTCGTCGAGCGTCGCTGACAACCAGTTGAGCCGCTCCGCCAGCGCTTCGAAGGCCGACGCGGAGCCATGCACGCCATTGTCGCCCACATTGGGCTTGGAGGCGAGCCCGAGCGCCTGCCACCGCTGCAGAATCTCGTGGCGCATCGAGCCGGCCTCGGCCGTCGCTGGGTCGGTCGCACCAAGCACTTTGCATCGGAAGTCGGCCCAGCTCATCTCCTTCGCATTCCACTGCACGCAGAAGTAGTAGATCGACGAGCCCGGCGAGGTGTACTTGGCACGCATGGCGGCATAGAAGCCGTTGACGACGTAGATGCGGTCGTCAGAGGCGCCCATGGCGCTCGCTGCGCACAAGTTGAGGTCATGAGAGGCACGTCAGCGCTAATGGTTGCATGCCAAAAGCATCAGGCCGGAGCGTGCGCGGCAAGGGCCTATAGTACTACCCGCGCTTTTCGGTCCGTGGCGCGAGGCATGTGCACGGGAGGTTGCTCCTGCGTGCCGCAGCACGGGGACGGGTTCGGCATCGTGCCGATGTGGCGGGCGGCGGGCGGCGCAGTGTCACCTGATAATCCCACGTGCTTGGGAGCACGGCGGGCGGGCTCGCGGGCGACGCAAGAAGCCCAAGCGGGGGAATCGTCACGTTCACACCTCCATGTAGTAGTGCATCGCTTCTTTCTCAAACAGCTCTCAAACTCGCGATGTGTAACGCATACCGCCTCACGGTTCAGACTTCTCACTGCAGTCAAATTCAAACACGCGGTGATCAAATCGAATTCGTGGACGGCTCCGCGCTCCTCGGCCCGGTGGATGCACACAAGCACCGCTTTGTTATTTTTTGCTCATCCAAAGTTTCGTCGCGGGGAAACCCATAAAAAGTTTCGTCATCACGTAAATGCTCTTCTTGACCCTGTCGGCCGTCCTCTCGACGTCGGCATCGCGGGCCGAGTTCGAGTTCTGGTCAGCATCCCGCATCGCGCGCGAGCTTCCGCCTCTCATCGAGGCGGCCTATGTGGCCACCGACGACGACGAACTTCGCCTCGACCCACCGCCGGGGATGCTGCGATGGATGCTCAGCCCTCCGGGCATGCGCGACGAGCTACAGGTGGGCATTGGCGTGCGCGGCGAGGCGCAGCTGATTGGATTCGTGGCGGCGGTTCCAAGTGCTCTGCGCTTGCGCGGCGAGCGCCATCAGGCAGCGGTCGAGGTGAGCCTGCTGTGCTTGCGGCGCCAGTGGCGGGGCCAGGGGCTCACGCGGGTGCTGCTCGAGGAGCTACGACGCCGGTGCGATGCTGCGGGCGTGCAGCTGGCCGTGTACACGGCGTCGCGACCGCGGCGCGTGCGCCCGCTGCTGCGCGCCGCTTGCTTCCACCGGCCGCTGCTTGCGAAGGCTCTCCTCGAGTCAGCTTTCCTACGAGCTGAGGCGACCGACAACGCTGCTGACCCGAATGAGTCGGCGGCGGCCAAGGAGCAAACGAGGATCACCGCGGCGGATGTGCGTAAGGATCTTTACGAGGCTGCGCGGCTTCCCCAGCCGCTGCGGCGCACGCCATCGTCACCGCGGTTGCGCCGCATGCGTGCCGACGATGCGTTGGAGTGCCTCGCTCTCTCCGACGAGCATGCGCGCGCTTTCGCTTTGGCGCATAGCTTCTCGATGGCGCAGTTCCGGCACCGCTTCCTCGGCTGTGGCGCAATCTCGCTCGTGCTGCGCGGCCGCCCTAGACACTCTCGCCATCGGTGCCTCTTTTGGAGACGACGAAGCCATTTGGAAGGTAGCGGCGGTGGCCATGGGAGCGGCGGCGGCGACGCTGGCAGCGGCGGCGCTGACGGCGGCGGCGGCACTGGTGCAGGCGGCGGTGGACCGCTGCTCGGGTTCATCAGCTTCACGCTGCTGCCGCTGCGGTCGGCCTGGGGCAAGCGCCTCGTCCAGGCGCAGCTGCTCGGCCTCGCTCTCACGCCAGGCGCGCCTACGGAGGAGACACTCGAGCGCCTCGTTGACGGAGCTCTCCGGACGGCGCGTAGGGAGGGGGCGGCCGTGTTCAACGCGCTGGCCGTCGGCGACCTCTCGCCCGCGCGGCTGGCGGCGCTCGGCTTCGTCCAAGGGGACGGCGAGACCTTCGTGCATGTGGAGCACTCTAGCGCCGTCGATGCTGCCGACGAGCCGCAGACCATCGATCCCTCCGCGGTCAGCTGGACGCCCATGCTATCGTGAGCGCTGGAGTACCTAGGTCCCACAGGAGGCCAACTACGGACGATTACACTGTGGAGACGAGAGCGAGGCCAACACCGGCAGTGGGCAGTCACGTCCTGGGTAGAAACCACGCCGCGCTCGATCGCGGCAGTTATGTTTCACTGCTCGGAGTTTCACGTACCACTAACCTGTAAACAACCGTGTAACCTATTGGGGTGCGCTGAGCTGGCCGCTGCCCCTGCACCCTCCGTGCACGGGCGAGCTCAATTGGGCAGCGCCACGCCCTCGCGCTTCGCCCTCGCAAACTGCTCGAGAACGGCCTCGCGCCCTTGGCTCCACTGCAGGGTGCAGTTCGTCGACCACAACGCGTACTGTCGCAAGCGGCGGCGCCGAAGTTCGAAGCCACGCCGCAATCCCCCTGCCTGCTGCCTCGCCGAGCTACGCCACGTGACCGTTGCTTCATTCCGGCCGCGGTATTGCGTGGGAAAGTCATGCCCTTGGCTTCGACCGCTTAGTTTGAGCTGTGCGTTGAGGGAGGCCGCACGCCGGGCCCATGCGCGCTCGACGGAATGGCCTGAGGGCATCTCGTAACGCCCCTGCAGCTCACCCACATAGACGAGGCGCGGCGGAAGCGACCTCGCCGGTGGGAGTTCGGGACGAGATTGCAGCTCATGGTGAGATGGATATCTCGCTGGCGGGAGAGTCGTGCGAGATGTCGAGTGCGTCTCGTCGCCGCTGTCGAGGGCGGCAGCGTGCTGGCCGCCGAGCGCGTCCACTCGAGCTTCGATCAGAGGTTGTGGAACGAATGCGTGCTGGCCCGCGAGGTGCGCCCAAGACGCATTCCAGGATGCTCGTGCGTTCTTCTTTAGTGGATGAAGCACGGCGACCTGGCCGCGTAAACAGCGACTGGCGGCGCGCTGGTCACACCCGCGTGTGCCGTCTTGGTGGCGCGACGTTGCATCTGCCACCCGTACGCTGCCCACGCACTCGCCCACTGCATGCCCTTGTGAGCCGTCTGTGGTGACGCACATCGCATTGAGAGAGGCACTATGCGCGCTCACTTGCGAGAAATATCGATCTGCGTATGCACAGCTCGCAATTGCGGCCGCGAACGGTCGACGTCGCACATCGAGCGCCCCGAGTGCAAACGGCGCCATCCGGCCCGTGTGCGCACAGCCGAGCTGGCAGCACTTCTTGTCGGCCTCGCCCTGGCACCAGGCGGGACGACACATAGCTGGCCCTTGCCACATCGCGCCACCATAGCAGCCGGCGCAGTCCGACATGGAGGATGCGAAGCCGAAAAGGCACGAGCCCTGCCAGTGCATCTGGCCGTACCACTCGGTGCTCGGCGATACGGCAGCGAGGTCGGCCAAGATGACCGTCGGCCAAATCATCGCATCGTCCTCTGTTTTGCCGACCCATGGGACCTCGGGAAAGGCCTTGAGTGCCTCCTTGAACCAAATGTGTGTCTTCTCAGGAGTATGCCACATGCGACAATCGTGCGTTCGCACGAATGTCAGATCGCGATGCCGCTGGCCCTCGGCGTGTACGTCGTCGCTCAAGCAGCTCGCGCTGAGGCCACCTATCACGAAGCGCACGATGACACGGCCGGAAACGATGGCGGCGTCCGACATCCAGGTGGCACGAGCGTGTCCACGGCGTTGGACCGACCTGGGCGCACTTAAGACACCGAGCGCGAGCATCGCCGGGCTCCAATCCCGGCCGGCGTTCCGTACCGGTAAAAAGACACCGGGGGGAGCCGGGACACACACGGGACACACGGGACACGCGGACGCACAAAGGCACACAGACGAGTCTCACAACCAACCAAACCCACCAACAACACACACCCCGCACGTCAGCGCGACGACCGAAGCCGCGGCCGACTCAACAGCCGCAAGCCCGAAGACGACCGCTCCCCGCGGCCGACTCAGAAGAGGCCGCCCCCAGCAAACCCGACCCTGCCTCCGCCCGCTCCCAGAGCGCCTCCCCGCGCCTGCTCGAAGGCGGTCGGCGAAATGAAGGCGCGTGC
>Ga0180442_100934_pt1 | contig 18951 bp, 12 predicted proteins | sample ChrtobMetP5_16mM_FD_119746 | JGI IMG/M metagenome (GOLD analysis project Ga0180442, IMG submission 119746) | Chrysochromulina tobin associated microbial communities from unialgal haptophyte culture, Seattle, Washington, USA - P5_16mM MetaG | ecosystem: Host-associated > Algae > Haptophytes >... | reverse complement strand
GCGATCAGGGCGGTGCCGTCGCCGCCGGCTACCTCAACCTCGCCGCCTTCGCCAAGGGCTGCTTCTCGACGGACGGCTTCGGCGGCTTCGTGGACGTGATGACCATCGCGGGCATCCAGTGAGAGCAACCGCGGGGGGACAGGGTGACCAGAGGCCATGGCGCCCTCTCGAGGCGTTACACATGATGTAGAATGCATAACCGGGGCGGGCGGGGAGGGTAGAACAGTGCTTGCGTGTGACCGGCTGATGACCAGCGTGTGGCGATGCGTGGCGATGCGTGGCGATGCCGGTGGCGTTGTGCGGACGATAGTCGGCACGTGCGGTGTGTGCCGTGTACAATATCCGAAGAGAAGATCGTACCGGTACCGTCACCGTTCGTAGATCCAAGTACCAAGAAGCAAATGCAAGGACGGAAGACGCAAGATTGGATGAGCATCGTGTCACTGCTCGCAGGTTGTACAGGTCCGCATGCGGCGGTGTGCGAACTCTCGTTCGCTTGCTCAGCCAGTGCACCCTAAGTGCACCCGTGCGCTCGGCACATGAGACTCACCCCATCCTGTAGCGACGCGCCCGACGCACCGGTCGCGCGCACGGCGTCGGCCGCCGCCTCGCCGAGGTCGTCCCCAGACCCTAGGAATTCCGCAAGGGCAGCGCACCGATCAGCGAGACGATATCCCAACGGCCAACCGGCCGCGATCTCGTAGACGAGATCGAAGACCCTTGCCCATGGCACGCTGGATGCGCCAGTGGCCCACATGAGGGATTGCACCGCCGGTGCGCTCACATCGCATCCCGCCTGCAGCAGCGCCACCGCACTGAGCTCGCACGCACTACAGACCACTGCCTCCAAGGCCGAGAAAGTGTCGTCCCCGAGCCCCATGCCGAGCGCGTGAGGGCGGCTGCTCACAAACGTATGCAGCGCACCCACACGCGCGTCGCCCAAGCCGCCGCGTGCGCCGCCGTCGGTATCGATGATCCGCGCGCCGATGACGATGGCATCGTCGGCGCCATATGCGGCCACCGCCTCCCACCAGGGCGCCGCTCGCGTGCCCGCCAGCACCAAGCGCGCCTCGCTGATGATGCCCATCGGGGTGGCGTCAGTGGCCGTGACTTGAGCTCCGCGATCATTCATGGCGACCCGTGTCAACCTTGGTGCCTCCGCCGTGGCGGCAGAGGCCGATGACCTGATGAAGACACTCAGCTCTATGCCGAGGGCGCACTCCCACACCGTCGCCGCCGCCGCAAGCTCGTCGGCCGCCGCCGCGTCGCCCGCGGCACGCAGCAGCTGCAGCTGCACGGAGCGAACACCTCCGAGGGCGAGGCTCAGGGTTGCTAGTAGAGGGGAGACGGCTGAAGCATCGAGCCCATCAGATGAGGCGGCGCCTCTCGCCGCCTCCGCCGCCTCCGCCGTGCCCGTGTGACCAACAGCGCCAGCGCCAGCCGCTCCTGGGGCACTCACGGACGCCAACAGCACCAACGGTGCCGCGCCAGCAGCCCTCGCTAGATGCGGCGCCTGCTCACGCAGCATTCGTAAAGTGCGAGCCACTGACGGCGCCAGCGCCGCAGCCGCCCCAGCATCCCCAGCATCCAGCGGCACGCCAGCCGTGGCGGCGAGGGCAAGGCAGCTTTTGTCGTCGCACGAAGGCGGCGGCAGAGGGCGCCCGAGCGCCGCGGCGAGCATGCGCGGCAGCAGCGCGCTTGCTGAGGCGGCGACGCTCGCGGTGCGTTCACCCGCGTAGATGCCAGGGCAGCGGCCTCGCAGCGACGCGGGCCCGGTGGCAGCGGTGCCGAGCAGAGGCACCCACTCCGTAGGCGCAACCGCCGCGCCAATGCCGCCGCCGCCGCCGCCCGCGTCCGGTGAGCCGGGCGGCGGCCGCGGCGGCGTCCCAGGCGGCCGGTGAGGGCGTACCGGCGGCGGCTTGGCAGGCGGCGGCGGAGTACCTCTCACAGGTGGCAGCGGCGTACCGGCGCCTCCAACGTCCATGGCGCGCACCATTCGGCGCATCAGGTCGGCGGAGAGCTGTTGCTGCGTGAGGGAGTAGTTGATGACGCCCTTAGTGATGGTCGTGACACCGACGAGTTGTCGCGCCAGTAGGACTGACTCGACGTCCACCCCGGACACAGTGAGCTTGCCACCCGCCGCCGCGACGCCGTGGCACTTCTCCAGACCCTCGGGCATCGAGGCTTGAAGCAGGCGCGACGCCCAGCGCGGCACCGTACACACCTCCGCGGGTTGCGGCAGTTGATTGATCAGTTCAACTGCCACCGACGCCCTGGTCGTGACGGCCGGAGTGGCCGAGGCAGCCGCATTCGTTGTGACGAATTCCATGTGGGCGACCTCCGCGCCGCCGCCGCCGGTGAGGGCGAGCGGGCTCTCCCATTCATAGGCGCGCTGGCGTGCAGTGATGGCGATCGGACCGGCGCCGCCGCCGCCGCCGCCGCTCTCGTCACCCTCCGAGTCCAATGCTGCCAACAAGCGCGCCACCTGGGGGTCGGCCGAGGCAGATGCTGCTGTCGCGAGCGCGGCGGCGGGCGCGGTGAGCGACCACACGAGCCGCTTGAGCACAAAGTTGTGGCCGGCGTAGCTGCTCAAGTTCTTGGACGAGCCGGGCTGCACCGTGCCGTAGCAGATGGGCGGGACCGAGCCGACCAAGTCGATCCAGCAGAGCTCGAGAGGAAATGCGAGCTCGTTCATGAAGATGACGTCCATGAGGCCTGCGGGCCGCTTGACCATCGACGTCCACGCTTTATCCGTCTCCGACACGGTCGAATCCTGCTTCAGATACACGTGCACCTCCGTGTCCACGTCCGCCTTGGCGTGGAAGGTGATGGCGACGCACTTGGACAGCTGCTCACACCGCTTCTTTGCGGCGGCCACGGTCATGAAGCCCGTCTCGACATCGTCCTTCGTGCCGGGGATGAACCCACCCTTGACGGTCCACTTGGCGACGTTGTCGTCATCGGCGGCGGCCGTCGCGTAGGTGACGACGAGGCCGAGGAAAAGGTGTCGAGGGAGCCACATGACAGAAATGAAATCACACCGGTGCGATTTTTCATTCACACAGCCATTTCCTCTGGCGTTTCTTCATGACGAATTCTTCCCCACCCGCGTCCGGGAGGGAAGCCGTCGCCGCGCGCCGAAAATAACCCGGACGGCGCGCGGCGACGGCCCAAATCGAAGAAGGATCCCTCATCTGACGAGCTAACATCTCGTCTGCCCACAGCCCGCGGAAGCAGAAGTAGCTCACAGCCATGGTAAGTGTCCTGTGGACGCTTCCGCTTCCGTGTGGTGGTTACAAATTGTGTGGACACTTCTAAGGCCATGTTAGGCCACGTGTTTAGGGGCCAAGGTTAGGGGCCAGATCCCGTATCACGTCTTACTTTGTCTACGTCTGTGCGGAAAAGCAACGTCATAACCAGAATTGTCGTAATTCACAAAAAAAATCTTTTGCGGACTTCTTGTGGACTATCTATAAACGGACTTCAGGGCAAAGTATCGTCAATTCATATCGCGTTAATGGGTCTCGTCAATCCTTGGAAATTCCCATCCGTCCAAATTCTCCACGCGCCTCGTCTCCCTCCAGACGCCGATACGTTCTCTTGCTGCAGCAGAAGAATGGAGGGCCCTAAGCGGGATGGCGCTGCACGTCCCCGCGGTGCCAAGGCAGCGCACACGCCCGTACCACGGCTCTCGGCTGAGAAGACTGACGTCAAGCACAAGAAGGCCATGCGAAGCCCTCACAATCCGCCGACGCCGCACAATGGTGGTAGCAACAAGAAGCGCAGAGCAGCGAGAGCTTCGCATGAGTCAAGCACAAGAAGCGCGCAGAGCACGTCGCCCGAACTGAGCGAGTCCATGCCGCCAGTGTCGCGTCAGCTGTGCCTATCGCCCCGAAAGGGCAGAGGCAAGGGCAAGCGCAGCAGCTTTGAGAGTGCAAGCGTTGAACAGCAGTCCCCGCGTGCGCTCGGTCACCCGCATTCAATCCTCTTCGAGAGACCGAGCTTCAACAGCCAGCCTGTATCTCCCTTCGAGAGATCGAGCTTCAACGGCCACTTCGGAAGCGCAGCCGCCTGCCGTCACAGTGCGTTCTCAAACTCCCTCACTAGTTCCTTCTCTGGCACCACAAGCCAGGAGGTGACTGCCAGAGATGTGTACTCTTTCAAGGCTTCCACGGACCGCGCGGCAAGCCCGACTGGCGATCCGGGCGTGGAGCATCCGAGTGCACAGCCCTCGGCTCTGCTGACGCCAGCTCTGACGATGCCGGCTCCGCACCTGCCACTCGTACCATTGCTAGGCGCGCCCTCCACACGAGCCCTCGAGTCACCTTCAGAGCCTGAGGTTTCGCCACCGCCATACGTAGCCGCATTGAACGGTGGGGCCGCCTCGATGAACGACCCAATTGAGGCCGCCTCGATGAACGACCCAATTGAGGCCGCACTCCAACCGATGCATACGCGTGCCAAGACGCCGCCACGAACGCATACCAAGGCCGCGCCGCCGCTCCTACCGCAGCAGCTGCTGGCGCTGGCCGACCCGCCGTCGAAGCCACGCGTCAAGGTGCCGACGCTGCTGCTGCAGAATATCGGCGCGTCGCCTGTCGGTCGTCGACCGCTCAAGAGCCCTTACCCCGGTAAGAAAGGGAGTCAGCGAGCCGCTAAGGTAACTGCCAAGGAGAAGATGCTCGCCAAGGCGGCGGCCGCTTTGGCCACCGCCGCGCCGGCCGCCGCCGCTCTTGCCGCCGCCAGCACCGACCCCGCCGACCCCGCCGACCTTGCGACCGCCGCCTCCATCCTCGCCACCTCCTCCGTCGGGCTGTCGGTGCCTGCGCCATCGCTCCCCAAGTTTACCCACCTGAACGTGCGTGCGCTGCTCGCGTCGCCCGCGGCGACACAAACCTCATGGGACACCTGGCTCATGCTCCAGCGCCTTCGGGAGTGGGACGAGAGCGAGCGCTCGCGCGACTCACAGAGGAGCTCGATCCAGAGCAGCAGCAGCAGCGCCAAGGTAAGCGCCCAGGACAGTGCTCGTCGCTGAGCTGCGTCTCTAGTTCCATGCGAGCAGGTCACTGGCCAGTCATGAGTCACGAGTCAGGCGGTATAGCGTGATTCATTTTTACTAGCCTACTCGGCTATCCTGTATCCACGCGCATCTTCTCGTCTCTAAGCGCCAACGCCAACTGAAGAACTCGGTGTCATTATACTGCTGCATTCGCGCATTCACATACTCGCCAATAATCGCCTATATACGTGAGAGGTGTAGTAGTACTCGAGTCGGTCGCCGGCCGTACTGTCATCGGCCACCTGGCCGCGGTAAGGCCGCGGGCGTTCACGTGAGGTCAGAAGTAGGTCAGTCGCTGAGGTCCGCTCCGCCGCGCGATGCGGTTGAGTTTCTTGGCGTTGGAAGATAGTTCAGCGCAGCAGTTGGATCTCCGCTGTGCGTCCGGTCTCTCCCGGTACTAACCGAGCCCGAGAAGGCACCAATTCTTCACATGTCTTCACTGTGAAAACACGGCCCCAGGGGATGGTCGTCTCCGTCGCCGAGTCGCATCGACGGCCGATCTACGCCATCGCGTGGAACCTGGTCGACGCTTCGCTCGCTGATACCTTCGCGAGCGTTGGGGCAAACCGCGTGTCTGTCTACCGGCTGGCCCTCCCAGAGATCGCTGCCGCCGATGATCCACTGGTGGCGGCCGCCGCGGCGCCGATGAAGGATGGTAAGCGACTTGGTGGCCAATCGGGCGCATCGCCGGCGGAATGCACGCTGCAGCAAGCTTACTGCGACCAAGATCCGGACGAGAACTTCTATTGCTGCGCGTGGGGCGTGCGCGTGGGGCCTGATGGTGCCACCGCCACGAGCGTGCTTGCGGTTGCGGGTGCACTGTTCCAGATCAAGCTCCTAGACCTGTGTGCGGGTCAGGTGGCGTGCGTGCTGCGCGGCCACGGCGGCGCCGTGAACGAGCTGCAGTTCCACCCGCGCGAGCGTGCCTTGCTGGTCTCCGCCGCGGCCGACGAGTCTGTGCGCCTCTGGCACGTGGGAGTAGGTCAGTGCCTGGCGACGTTTGCGGGGCACTCGGGCCATCGCGATGCGGTGGTAAGCTTGGACGTGCGGTTGGACGGTCGTGCGCTCGTGACGGGCGCGATTGATGGCGCCATAAAGCTCTGGGCACTCGACGCGCCGCCGCTTCAGAGGCGCATCATGGCGGCCAACGAGGCCGCCGCCTCCGCCGCCGCCGCTATCGCTTCCGCCGCCGAGGACGACGAGGCCGCCGCTGCCGCGGTGAGCGCGGCGTCGTCGCCGAACTCGGCATGGCCGATGGGCGAGTGGCAGCTGGCCCCGCTAGTCTTCCAAGCGCCCCTCGCCACCTACGACCGCGTTCACTTCGATGCCGTGTCGAGCCTCTGCTGCTGGGTCGACTGCGTGCGTTGGGCGGGGGCGGCGGTTCTCTCTCGCGGGACGGACGGACGGATCGCGCTGTGGCGGCCGCGGCGCACGCTCGGTCTGGGGCCTGCCGAGGCGACGGCGGGCACGGCTGCCGAGGGAGTAGCAGCCGAGGGCGCGGCAGCTAAGGGGGCGCCGCCCAGGCTCACAGCCAAAGGCAAGGCCGGAGTCAAAAGCGGTGCCAAGGGTGGATCTGGCAAGGGTGCTGGCATCAAGGGCGGTGGCGCAACTGCGGACGATGGCGCCGGCGCGGACGATGGCGCCGGCGCGGACGCCGGCACTGGCAGTGCGCATGCGCCCGGTACGGCGTCTGACCTGGTGCCCGGTACGGCGCCCGTTGGGGCACGCGATTCGCACGAGCTGCTCGCAGAGATCGAGGAGCCGCGAACGGCGGGTCTCTGGTTCCTCCGGTTCGGAACGGACCTCAGGCGCACGCGGCTCGCTTTGGGCGACACCAATGGGCAGGTGGCCGTTTGGGATCTTGGCGCTCTGCTTGCGATGACCGAGGCGGGAGGGGCGGGAGGGGGAGGGGCGGGAGGGTCATTCGGGGGGCCCGCGCCGACAGAGGAGGCAGGCAGCGGGTCGGTGGGCGGGTCCACATTGGTGGCCGAGGAGCCGGTGGCGGCTGAGGAGTCCCCGCTGCTGTGCCCGCTGCACCCGCGGCCCCTCACCACCCTCTCGATGGCGTCGGCGAGCAGCTCCAACCGCAAGCGTCGCAAGGGCGCCAAGGGGAAAGCAGGCGTGGGGCGTACCTGCCTCGTGCGCTGTGTTTCCATCTCGGCCGACGGGAGACACGTCGCCTTCGGCTGCGAGGATGGCTCGGTGCACGTGGGTGAGGCCTAGGTGAGGCCGCGTGACACATCGGGCGAGGCCGGCACGACTTCACTATCTCCTGAAAGTCAAAGCGAAGGCCGAAGGCGAGGCGGGGCGCCGAAGTCCAAGTCGAGACTCGACTTAACTTTCCGTATCGGTAGGTCGGTAGCCCCGCGCGCGGTGTACCGTGTACGACGCCTTAGGTCCATCGCATCTGACGTCCTTTCCCCCCAATTTAGAGCCCTGTGGGCCTGAACATTACTACTAACAAGATGAGAAGGGTCAACGTGCTCGAACAAGGCCGGGCGCCGATTTTTGATTCCCGCGATTCAGGATACCGTATATAAAGTGATGAGCCAGTGCACGCGACAGACACGTCGAGTTCCGCCTACCTCAAGGCGCCACTCAGTTGATTTCCTCGTCTTCGGCGTCGGGGTCGATGGGCTGTGGCAACCCTTTGCCAGGTAAGTCCGTCGGCGGCACGGGGACGCTCTCGCCCTCCTTGGTCGCCGCCTGGCTCGAGAGCTGCTCGATCGAATGGCCGAGTTTCTGCAGCGTCAGATGCACCGCGTGCCGCTGCTCCATCACCTCTGCATCAGCCTCGCGTGCGGCGTCGTCGAGATTGGCGAAGAGCCGCTCGAAGGAAGCGTAGTGCTCGGCAGCGCGCTTTACGTCGTCGTGATTGAGGAGCGTGATTGAGAAGTTCAGGTGGAAGAGATGATCATCCTCCATCTCGATGGCCTTCTCGTACGCCTGGCACGAATTGTCGAAGTCATCAAGGCGTGAGAGTGTGATGGCGAGGTACATGTAGCTCGACGGAAAGTCAGGCTTCAGGTTGATTGAGGTCGATAAGTAGTGGAACGCGCTCGCGTACTGGCCGGTGTTCAGGTGGACGAGCCCGAGATTGTACGAGATGATCCATTCAAACGGGTCGAGGTACAGCGCGCGCTTGAGGCAAGCAATCGCGGCCACATACCGTTGCTTGCCAAAGAAGCACATGCCGATGTTGTTCCAGAGCTGCGCGGAGTTGGGCGTTTGGACGGCGGCCACGCGATACTTGACCAGAGCCACGTCCATATCCGAGTGGTCCTGGAAGATGGAGCCGGCCGCGAGGATCGTCTTCGGGTTGCGAGGGTCGTGCGTGAGCGAGTTGCCTAAAAAGTCGACTGCTCGCATGTTCTCGCCCATGCGCAGGTAGAGGAGGCCGACAGTGGTGAGCAGCTCGGGGTTCTCGGGCGAGTACTCGAGCGCCTCGAGATACACATCGATCGCCGTCCGGTACTGCTCCTGCAGCATGTACACCTTACCCAGCTGCATGTACGTCGTGTCGTGGCGCTGGAGCGAGTTGGCCTTCTTGAAGCACTCGATGCTCGCTTCGTACTCCTTGAGGTACATGTTGCACAACCCCTTGTTGTGCCAGATCTCCCAGTCGTCCGCGGAGATCTGCAGCGCCTCCTCGTACACGTCCAGCGCCGCCTTGTGCCGTGCGAGCAGGTAGAGCGACCGACCCACCTGCTTGAGGTTGGCCAGGTTGTGCGGGTTGAGGCACGTGGCTGCCTGGAAGAGCGAAAGCGACTCGTTGATCTCGCCGCGCTGGCGTTTGATGAGCGCCTTGACATAGATGGGGTACTCAGCCACGCCATGGCACTCCTTGAGCTGCTGCTCGATGGTCGCCATGCACGCGTCATAGTCCTGCCGGATGTACTGCGTGTGGATGAGGTGGTTGAGGCGCTCCCGCAGCACGACTCCAGCAGCCTTCCTGGGCGGCGGCATGAGAGCTGCCGCGGAGACGCTGTAGGGCGCTGTAGGCCGATCGAAGCACCCCTGAGCCCATAAAAAACATCACGCTGAGTGTTCATGTGAACGTTAACACGACATGTGAGGTTTCTTTACAATCTTTTGAAAGACTCCAATTCTACACGTATGTGTCGCCTGTTTCGTCTCACGAAGCTTCGCCACGTCGACCCACTCAGTCACGACGATCGCAACTCATATGGTGCGTGCCGCCGCGCGCTCGCTCGCTCGCTCTCTCGCTCTCTCTCTCGCGCGCGCTCTCTCGCTCTCTCGTGCGCACCACCGACGCTGCGCTCTTCCCACCTGCGTGCACCTTACTCACTGCCATCCCCGCCATGGCGCAGGTGAGCATACGCAATGCCACCGTCGATGACCTCTTCGACATGCAGAACTGCAACCTCTCGTGCCTGCCCGAGAACTACCAAATGAAGTACTACTTCTACCACTGCCTCTCGTGGCCGCAGCTGCTGTACGTCGCCCAGGACCACAAGAAGAAGATCGTCGGCTACGTGCTCGCCAAGATGGAGGAGGATTCACCCGAGGTGCACGGGCACATAACATCACTCGCGGTGCTGCGCACGCACCGCAAGATGGGGCTCGCGGCGAAGCTGATGAACGCGGCGCAGGAAGCGATGCAGGAGACCTTCCACGCCGAGTACGTCTCGCTCCACGTGCGCAAGTCCAACCGCGCCGCCTTCTCGCTCTACACGCAGTCGCTCAAGTTTGAGATTCACGATGTGGAGGCGAAGTACTATGCGGACTCGGAGGACGCGTACGACATGCGCAAATACTTCCCGGGGGCAAAGCGCAGCAAACCGCAGACCGAGGCCGGCGCCGCCGCCGCAAGGGCCCTCAACCTTCAACACCTGCAGGAGCCCGCGCCGACGCCGGCAGCTGCAACACCGATGACGACAGGCGACGCCGAGGCACTTGCCGAGGGCGTCGCGGCGCTGTCGGTGGCGGACGGTGCGGACGCGGCGACAGGCAACGGCACAGGCAAGAAGCAGCCGCCCAACACGTTGGAGGGCGAGCACGACGTGTGAGCATTATGTCAGAGTCATGCTAAAGTCATGCACTGTACAGGTGAATTGGATTAAAGGGACTGAGCGCGCGGGTTACATGAAGACGCCAAGGAATGTGCCTGTCGCGGCGCAGCCTTCGGCCGCCCCCATGGACGAATTCGATTGTGAAACGCGACGGGGACGCCGATACGACGCCGAAGGTCGAGGACTTGCCGGCGACGTCGCGGCAACAACGAGCACTTCCGTCCCCAATGGCGACTCGCTGCCAGTACGAGAATTCCAACGAGGTGGGCGTATTTGCTAAGCTTACCAACTCCTACTGCTTGACCGCGCTCGGCGGCTCACAAAACTTCTACTCCGTCTTCGAGGCCGACCTTGCGGACCACATTCCAGTTGTGCAGACCTCGATTGCAGGCACTCGCATCATCGGCCGCATGTGCGCGGGGAACAAAAACGGGCTGATCGTGCCGACGAGCACGACCGACCAGGAGCTGCTGCACCTGCGCAACTCGCTGCCCGAGGGCGTGCTCATTCAGCGCGTTGAGGAGCGGCTCTCGGCGCTCGGCAACTGCATCGCGTGCAACGACCACGTGGCCTTCATCCACACTGAGCTCGACCGCGAGACAGAGGAGATCATTGCGGACGTGCTCGGTGTGGAGGTTTTCCGGCAGACAGTCGCGGGCAACGCGCTCGTTGGCAGCTACTGCTGCATCACCAACCAGGGGGCGCTCGTGCATCCGAAGACGTCGATCGAGGATCAGGATGAGATGTCGTCGCTGCTGCAGGTGCCCGTGGTGGCGGGGACGGTCAACCGCGGCAGCGACGTGATCGGCGGGGGCATGGTTGTCAACGACTGGTGCGCCTTCACGGGCCTCGACACGACGGCGACCGAGCTGCAGGTGGTGGAGTCGATCTTCAAGCTTCAGGAGGGGAGGCCAGCGGGGATCGCCGGCGACATGCGCAACGCTCTCATCGACGAGCTCGCGTGAACGTCGCCGCCGTCGCCGCCGCCGCCGCCGCCGCCGCCGCCGCGTGACACGCACACGGGCCTCCCAGGTCGGTACGAGCACGCAGCACGCAGCGCACGCAATTACTGTCGTTAAATACCGCGACTTGAAGGGCGCCTTACTCCGGTTCGTTAAATACCGCGACTGGAAGGGTCATTACTCCGGTTCGGAGAGACCCACTCACGTTCTTGGAGCCACAAACACGTGCGGGCCGCCGGTAGGTGACAAGAGGAGTACGGGTGACTACTAACACCTAATACACCCATGCTGCCCGCTAAGCTCCTGGTCGCTAGGACCCCCATATGCCTGTATCAAGCGCGCGCCCTTTTTCACAGCCAACGTTTCAAGGTTCACACCAACCGTCGCAAACATTGAGGCGGACATGCGAGCCAACCGCGGCACCATTGATGACGACCTTCCGCGTCAGCCGCGAGCCACCGTGCGACTCCACGCTCAGATGCTACGCGGCTACTAGGGCCGTTTCAGCACGACCATTCAATCATGGTTTCTTGCCAAATGGCGGCCGTCCCGAGGAGCGACTGCGCATCCTTGAGTTGCGCACGAGGCTTGGCAGCGGTGCTTTTTGCTTCCGGCGCGCTCGCAAGCTTCTGCTTGCTTGGGACGTGCACTCCAGCTCGAGCCGCACCGGAATCTGGACCGACGATGAGGGTGCTCTCGTGACGTGGGCTCAACTGGTGCCGGGCTTGTGGGTGCTCAACCCGTGCCGGGTGCTTCCGACAAGGAGTGACTGGCGATCCGTGTCCGTCGGCTATGCCACTACGCGTGGCCACCTGATCGCAGGCTTCGAGCGCATGGAGGTGCGCTGGCACGCACACGACGACTCGGTCACGTTCGACATCCATTCCGAATCTCGTGGCGCCGGCCTAGTGGGTCGCACCATCTTCCCGTTGCTTGCCCCCGCGCAGATGCGCTTCTTCAGTGAGCAGTTGCGCTGCATGCGAGCTCAGTTCTATAGCGCATGATGCCAGCTCTACATTGAGATTTTTCAATAGAAGTAGGAGCTCATAAACAACCACAGATTAATAACATTATAATTCGTGTGCCGAATCCAACGCAGACGACCGAACCGGTGAGCTCGTGAAATTCACTTCACGGCCGGGGGCGTGCTGCGACATTCGAGATGGTGCGTCCCGGGTTTAGTCACTCGACCAGCGGCATGCCGCTCGTGTGGCGTGTGCACAGGTCCGATCTACAATTGAGCCCCGTCATTCGGCCGCGCCCTCAAAGTGCCGACGGGGAGACATGAGTCCTGGAATGCAGCCGCTCGTGCAGCAGGCGCAAGTTTTGCTCGACGCGCTTGAAGGGGCTCTCGGGCATACGCTCGGGCAGAGCTGGGGGTGCCGAGCGATCACCCGAAAACAAGGGCGAGCGAGGCGGCGAGGGCTGCCGCGCCGTCAGCTGGGCGTACTCGTCGGTCGCAGGAGGCACGGTAACCGATACGGCGAAAGAATCAGACACGGCGCTAGGGCCCGATGCAGCGCTGACGATCGGCGGGGCGACTGGCACCATCAGCGCGGCAAGCGGGGCTTCGACAGGCGCGAGGGCGGGTGCGAGGGGCCCAAGCGGGGACACGACGGGTGTTCTGGGCGCTCTGGGCGCGACGGGTGCCATGATGCTCGCGAGCGGGGCCATGTCCATGAACACGGGGCCAGGGTCGAGGCTGAGGTAGTCCGAGAAGGCGGAGGGTGAGGCGACGGGGGCGTGGGCAACAGGGGCGAGGGCGACGGGGGCCGAGGCTGAAGGCCAGGCCGGGGGCTGGACTGGCACGCGAGCGATCGACGCGAGTGGCGACGCCATGATGAAGGGTGGCAAACTCGGTGGTGGCAAACTCGGTGGTGCGACAGAGGGCTGCGGCAGCGACGAGGGCTGCAGGGTCGAGGGCGGCATGGTCGAGGGTGGCAAGGTCGAGGGCGGCGGCAGGGTCGAAGGCGGCAGGGTCGAGGGCGGCAGGGTCAGCCCATAGTGTGGCTGTTGCTTGAGAGCCGTCGCTTGAGCTTCCAAGGCCGCGAGACGCTCCATGACGGCACGAGCATGCTCCTTAGCAGCGGCAAGCTGCGCCGCCCCTGGCAGTATTGCATCCCCCCCCACCGCCCCCACTGTAGCCGCTGCTTCCACAGCAACCCGAGTCGCCGCCCCTGGCAGCGCGGCGCGCGCGGCAACGGGAGTAGCCGGGGCAAGGGCAGCAAACAGAGGTGGCAGGGGCGGCGGGGTGGGCGGCGGGGAGCGAGAAGAAAGCGTTGGGGGCAGCGTGGGTGTGACGGCGGAGGTTGCGTGGGCGAGGGCCTCGGTCCACGTGATGGGGGGGCGACGTGAGTGACGTGCGCGCACTGGAGCGGTGGCCGCCTCGGAGACCGCCACCTTAAGCGCCTCCTCCACCCAAGGCGATGCCTTTGACGCCTCTGCCGCCACCACCGCCGCCTCTGCCTCTGCCTCTGCCTCTGCCGCTGCAAAGTCAGCCGCTGATGCGGCCTCCTGAGCCATTGCCGCCTGAGCCGTTGCCGCCTGAGCCGTTGCCGCCTGAGCCTCTGCCGCTTCCGGTGCTGCGAGCTGCGGCCAAAGAGCGCTGTCATGAGCGCTGGGCGCCTCTGCCGCTTCCGGTGCTGCGAGATCAAAAAGCAGTGGGACCCCGTGCGCCCGGGGCGGAGGCGGAGGCGGAGGCGGAGGCGGTGCCAGTGGATCGAGATCAAAAAGCAGTGGGACCCCGTGCGCCCGCACCGCATTTTGGATCGAGATAGGGACCTCTTGATCGAGATGGATCGAGATAGGGACCCCGTGCGCCCGCACTGCCTCCGCCTCCGCCCCGTGCGCCTCCGCCCCGTGTGCCTCCATCTCCACTGCCTCCGCTGCCGCCTCCACGGCCGCCTCCGCAGCCGCCTTCACTGCCGCCTCAGTAGTGGCCGGCGGCTTGCCGATCGGCTTGCGTAAGGAACCCTCGGCGCAGGGTTGGGCGCTGGGTTGGGTTAGCAGTGACTTTCCTGACCAGCAAAAGGACGCCTCGATTTCGGCTATCCGTGCCTCGGCGGCGCGTGCACGTCGCTCCTCCGCCGCCAGCTTGTACGCGGCGGCGTGCTCTTGTGCCTCGAGCCGCGCTTCGAGAGCGCGCTCCCGCGACGCGCGCGAGCCAAGCGCCGTGGCGAGCTCCTCCTGTACAGCTGAGAGCTGCTCACGGTACGTCTGCAGCTCCGATCGGAGACGCGTCGCCTCGTGCGTCGCCTCGACAGCAGCCGTTGCCGCCGCCGCCTCCGAGGCCTGACACGCCGCCGTCGCCTGTGCGGCGACGGCTTGCGCGTGCGCCAGCTGCGCCGCCTGGGCCTCCTGCGCCTGGGCGACGGCTTGAGAATGCGCAACCTGTGCTTGGGCCAGCTGCGCGCGCGCCGCGTCCGCGTCAGCACGTGCCGCCGCCGCGTCCGCCCGCGCGCCCTCGGCCTCGGCGCGGGCTGCCTCCGCGGCTTTGGTGACCGCCACGTGCTGTGCGCCCGCCTCGGCGGCGGCGGCGGCGGCGGCGTGACCGATCTGCTCTTTCTCCATCGTCATGGACTGCCGCAGTGCCTCGAGCTGAGCTGCGTGCTCCACCACTGACGCAGCATGCGTGCTTGCGGCCGACGCCGCCACCGCCGCCGTGTGCACCTCCGCCGCACGCACCTCGGCCGCCAATGTAGCTGCCACCGCCTCGACTGCCGCCAACCGCTGAGCCGCAACGGCCTCAGCCGCTGCTTGCTGTGCGATCGCAGCGTGGGCATCCATCACGGCGCGCGCTCGCCCTTCTTCGAGGAAGGCTGCGCGCAGCTCACACGCCCCCGCACGCTCCGCCGCCTCTGCACGCGCGCCCTCGGCCACCTCGGCCGCTGCCCTCGCCGCCGCCTCGGCTGCCGCCGCCTCTGCCGCCGCCACCGCCGCTGCCACTCGGCGTGCTGCCTCCGCTCGGAGTGCTTCCTCACACGCCGCCAGCCGCTCCTCGGCCGACTGGCGTGCGGCCACCTCCTTGCGGCACTGCGCCTGCATCGCCGTTCGGGCGGCCTCGGCAGACGCAATCGCTGCGCCCGCCGCCATCGCCGCCTCCGCCGCGCACGCCTCCGCCGCCGACGCGCCCGCCGCGGCCACGGCTGCTGCCGCAGCCGCCTCCACCTCTCCCTCCACCTCGGCAGGTGAGGGCGGCGTGCGATGCGGCGTCGTGCCGGCGACGAGTTTGGCGGCGGCGGGCGTGGCGGCGGCGGGCGTGGCGGCGGCAGCGTTTAGGGAGACGGCCACAAGCGTGGAAGCGGGGACGAGCGTGGTAGCAGGTAGGAATGGGGAGGCGGGTAGGAATGGGGAGGGGGGCATGAAAGTGGAGGCCACCGGCGAGGAAGGGACGAGGGTGGCGCCAACCGGTGGAGGTGGCGTTGGTGGCGGTGGCGGTAGCGTGGCGGTCGGGAGTAGCGGCTGTGGCTCAGAGGGCGGTGCGGATGGGTCAATATCCGTCGCCACGACGATAGCCTCTGCCGCCGTCGGCACCTTCGCCGCTGCCTCCGCTTCGGTCTCGGCCACGCCTCTAGCCGCCTCAACCGCCGCTTCGAGCGCCTCGAGAGCCAACTCCATCGGCACCGCAGTCATGTCGGCTGCTGCGTCGGCGACGGCGCCTGGCGTGCGCGCATGTGCCCCGCGCGGCTGACGAGGCCATGGTGTGAATGGGGAGAATGCGTCACCCGCGGCCGATGCGCAGTCTGCAGCCGAAGCGAGCGATGGCGGCAGCGCCGCCGGCGACCACGCGGGAGACTCCACCCAAGGCGACCATGGCGCGGGCGCGGAGAAGCGACCGAACTCGTGATCGTGGTAGATCGTGAAGCGGCCTCCGCCGAGGGTGGCCGTTGCGTCGGCGCCTGTGGGTGCCACTGGCGCTGCGGCTGTTCGGAGTGGTGGCGTGCCTGCGGAGATGATGGCATCGGCCGCGGCGATGGCGCGGTCCATGAGGGAGAGGCTGTGGGGCGACGCGGCCGCATAGTCGTCGCCGCCACCACGGGTGCGGCTGATGCTGCGGTGGCGGTCGTGCCTCTCGCCGCCGCTGCCGCTGCTCAGGCTCCAACTGGCAGCCGCCTCTTGCTCCGGCTCGAGCGCCAAGCCCGACGAGGCGACTGGAGTGGCCGGTGCGTTGATGCTGAGCGCCACATCCCACCCGCCGATACTTTCCAGCGAGAGCGTCGCCGCGTGCTCCCACACGGCCTCCTCCTCCTCTGGCGGCTGCGCGACCGGAGGTGAGGGCGTCATCTGCTGTGCTGGCGGGCAGCTGTCGGCGATCGCGGGCGTGGGCCACAGCGAGTTGCTCGATGTCGGAGCGAGAGGCCTACGCGCAGTAAAAGGCGTCTCCGCCACAGAGCCGGCAGCGATTCGGCTGGCAAGGGTGGCCATGTTCGCGCGGGTAGACGGTAGGCTTGTAGACCGGAGCGCCAACTCGAGCGCCTTTCGTTCTTCCCACAGTCGTCGAGGGCTGCAAGAACCAAGAAGAGAAGGTCCTCTCATAAAATGCGTGGACACTCAGCCCATGTGTTTAGTGGCCATGGCCGGCGGCGCCTCTCTAGAGCGGTGGAGCGGAGTATTCTCGGGCTGAGCTTAAAGCAAGGATGATGTTAACTTCGCCCCATAACCTATAATCTTGCACGGTTGGCTCACCCGAAAGGGTGTGAGACTATACATGGTATTCACAACGCCCTGCTACCGGTCCGGCGCTACCATGCAACTCCTAGTTAGTATCGCCACTCCTACTCAGTGTACGGCCGTAATGTATGTTCCTGACCCTGCTGCGGAGAGAAGCGATCGTATATCCTCATCGAGTGCGTGCCATCCCTCATAGTTGGCTTCCGTCGACTTCAGTGGACTTCAGAGGACTCGCGAGAGGCACGTTCTTACGCTTACTCGCGCGCCCATTCGCCCACGGGTTCTCGGCTGCCGCTAAGATCGCATGAGTAGCCGGGTTGAAGCGCGACGATTTTCGAGGTGATGTGGTTTTCGGCGACGGCTCACAGCTGCTCCCTGGTAAAGGAGACGAGGATGGCGACCAAGACGGATGGAGTAGAGTGAAGCTGTGTTTCGAGCAGTCGATCGAGTAGCTTCTGCGATCCTGTTGCTTGGTGAGCGTGATCGCCTGAATTGCTGCACCCAAGGCTGACGACACCGAATCGTCCACCAACGCTTGCAAAGGGGCTAAATTGCCTTTAGAGGGACGTGCGTGTTCAGCCGGCGCATGGGTCTCTGTTGGAGGATCCATCGCGGGAGAAGGCGGAAGAGCAATGAATTAGAACATCCCAATTCCAAATGAGGAAATGAAGAAGCATCTCGTGAAAGCTCTCGAAGGGGAATATTTACAAAAACATTGGGATTAATGTCGACCTCTTAACACTTTGCCTGTGAATGGCGCGGGGCCGTCATGTGTGGCTCCGGGGATAATAATCGACTCCCACCCCGTCTTGCTCTTGGCTCGGGAGGGGCGTCTCACGAGCAGAGAGCTTGAGGTCAGCCAAGGGAGCTAAGGCCGCCTCGAGCTTGCTCCCGACAGGCTGGGGCTTCGCCTTCCGAAGCTCATCGTCGGTGACGACCGCGGTGATCTTGGCTCCAATCAGGCCCACGCCTGACCACTGGGCGGGCCGGAGCGTCGTGCGCAGGTGGCCTGCGCCAGGGCGTGCCACCACCACGTCGATCGCCTTCTTATTGGCTCCGTGGGCGTCGACAGCGCCCGCAACGAGCGGCTTGAGGCTCACCTCGACGCTCTCAAAGTGCTGCAGGATGTCCATCCGTCGCTCCTGCTCACTCTTGAAGCCTGCGTTCCGCCGCCTGCCGTTGTAGCTCAGCGCGCCGAACGTGAGCACCACATCGCCCTTTTGGAGGCCCGCCTGATGCGCGGGTGACTCCTCGAAGACCTTGCCCACGTGCATGAGGGCAACGGCAGGTTTCGCGACGCCTGCCTCGTCGCCCACGAGGCGTGCCTCGTCCACGAGCTGCACGTCAGGCCGGCGCTTGGCCAGCAGCACGCTCGCCTCCCCGAGCGCCTCCGCTGACAGGTCGTTGCCTCCCACGCGCAGTTGCTGCAGCTGGTGCGCCATCAGGCCATGCTCTGCGAGCGCCTCGCAGAGCGTGCGCAGGCCGGCGTCCGTCAGCCTGTTGAAGCTCACATCGAGCTCGGTGATGTCACACCCGGAGTGGTTGAGGACATCGTACAGCAGCGGCACGTCCGCGTCCGTCATCTCCATCGCCGCAAAACACATGCGCTCGAAGCGCTGGGCCTTTTCACGGCAGACGGCAAGTTTGCACTCGAGCAAGTTGGGCGCGAAGATGGTGATGCCCGCTGGTGACTGCGGCTGCGGCGGCGGCGGCGGCGGTGCGGCTGCCGCCACGTTCAGGCGGACAGGGAGTGGCGCGGAGTACGTCGTATCGCCATCATCCTCTATCTCGGCCGACATTGGCCCGAGGCGCGGGGAAATGTGAAAAGTCTTGATGGAAACCACACCACTTTCAAAAGCAACTTCGCAAAAGGGTGTTTGCACTCGAGCGGGCAGTAACAGTGCCGTAGCACGGTTGTCGCGTCTGTCGTGTTAACGTTCACTCGATTGTCGCGTCTGTCGTGTTAACGTTCACACTCGAAGAGCAACGCCCGCGAAGAGTTCGCGCGACACTTGGGCGCCCGTCTCAATGGCACCCGCGCGCGTTGTCAAAGGCAGCCGCAAGGCAAAGACGAAGCAATTCGCGGCGACCAAGCGAATGATCACGCCGCACGGCGGCCGCATCGTCAAGCCCGCGCACCAGCTGCTCCTGCAGCAGCATGTTAAGAAGAAGCCCGCCGGCGGAGCTGCGAAGGGTCGCGCTGGCGCTGGACGACGACTTTGGCGTG